>Ga0181571_10002462_pt1 | contig 13715 bp, 15 predicted proteins | sample 101ome_17_FD_132440 | JGI IMG/M metagenome (GOLD analysis project Ga0181571, IMG submission 132440) | Coastal salt marsh microbial communities from the Groves Creek Marsh, Skidaway Island, Georgia - 101407AT metaG (megahit assembly) | ecosystem: Environmental > Aquatic > Marine > Intertidal...
CGCCGCATCGTACTTCAATCAAACAGACAAAATATTATCGGACTGGGAAAACCCAAGGACGCACTATGACAGGTGAGTCTCTAGGGGATGCCATTTCGCCACGTGGGGCCTCGGCTCCCACACCGATGCCCGCTGATGCGTATCAGCGCGGATAACAGGTAAAAAGTCTAGCAGGAATAACTCAGCGGGGAGCGCAACCGTACTTAGGCTGGGGTATCAGGTTCGAACTTCGTTTCCCGCTACATTTTTCCTCTCGATAAGCCTAGACGCACCTACTCAAGGATTCAGCAGATTAGTCCTGCCCATCCTTTTCCAAGCTGATCGATAAGCTATTAATGCAATAGCGCTGGCCTGTCTCTGTTGGTCCGTCAGGGAACACGTGGCCCAAATGTCCACCGCATTTCTGGCACAGCACCTCGGTGCGAATCATGCCGTGACTGGTATCCCGCGACTCCTCAACAACGCCCTCTGAGGCAGGCCGATCAAAACTCGGCCAACCACAGCCCGCGTCAAACTTGGTGTCGGATTGAAACAGCACCTCACCACAGCCGCGGCAGTGATAAGTGCCCTCCTCCCAAACATTCCAGTACTCGCCTGTAAACGCGCGCTCCGTGCCCTTCTCCCGCAGCACTGTATACTCGTCGGGCGTCAGGTGCTCTCGCCAGTACCCCTCGTCTTTTTCCAAGACATCATTCTCCCGGCCGCCATCATCCTTCATTGTAAATTCCTCTCAATCGATTTTTTTATGCGACTCCAACAACAAAGGAGGCGATTCCCAGAGGGGACTAGTCGGCCTAGCCCTGTCAACGCCCTATTCGCAACGACACCCCGAGCGCATCCAGTATTTTTCTAACCGCGATATCGGGCTCGTCCTCTGTCACCTTGGTACTACCCCACAATTCTCTTCTCAAGGCATAGGACGTGCGTAATCTCTCAAAATCCCGAGGGCAGACGTTAGGCATACCGCTCGCTCGGAGCGCAGTGTCATCGTCGGCGGGATTGTAATGACTGAGCAACAGCCTTTCCAACCAACTCTCACCAGAGAGATCGACACTACACCCGACAATTTCTTCCAAGGGCTCTATTGACTCAACATCGCCCGGCCAAAGAGCATTCACCAGCCCATCCGTTGCTCGCTTTTTTGCCTCTAAGGTGTAGCCTGCGATATGGGGCGTGGCCAGATCGACACCCAGCAATTGCTCCGCGCTAATTTGTGGTTCCTCCGGCCAGGTATCAAGAGCTAATCGCACGTCACTCTCTATCATAATTTGCAAGGCATCCGCGCCTATCAATGGACCTCTGGCCGCATTGATCAGTAATTGCTCCGAAGACAGGCGCTGCGCGAGTTCTTGATTGACTAAACCGGCACTTGGCCATGGATTGTTACTGTGCAGAGAGGCATGAAGACTGATGACTGGCGAGTCAAAAAGGGCATTTAGAGAGGCGGCTCGGCGCCTCTCCGGTACGTCCACCCACGGGTCCCACACAAGGGGCCTGCCCCCAAGAGCCTCTATGACCTCACTGAGCAGGCGACCCACGTAGCCATAGCCCAGAATACCCATGACACCCGCAGACGTAATCCTCCGGAGGGTATTCATTCGCGCGAGAACGCACAGGACATATTCCACCACCGCGCGCGCATTCTCCCCGGGAGCGCAGGCCCACGTAATGCTATTCCTGTCCAGATAGTCAGTATCGAGATGATCAAAGCCGGCTGTCGCAGTGCCTACTCGTGAGACTGGAGTGCCATCCAGAAGACCCTGGTCAACGGTGGTGACCGATCGAACCAGTAGCACATCGGCATATGACAGGTCTGATGAGCGAATGCTCGCTCCGGGCAACAGCGTCAAGCTGTCGGCGGCCTGCCTCAACGCGGGCGTTATTTGAATCGCCTCGTCCGCAACCACATGAAAACCCATGGCTCTAAACCAAATCCGCTGCCAGGGAGGGTACAGATTCATCCTCTGTCATCTGAGATGACGCTAGGGCTTGCAGTGCTCTATGAAACTGCTCTGCCCGACGAGGCAAACCTTGCTCAAGTAGTTTTGTTTTCATCAGCTGTACCTGCTGATTGAACACATGCGCTTCCCTATCCTGAAAAGTTATCTCAAGATTATCGAGGCTCACACGAAACTCAATGCCCAAGCTGTCACAGAACACCGATTCGAGTGCCTGAGGTCTGACTTCAACCTGATAAAACGCTGCCTGGCGGCGCTCATCACGATTATCAGGGGTGTACCAATAGCCATAATCTGGAATGCTACGCCGTGAGGGTCCTGCGAGGCACCAATGGGAAACTTCATGAAGAGCGCTCCTAACGTAATCATGACGGAAATGAATGACCGCCAACCCCCCATCGTCCGGATCATAGAAAGGCTCATCGGCCCCACCACGTAGCACTGTGGCCTCACTGCGCTCAAAAATCTGATTAAAGACGTCAATGATGGCATCACTACCGACACAGGTGAGCGCGCCTTGGATCTGACCACTAACCTCCGTCAATTGCACTGATTATTGGCTCTTTCGAATCAGATAACTGAGCTCGCCTTCCGTATCGGAGTGCTCCAATAACTCGTGGCCAAGAAACTGACAAAACTTGACGACATCCCGTTCCGAAGAAGGATCAGTAGATAGCAGCCGAAGCAGATCGCCCGGTGCCGCTCGACGCATGGCTGCATGCAACAGCATGATCGGCTCCGGACAGCGAAGCCCGAGAGCATCAACAATCAAGATATCCTCGGTGACCTTCGAAGCCCCCATGAGCTTGCTCAGTTCTTGGGCTTGCGGAACTTCAATGTCATCCTGTCGCTTTCACCAATCGCAAGATAGCGATCACGATCAGTGTCACCTTGGCTCAGGCTCGGAGGCAGTGTCCAAACACCTCCCGGGTAGTCCTTGGTGTCTTTAGGGTTGGCATTGATTTCACTTGTAGCCTCTAACTGGAATCCAGCCAACTCCGCATACTCAATTACCTGGGCTTCGGTGACGTAAGCTGTCTTCTTCATCGTCTCAAGATCAACATCAGGATTGGCACGATGCTGCACGAGCCCAAAGACCCCGCCGGGCTTCAAGCTGTCGTAAATCGCGCTAAAAAACATCTCCACCTGATTCATCCGCATCCAGGAGTGGACATTGCGAAAGGCGAGCGCCAGATCAACTGATTCAGGCGCAGTCGGCGTCACTTCTAATGGAGGCTGGAGAAACCCGACGGTCACTGCGCTGTAGATGTCATTATCAGCTCCAAGCTTTGCCAGAAACCCTCCCAGTGATCGGCGTGCATAAGCTCCACCGTTTGGCGCGTAATGCGCAGCGATCAAACTGCCGTTGTCACGTAACAGGGGTGCCAGCACCTCCGTATACCAACCACCACCGGGGGACACCTCCAAGACAGTCATCCCGGGCTGAAGCCCAAAAAATTCAAGTGTTTCACGGGGGTGTCTCGCCTCATTACGCGCAGCATTGCCTTCGGCACGATGAGGGCCGGTGAGCGCTAGACCCCAATCAACATCAGCATTCGCCACCTGCGCCAGCATCAAGCCAACAACAATAATAAACGTTCTCGTCCTAAGCATATCGACACTCCTGTCATGAACTGGTCAGTTAGAATGGCCGTAGTATAGAGGCTTTTGAACACTCCACGTGAGGGTACTATGCCCCAACATTTTATCGTTTCCTTTATCGGGAACGACCGGACAGGGCTAGTTGAGGAAGTGGCTGAAACCATACGCGGCCACGGAGGCAATTGGCTAGAGAGTCAGCTGAGCCATCTTGAAGGCAAATTTGCCGGCCTGATACTTATCGACCTACCGTCTGCCGAAGCGTCCGCACTCGAACATGAGCTTACCAATCTGCCCAGTGGGCGCGCCTCTGTCAGAGTGACTTCGGTAGTAAGCAATGCCCTTGCCTCCTCTGCCAACCAATCTCTGGAGCTTATGGGGCCAGACCGACAAGGAATCGTGAAGGAGATTTCCAGGGCGCTGTCTGATGTCGATATCAATATCGTTGCGATGGATAGCTCGGTCGAAAATGCGGCCTTTACTGGCGAACCGATGTTTAAAGCCAAACTCGAGGTCAGCATCCCCTCTGGCGTTGACCTCGCCCAACTACAAGATCGGCTTGATTCAATCGCCGATGCGATGATGCTTGAAATTGACCTGCATTGATGCGGGGAGAAATTCGGGCGTTACTTCTTGACCCGTTTGAAGCGGTGTAACAACCATCCAGCGCAGCCGGCTGCGCAGATCAGGGCCATAAGGCCGATCGCAGCCTGACCCATGAGCAGCAAAAGATTCTTTGCAGGAACACCAACGATATCAATCGCGCCCCAGATAAGGGCCACAAACGCGACGATACCGAGAATCAAGGTCCGCAATCGCCTTCGATGTCGCCTTGACCAAGCCAACTTCATATCCCCACCTTACCTCCGGCAGCTGGCGACCTACGACTCCTGACCCGCCGGTACCACGGGGGTTGGGCTGGTGACATCTCCATTCTGCCCACGCTGACGCAGGAAATGATCGATTAGCACCAGAGCAACCATCGCCTCGGCAATAGGCACCGCGCGAATACCCACACAGGGATCGTGACGCCCAGTCGTGACCACCTCAGCCGGATTGCCCTCGACGTCGATGCTTTGGCCGGGCAGCCGTATGCTTGAAGTCGGCTTTAGGGCAATGCTGGCCGTGATAGCTTGCCCTGAGCTAATACCGCCAAGGATGCCTCCTGCATCATTGCTAAGGAATCCCTCCGGGGTCATTTGATCACGATGCTCAGACCCCTTCTGCTCTACAACCCCAAAACCCGCACCAATCTCCACGCCCTTCACCGCGTTAATGCTCATAAGAGCACCAGCAAGATCGGCATCAAGACGCTCAAACACCGGCTCACCTAATCCCGGGGGAACACCTTCTGCCACTACCTCAAGTCGGGCACCGATCGAATCCCCCTCTTTATTTAAGGCTTGCATGAAGGTTTCGAGGGCGGGCACCAATTCACGGTCACCGCAAAAGAAGGGATTCTCTTCAACATAGTCCCAATCGTGGCTGTTAGCTTTGTGGGGGCCTAGCTGAGACAGGTATCCACGGACTTTGATATTGGCATTTTCCGCGAGCCATTTTTTTGCAACCGCACCTGCCGCAACTCGCATGGCTGTCTCTCGGGCAGATGACCGTCCACCACCTCGATAATCGCGCAAGCCATATTTTTGCTGGTACGTGTAATCAGCATGGGCTGGCCGGAATTGATTTTTGATTTTGCTGTAGTCTTTCGACCGCTGATCGGTATTACGAATAAGCAGTCCAATTGGGGTTCCGGTCGTGATTCCTTCAAAGACGCCTGACAGGATCTCGACCTCATCGCCTTCACGCCGCTGCGTTGTATACCGGCTTTGACCAGGCTTCCGCCGATCCAAATCATGCTGTAAGTCAGCCGCGCTCAACTGCAATCCCGGCGGGCAGCCATCAATAACGGCACCCAACGCGGCACCGTGACTCTCACCAAAGGTCGTTACGCAGAATAATTTGCCGAAACTACTACCGGACATGACTTTGCCTCCGGGAGATAGTATACATTCACCTAAGCGCACTCAGCGCAGGAACGTAAATACTGCAACTCTTGCTTTCCAATGGCGCAGACACCGTGACCGCCCCACTCCAGTTCCAACCAGTCAAAGCTAAAGTGGGGGTAGGCGCGCTCCAGTGCCTGCCAGCTATTGCCTACCTCAAGAAACAAAAATCCATTCTTGGACAAACAAAAGCTGGCCTGAATAAGCAACCGATGAACCAAATCAAGGCCATCGTCACCCGCTGCGAGCGCAAGCGATGGTTCATGCATGAATTCGCGGGGCAGTGAATGCATGTCTTCGGCATCCACATAAGGCGGATTCGCCAGAATAACGTCGACGCTGCTCGGAGCCAGAGAAGACAGGAGATCACCTTTGATCAACCGGACTTTCGGCACTTCGTGTAGCGCAACATTTTCCCTTGCTAGAGACAAGGCTGGGCTATCAATATCAACAAGCGTGACTGAGAGCTCAGGTCGGTTCTTTGCGGACAGAATCCCAAGACTACCTCCGCCGCAACACAGATCTACCAAATGGGACGGAGACCCAGACAGCCACGGCTGATAGTCGGCCGCGATTACCTCCATCAACGGTGACCGTGGAACCAATGCCCGGTCATCGCAGATGAACTCCAGCGGTCCCAGCCATGCCTTGCCGATAATATAGGCAGTTGGACGTCTCTCCTCGATCCGCTGCTTCAGTAAAGTGTCGGTTAACACTTGAATGTCTGCACTCACCTCCTCACTTAGTACAGACTGGTCCACGTCAATCGGCAACTCGGCAGCCGCAAGCACCAGCGCCACCGCTTCGTCATGGGCAGACTCGTAACCGTGCCCACAAAAGATATCGGCTTGCTTGAGTTCTGCAGCAGCGCTTGCAATAAGCTGTTTAAAAGTCGCCATAAAAGCACCAGCGTGGGCTCGGGACGGCATGCTACCATTGCGCCCCTCGATAAAGGAGCATGTTGTGGAAGAGTATTGGCGAAAAATACTGGAGCATGTAGGAGAGGATGTGTCTCGCCCCGGGCTCCTTGACACGCCGAAGCGAGCGGCCAAAGCTTTCTCTTTCCTAACGCGTGGCTATCAGGAAGATCTGACAACCGTCGTCAATGACGCGCTGTTTCCCTCTGATTCAAGTGAAATGGTATTGGTTCAGGACATCGAGCTGTACTCCCTTTGTGAGCACCACATCTTGCCATTCATCGGGCGATGTCATGTGGCCTATATTCCGCAGGGCAAGGTCCTTGGGCTATCCAAAGTAGCCAGAATCGTGGATATGTTTGCGAGACGGCTCCAAATTCAAGAGCAGCTAACGGTTCAAATCGCCGAGAGTATTCTGGACGTAACAGGTGCGCTTGGGGTCGGTGTCATCATCGAGGCGGAACACATGTGCATGATGATGCGGGGCGTCGAAAAACAAAATTCCTGCACCAAAACCTCGGCTATGCTTGGCACCTTCCGCTCTGATGCGCGCACCAGAGACGAATTTCTTTCTCTACTGCAAATGCGATCAAGCTGCTAAATCAGCCCTCGTTCATGTCAAAAAGGTCTTGATGTTATCGGCCAGCGAGGCTGTGTGGGTTGGATCCATGTGAAGGTGGTGGTTACCGGCGTGATGAATACAGTCAAACTGCCTGAAGTGCCGCCCCGCCTCTGTGAGCATTTTCTCGGGCACACCAGATCGTGTCAAAAGCCCCTCGGTTGCGCAGATCCCAAGAACCGGTGCTGTGACTCCCGCGTAGACCTCATCCCTCTGCGCCTCGCTCAGCCAAAGCGCAGAAGCACCGTGCAATCGCGGATCCGTCCTCAATCGAAAACCGGCTGAAGACTGCTCCAGAGCCCTTGAAGCGAGTTTAAGAGCGCTACTGTCATCGAAGCCGAAAGCCCGTCGTCTCATAACGAAGTCATCAAGTGAATCGAAAAAGCGAGCCTCACGGGCCAGATACTTTTGGCGATCCGCGACAAAGCGCGACAGCTGATCCACGGTATTTTTGTCGTCGTTGAAAGCGTTAATCAAACCGTCGATCAACACCAGATGGGTGCACCTGTCGCCGAGGATGCTTGCAAGAATGGTGGCAATGGCTGCGCCCCTACTGTGTCCCATAATAATAACGGGGCCTGAGGATATCTGATCAACCACTGCAACGAGCTGGGGGATGTCGTCCCAAATGTTGTATGTGGAGTCTGGAGAGCGCCATGAACTCAAGCCGTGGCCTGATAGATCCAGACTGATAACACGACAAGGCGAAAGTCCTGGCGCGATCTGGTCAAAAGACAATGCATTATCGAGCCAACCGTGAATCGCGATCACCACCGGATCCCCCTCGGGCTGCCACTCTATACCGGCATAGATCAGACCATCAGCCCGGCAGGAGATGGCGTCGCCTGAGCCACTGACACTTCCAAGAAAGTCGATAGTCATCAGCTATGCCAACACCTGCACGTGGCCAATCAGCATGTCATGACCTGCAGTGGGCTGGGGCAATCAATTAACAAGGCCCCAGCTCCCCGTTCAAAACAGGGTAACTCGATGGTTGCGTAGCCGCCGGGCAACAAGGGCGGCAACGCCTGATCATCCAACAGATACCAAATTAGCGAGGATACAAAGGGTTGATGACCCACTAGCACTAAATGCTCGGCTTCTCTCTCATCGAGCCACTTACAAAGCTCCTCGACCCTTGAAGCCTCAGGAGCCAAGCCCTGATAAACCGTGGGAGCAACCTGAAAAATGCCACTCAGTTTCGCCGCAGTTTCGGTCGTGCGAACCAAAGGGCTGTGGTGTAGCTTCTGAGGAGCAGGAAGCCCACTCTCCTCTAGAACAGCAATGAACCGAGATCCCGCTGTCGCAAGCTCATCCTGACCCTTTGGCGTCAGGCGACGGTCCTCGTCGGGGACTGTGTTCGCCGCTTCGCCATGCCGCCATATGGTGACGATCATTGACTCAGGTCTAGTAACAACCGATTCAGTCGCGCAACGTACGTAGCAGGATCCTCTAGCGGTGACCCCTCAGCCAAGGTCGCCTGATCGAAAATGATCTTAGTTAAATCCGCAAATCGATCCTCATCCTGCTCAGCATCCAAACGAAACAATAGTGGATGGCTGGTATTGAGCTCCAGGATTGGCTTGTTGTCCGGTACCTCCTGACCTGCCGCCTCCAAGATCCGGCGCATCTGGGCGCCCATTTCGTGTTCGCCAACAACCAGGCAAGCCGGTGATTCGGTGAGTCTCATTGTCGGACGGATTTCGGCAACGCTCTCGGACAAGACGGCGTTCATCCTCTCGATCAGGCCTTCGCTATCTTTTTTGGCCGCCTCAAGTGCCGCCTTGTCCTCCTCACTGTCGGCCTCTAAATCCAGACTGCCGCGGGCTACATCCTTGAGCGGCTTGCCATCAAACTCCATGAGATGGCTCATCAGCCATTCGTCGATACGGTCCGAGAGAAGCAGGACCTCGATACCTTTCTTTCTAAACACCTCCAGATGCGGGCTGTTCTTTGCTGTCGCATGATTCTCTGCCACGACATACCAAATGGCGTCCTGACCTTCACTCATCCGATCTACATAGTCTGCCAGACCGACTTCACGCTTTTCACTATCGTCATGGGTGCTAGAGAAACGCAAAAGCTTGGCAATCTTTTCCTTGTTGGCAAAGTCCTCCGCAGGTCCCTCCTTCAGCACCTCTCCGAAGGTATCCCAGAACTGCTGATACTTCTCCTGATCGGAGGTGGCCATTTTCTGCAACATGTCGAGAACGCGCTTCGTTAACGCCGACTTCATGGACTCGACGCTGGCGTTTTGTTGCAGTATCTCTCTGGATACATTGAGAGGCAGATCGTTTGAATCCAACACGCCTTTGACAAATCGCAAGTACAGAGGCAAAAACTGCTCGGCGTCATCCATAATAAAGGTGCGCTGTACGTAAAGCTTCAGGCCCCGAGCACCTTCCCGGTTCCATAAGTCAAACGGCGCTTTTGCTGGTATGTAAAGCAACGAGGTATATTCCAGCTTGCCCTCGACCCGGTTATGACTCCATGTCATGGGGTCTTCATAGTCATGGGAAATATGCTGGTAAAAGCCTTTGTACTCTTCGTCAGACACGTCGGAACGGCTCCGAGTCCACAGCGCCTTCGCTTCGTTAATGGGCTCCCACTCAGGCGTCGTTTCCTGAGTCTGCTCCTTAGCCCCCTCTTCTTCTGACGCAGGAGCATCTGCCTTAGGCATCAGGACGGGCACCGAAATATGGTCTGAGTACTTCTTGATAACGCTTCGAATACGCCAATCACTGGCAAACTCTTCTGCGTCCTCTTTAAGATGGAGGATAATGGTCGTACCACATTCATCTCGAGAAGCACTTTCAACGGTAAATTCAGCCTCGCCTGCTGACTCCCAGTGGGTCGCTTGATCCGCATCTGAACCCGCCTTTCGAGTAATGACCTCAACCGAGTCCGCGACAATGAACGAAGAATAGAAACCGACCCCGAACTGCCCTATTAACTGACTGTCTTTTTTCTGATCTCCGCTGAGCTGTTCCATAAATGCCGCGGTCCCTGATTTGGCGATGGTGCCCAAGTTCTCGATGACCTCCTCACGGCTCATCCCGATACCGTTGTCTTCGATAGTTACCCTTTTTGACTCAGAATCTACCGATACCCGTATCTGATACTCGGTACTGCCCGTTGCCAGGTTCGGGTCCTGAATGACTGCGAAACGATGTTTATCAATCGCATCAGAGGCGTTGGAAACGAGCTCGCGAAGGAATATCTCGCGGTTCGAGTACAGCGAGTGAATCATCAGTTGAAGGAGCTTTTTGGCCTCCGTCTGGAAGCCCATTGTTTCGCGTGCTGCGGCTGTCATGATCTGGAGACCCCTTTGAAATTGACTAATGAGCGGTAGATGGGGGCATCGATGGCTGGATTCAAGTACTTGTGAGCCCCAAAAACAAAGGTTATTAAACGAAAAACCCGCGATAGTCGCGGGTCTCTCAGTCGCGACGCATTGGATTACCAGCCGGTGATCTCACTCATGGCTGAGCCTATTTCCGCGAGGCTACGAACGGTTTTGACGCCTGCATCCTCTAAAGCTGCAAACTTTTCGTCTGCCGTCCCCTTGCCTCCCGAAATAATGGCCCCGGCGTGCCCCATCCGCTTCCCCTTGGGAGCGGTAACCCCCGCAATATATGACACCACAGGCTTGGTGACGTTTGCCTTGATATATGCCGCGGCCTCTTCTTCGGCCGTGCCACCAATCTCTCCGATCATGACGATCGCCTCAGTCTGAGGATCTGCCTCAAACAAACCTAAGATATCGATAAAGTTTGAACCGGGGATCGGATCACCCCCAATACCTACACAAGTAGACTGCCCGAACCCCGCATCGGTGGTTTGCTTCACCGCCTCATAGGTTAGGGTCCCTGAGCGAGACACGATTCCTACTCTGCCCGGCTGATGAATGTGACCAGGCATAATGCCAATCTTGCACTCCCCTGGAGTAATAACCCCCGGACAGTTTGGCCCGATTAAACGGACACCCAACTCGTCACACTTCACTTTGCAGTCCAGCATGTCGAGCGTGGGAATTCCCTCGGTGATACACACGATGAGCTTCACCCCGGCGTTGGCCGCCTCGAGGATAGAATCTTTACAAAACGGCGCCGGCACGTAAATCACTGAGGCGTCGGCCCCAGTGGCATCGACTGCATCCTGTACGGTATTAAATACCGGCAAATCCAAATGGGTCTGACCTCCTTTGCCCGGAGTTACGCCACTCACCATGTTCGTGCCATAAGCGATAGCCTGCTCAGAGTGAAAAGTGCCCTGTGAGCCAGTAAAACCCTGGCAGATAACCTTGGTATCTTTATTAATTAAAACGCTCACTGCTGACCCCCTGCCGCCGCTACTACCTGTTGGGCAGCGTCGGTAAGGCTCGTCGCTGCGATGATATTCAAGCCACTATCCGCGAGAACCTGTCTGCCGAGTTCCGCGTTGTTCCCCTCTAGCCTGACAACAACCGGGATCGATACACCAACCTCCTCAACGGCTCCAATCACTCCTTCAGCGATGAGGTCACATCGAACAATGCCGCCGAAAATATTGATCAGAACGGCTTTAACGTTGTCGTCGGACAAGATGATTTTGAAGGCCTCGGTCACACGCTCCTTCGTGGCGCCGCCGCCGACGTCCAAAAAGTTTGCTGGCGCTCCGCCGTGTAGTTTTACGATATCCATGGTACCCATCGCGAGACCGGCACCATTAACCATGCAACCTATATTGCCATCGAGAGCAACATAGTTGAGATCCCACTCGGCGGCATGGGCTTCCCGCGCATCCTCCTGAGATGGATCATGCATCGCTTGGAGGTCCTTGTGGCGGTACAACGCATTTGAATCCGTCACGACCTTGGCATCGAGGCAGTGAAGGTTACCTGCATCGGTAATGACCAGTGGGTTCACTTCAATCAGCGCCAAGTCCTTGTCCTTAAATAGCTTGGCAAGTCCCATAAAAATCGTGACGAATTGCTTCACCTGATGATCTTTCAACCCCAATTTGAAAGCCATTTCCCGCCCCTGATAGGGTTGAGGTCCAGCGAGCGGATCGATCTCGGCTTTCAGAATCTTTTCAGGGGTTTCTTCGGCCACCTTTTCGATCTCAACTCCACCTTCGGTCGACGCCATGAAGACGATGCGACGGCTCGCTCGATCCAAGACGGCACCCAAATACAGCTCCTGATCGATATCGGTACAGGCTTCTACTAGGATCTTCGAGACAGGCTGACCCTTTTCGTCGGTCTGGTAGGTAACCAAATTCTTCCCTAGCCACTGGGTAGCGAAAGCACCTACTGCGTCGGCGCTGTCAACTAGCTTAACGCCTCCAGCCTTTCCCCGGCCGCCAGCGTGAACCTGGGCCTTCACAACCCACATCTCCCCGCCTATTTTATTGGCAGCTGCTACGGCCTCTTCAGCAGAGTCGACTGCGTAGCCAACCGAGACGGGCAACCCATAGTCGGCGAATAACGCCTTACCTTGATATTCATGAAGATTCATACAACGTCCTGTTCAGTGATAATTTGAACACCTATGTGGTGCCGGTATGTACTTCCAGTTATCGCTTCTTTTTATTTGCCATGTGAATGGCGTGCCCGTCGACCGCAAGCGCTGCCTCGTGAACGGCTTCGGAAAGCGTGGGGTGACCAAAGACCATCAACTGGAGATCTTCCGCCGTAGAGCCGAATTCCATCGCGATCACCAACTGCTGCAAAAGGTCGGCAGCGGATGGACCAACACAATGGGCCCCAAGAATGCGATCGGTTTTCTTATCGGCGAGGATTTTCACCATGCCGTCGGTATCGCCGGCGGCGAGCGCACGCCCGATAGCCGCGAAGGGGAAAGTACCCGCTTTGTAGTCAACGCCCTCGGCCTTAAGCGCCTGCTCGGTTTTGCCAACACCCGCGATTTCCGGATGTGTGTAAATGATTGACGGGATGCAGTCATAATTGAGCTGGTGGTGCTTGCCAACAATTTGCTCCGCCACCATAACTCCCTCTTCCGAGGCCTTGTGAGCGAGCATTGGGCCCCTAACAATGTCACCAATTGCCCAAACACCTGGCGCTTCCGTGGCACAGCGATCGTTAACATAGATAGAGCCTCGCTCATCCATCGTGACACCAGAGTCCTCAGCAAAAAGATCGGCGGTTCTCGGGTTACGGCCCACAGACACGATCAATCGATCAAACGTCTCACTATGCTGTTCATCGCCAACCGTATAGGTAACGACTACCTGATCCTTAACAATCTCGGACCCTGTAACTCGCGCGTTAAGTCGGATATCCAAACCCTGCTTTTTGAATATTTTTAGGCTTTCCCTCGAAATCTGGCTATCCATGTTCGCAAGAAAGGTGTCCATTGCCTCTAGCAACACCACCTCGGATCCCAGGCGACCCCAAACGCTCCCCAGCTCCAGCCCAATAACCCCGGCACCGATGATACCGAGACGCTTAGGAACAGATGAAAATTCCAACGCGCCGGTGGAATCGACAATTCGATCCTGATCTACCTGTGCCACAGGGATACTTGTAGGTTCTGATCCGGAGGCCAGTACGACGTTCGCTGCCTCATAAACCGCTGTGCCACCATCAGGTGAGGTCACCTCTACCTTGCGACCA
>Ga0181571_10002466_pt1 | contig 13706 bp, 13 predicted proteins | sample 101ome_17_FD_132440 | JGI IMG/M metagenome (GOLD analysis project Ga0181571, IMG submission 132440) | Coastal salt marsh microbial communities from the Groves Creek Marsh, Skidaway Island, Georgia - 101407AT metaG (megahit assembly) | ecosystem: Environmental > Aquatic > Marine > Intertidal...
CAGGGATCTCAGCTATTATCTTGGAGAAGAGGGTCTTTGTTTGTTCCCACCCTGGGACGTCATGCCCTATGATCTTTTTTCGCCCCATCGCTCGCTGGTCGGGCAGCGTCTTCAGTGTTTACACCTATTGCTTGAGAACGCATGCCGTGTCGTCATCACTACCCCCCATTCTGTGATGCAGAAACTTCTTCCCGTGGAGGCATTCAGGGAAAGCATTCTTCATTTCAAAACCGGCGAACCAACAGAGATCTCGGAGATCAAACTCCGACTTCAGGAAACAGGCTACCAAGCGGTGGATATGGTAGAAGATCAGGGGGATTTCAGCTCGCATGGGAACATCCTGGATGTCTTTCCGCTTCTTGCCGAATCGCCGGTCCGCTTCGAGTTCAGTTTGGATGCTCCCTCCAAGCTTCTAAGCATCCGTCCCTTTGATGTTCAAAGCCAGAGGACGGGAGAGGAATTTCTGGATTCCCTCATTCTGCTTCCAGGCAGTGAGGTGATTTTCAACGAAAAGTCCCTGAGTCAGGCACAGCGAAAACTTCACCAGATCCGCAGTGAATTCAAGGGACCACAGCTTCAGCAGTTGGAAAAGAAACTTCATTCGGCCGAACGTTTTCCAGGCTTAGAACATCTTGCTCCGCTTTTTTATGAAACGCTGGAAAGCATTTTTGATTACCTCCCCGAAAACCATCTGCTTTTGGTCGATGAGAATCAGAAGATTCGTGAACGCTCGAGCCATTTTTTCAATGAGATTTTCATGGAGTATGAGCAGAGCCATCAGCAAAAAAGGATCACCCTGCCCACCAGTGAGCTCTATCTCAGTCACCGACAGATGCAGTCCAGGATCGTCGAATCATGCTCCATGATGATCAGTGAGGAAAAGGAGGAAACTGCTTCGGATGCAAAAAAATCTCCTGAAAACATCATCGATTTTGATTTGAAAACTGCAATTGATGTTGGGAATGCAAAGACCATCCGTCTGCCTTTTACTTCCAACAAGAAACTGCGTGAAGGTTTCCGGGAAAGCAATGCACCTTCCGCAGTAGGGCACGTGATCAACCTGATTTCAGATTGGCATGAAGCAGGAGTTCCTGTTTTCCTGAATGCCCGAAACCGGACCCAGGCGGATCAATGCCGTGAGCTTCTGGATGATCTGATGATTGAGACCGAAGTCCAGGAGAATGAAAGTCCTCCGGATACATCCAGTTGGCTGTAAGTCCTGCAGACGGCCTCATCAACGGAGTCTTCTAAAAAGCAAATAGGGCCCTTGCCCCCGATTCCGATCCTGGTCGGTCATCTTTCCTCGGGATTCAGGGTGATCGATGGTCAGGGAAGTGTGCGTTTTGCCCTGCTCACAGAAGAAGAAATCTTTGGGGAGAAGAAAAAAAGCCGGAGGCTGCAACGTGCCAAAGTTCAGCGAAGTGCAGGAAGCCTCGAAGACTTGAGTGAGGGAGATGCAGTCGTTCATCTGGATTATGGAATCGGACGCTACATGGGTTTGCAAAAACTTTCTGCTGCTGATTCAGAGAATGAATTCATGGTGCTCAAATACGCCAGGGACGAAAAGGTATACGTTCCAGTGCATAAGTTCCATCTGGTGCAAAAATACGTGAATACCGATGGAGCCCCCCCCAAGCTCAGTAAACTCGGAGAAAAAACCTGGAAAAAGACCCGGAGCAAGGTCGCCAAAGCGGTGGAGGATATCGCTGAAGAACTTGCGGAAATCTATGCTGCACGCAAGGCACGAAAAGGGATCCGTTATTCCCAGGACGATCATGAGATTATGGAATTCGAAAGGCGCTTTCCTTACCGCGAAACAGAAGATCAGCTCGAAGCGATCCAGGCTGTAAAGGATGACATGGAGTCAGAAATGCCGATGGACCGGTTGATCTGCGGCGATGTCGGTTTCGGCAAAACGGAAGTTGCGATGAGGGCGGCTTTCAAAGCTGTTACGGAGGAAAAACAGGTTGCAGTCTTGGTTCCGACCACCATTCTCGCCCAACAGCATTTTTCCACTTTTCTTGAACGGTTCCAGGACACGCCCTTCAACATCGAGGTATTGAGCCGTTTCCGAACCCCTAGTGAACAGAAGGATATCCTGAAAAAACTGGCTTCCGGGCAGCTCGACATTATCATCGGAACCCACCGGATGCTTTCGAAGGATGTGGGTTTCAAAGATCTCGGTTTGCTGATTGTTGACGAAGAACAGCGTTTTGGAGTGAAGCACAAAGAGAAGATCAAACAATTCCGTTCAGAAGTCGATGTGGTCACGCTTTCAGCAACTCCGATTCCCAGGACCCTTTACATGTCTCTGATGGGAATCCGGGATCTGAGCCTGATCAACACTCCTCCTGCGGACCGCCTTTCTGTGCGAACCCGCATTGTCCATACCAGTGATTACATTATCCAGGAGGCGGTCAGCCGTGAATTGAGGCGAGGGGGTCAGGTTTTTATCGTTCATAACCGGGTGGAAACGATTTACGAATACGGAAATTACCTCAAAGATATCCTCCCGGATGTGAAAATTTCCATCGGCCATGGCCAGCTCGGTGAACACCAACTGGAACAGGTGATGTTCGATTTCATCGAGGGGGAAACCCAGGTACTGCTTTCCACCACCATCATCGAATCAGGTCTCGACATTCCCAGGGCAAACACGATCCTTATCAACAATGCGGATAAATTCGGGCTTTCCCAGCTTTATCAACTGCGTGGACGGGTGGGTAGAAGCAACCTCCAGGCGTTTGCCTACCTGCTGGTTCCGCCGCAGAAAATTCTCAATGGCATGGCCCAGGAAAGACTCCAGGTGCTCCAGGAACTGAATGACCTTGGTGCAGGTTTTAAAGTTGCCTCCCGGGATCTTGAAATCCGTGGTGCAGGAAACCTGCTCGGATCAGAACAGTCTGGACAGATTGCAAGTGTCGGACTGGAACTCTATACCCAGATGGTGGAACATGCGGTGCGGAAGATCCGGCAGAAGGATGAGGCGGTGCTGCCGCTGGATGAGGTACAGGTGCGACTGGATACGGTGGATGTTACCATTCCAGAAGATTACATCGGTAGTACCAGTCAAAGGCTTTCACTTTACAAAGCTTTTGGAACCATCGAATCGGACGAGGCTCTCTGGGATTTCCGCAGTGGAATCGAAGACCGTTTCGGGCCGATGCCGGAATCCCTGGTGAATCTGTTCATGACCGCACAAATCCGGCTTTGGGCACAACGCTTCGGGGTGGAATCGGTCCACCACAGCAAACAGTGCCTGCGGCTCCAGATACGGGATTCCAGTAGATTGCAGCCCGACCGCCTGATTGAATGGCTTTCGGAACCGATGACGCCTTTAAGGTATGTTCCGGAAAATACCCTCGATCTGCAACCGGTGCCTCCCATGATCCAGGCGATTCAGAAAAGCCTGAAAGATGTTGAACGTGTTTTCCACTGATGGCTGAAAAATCCCCGGAAACCTGGCTCCAGTCCGAATTGTCCGAACTGCTCGTGAACATTCACGATGCGTTGGATGCATGGTCACGGTTGCCTTTCGACTGCTCCTGGACCAGAAATCCTCCTGCGAGTCATCACCTGATGATGCTCAAGGGGATGGAAGAACAGCTTTTGCGGATGTGGGTCCGTATGCAGCGAAATCAATGGGGAATTCTGGAAGTCGAAGTCTTGGCATGGAACGGAACACAAAAACGAAAGGAGGACGGCGTTCTCAGAAATTTCTATGATTTACTGCAAACAGTCGCTTCGGATGTTTCGACTGATAAGAAAATCTTCAAGGATCTCCCAAGAAACTGGAGTGGATTCTTAATACGGACCCTGTTGAAGGAACAGTATCTGGTTTCTCGATGTGCGGAACAGAAAAATGACGATTTTCCCGAGGAATTACAAAATCTATGCAGGAATTACCTGAAATGCATGCAGGTTTTGAGTCGGGTGGAGCCAAGGGAACTTTGTTCGAGTTTTTTTACTCTTCTTTCTCCATTCACCCGTGAAAGCGTTTTTCTCGCTGACTACCCTTCTCTTCCTCAGCGAAAACTTGTTTCAAGTGTCACTAACCGGTTTGCAGAAAATCTTCTTGCTTCAAAAGATTGGCAAACCCGGTCCGAGGATTACCTCAAACTGCTCAGGAAACAAAAATAAATTCCCCTGAACGAGGGTTTTAGAAGTCGATTAGGAATAGAAGAGGTCTGAGGGAAATGGAAGGCAGGAACCCAAAAAGAGCACAGGGCACTCGAGGTGTGGGTGCCGACCATCCTTGGTGTTCCCGTCCATCCTTGGAGAACCCCGGGACACCCTGTGCTGCAAACTTTGCCTCTAATTAATCCTGCAAAATATAAACCAATTTCAAATAGTTGCGATTGAACACTGCAATTTTTGCCTCTTTTTTCTGGAAAAATCCTTGTTTTTAGAGCAGATTTGGTGAAAACCAGGCAGATTTGAACACCTCCCTAAAATTGACTGGAAGAAGTAATCACCCAGCCCTTTTGTCCAAAAAAGCTTTGAAGATGCTCATGAACTGCTCCATCTCGGGCATTCTGCGGAGACTCATGCGGAATGAATTTTCCAAGGGGGGATGCATCAGTCTGACGAGAATCCCTTTGGATTTCAGATACTCCACCGCCTCCTTTGCATCTTTCACCTCCACCAGCATGAAGTTTGCTGAACTTGGATGAAAGCGCACCTGATTTTCCCTGAAAAAAGCTTCCACTGTCGGTTTCACTTCATCCATCAGGTGACGAGTCAGGGATCGCCACTCTTGAGGGTTTTCCAGTTGGACTTTGGCTGCCACCACAGCAGCGGCATTGACGTCAAAAGGCCCACGGATTTTTGAAAACTGCTGGATCAGTTCCGGATGTGCCATCACATAACCAAGACGCAGTGAAGGCAGGGCCAAAGCCTTGGAAAAGGTTCTCAAGATAATCAGGTTGGGAAATGCGTCAAGTAAACCCGCTGCGGTTTGTCTACTGAATTCGAAATAGGCTTCATCGACCAGTACAGGGAGGTTCGGGAAATTTTCCAGGACATCCCGGATGACTTCCTGAGAGATGCTTGTTCCGGTGGGGTTATTAGGATTGATCAGAACCAAAAGACGGGTTGCCGGGCCGACAGACTGTTTGAAGGCTTCTGCTGGAAACTCCATTGATTCAGGAAAACTTGGACCGGCAACTTTGGCTCCGAGACTGGACGCCACTTGCTGAAACATAGCGAAACCCGGTTGAGCCATCACGAGTTCATCACCGTGTTCCAGAAAACAACGTAAGATGAATTCAATTCCTTGATCCGAGCCGTTAGAAAGGATGAGCTGATTTTCTGCTACACCAGTGTAATCTGAGAGAGTCGTTAAGAAATCATGGTATGCGGGATAGACATGGGCACGTCGGCTGAGGAAATCTGAAACGGCTTGGATGACTTTTTCTTGGGGGGGAACCGGAGACTCATTGAAATCCATCAATAGATGTTTTTCCGGGTCCCGGCTTTCCAGGGGAGGCAGGTAAGCATCCATGTCAAGGATGGCCTGCCTGATTTTCAGATCTCCTATTTTTGAGTTCATCGAATCGGTTTTACTCACCGATGGAGAACATATGTTCGAGATCGTGCCTGGAAAAGGTGTGAAAAGCGATCAGGGTCTCGGTTGCCGTGATGCCTTCAAGAGCAGAAAACTTCACGGTGATCGTGTCCGCGATCTGCTCATTGCTTTGGACACGAACGATTGCCACCAAATCGTACCTTCCGGCGACTGAGTATACTTCCGAGACCTCTTTCATGTCTACAAGGCTCTGTGAGACATTACGGATGTGTTTACGATCGACATTCAGCATAACCAGTGCAGTCACCATGTTTCCTCAAATGCTTAAGATTTTTGATAGATTCTCTATAAGGTCAGATAAAAATCACTATAACAGACCCTTGCATGATGGAAAAGAGTTCAGCATTCAAGTCCCAAAAAATCCATTCTTGGTTCCCACTCTTTTCAAAAACAAATGATTCATCCCGCCTGTGCCTGGAGCAACTCAAGCAGTTCACAATCGGCACAACCCTGAAAGAAATTCCGGCAAAAATCAGCATGGACCTGGAGCATCCCCTGCCGGTATCCAAAGCTGTTCAGTTTGAGATGCCGATACGATGAGGTCCACAAACGTCGCTCCATGAAACGCGTTTTTTGGTTGGATGCTTCCGGTGGAAGAACCATGAAGATCCGGAAAAGCAGTTGTTCCAACGACATGTCCTGCTCTTTCCTGGCGTATGCGAGAAAAAAAGGAAGGATTGCATTGGCCCAGATGATCACTTTTCTGTCCAGACCGATCAACTCCGATTTCCGGTTTGATTTAACGTGGTGCAAGCTCCAGGCGTCCCAATCCAGGGTCTCGAAGAACTCCTGGCTCAGTTCCAGAACGATATGCCGCAAGGGTTCATCATTCTCTCTTTGACTCACTTGGCTGAGCAGTGTCAGCCAGCTTTTAGTCAGACCCTGTTCAGCGGTTCGAGCCAGATGATAATACATTCCGACCAGCCTTCTTTCGGGTGCATTTCCGGGACGGGTGGAGCCGGATAAGGGTTGGATCAAACGGGCTTTTGTATCCAGATTCTTCCATTCAGCGGACCACTGGAGCAGATCCCGCCGTAGCTCAGGGTTTCCTGGAAGAGACTTTGAAGATAGTATCCCTGCAGCTCCAAACCAGCGGCTCAGTACTTTTGTTTTTGATTCCCGTGGAGTGGTCCTGAGTAGTTTTCGCAGATTGGAATAGGGATACAAACGTGCCAGTTCTTCGAAGGCTGCAGCATTGACTGAATACCCCAGTGATTTGAAGATCAATTGAAACAGCAATTCTTCGGATTCCTGATCCTGCCATTTCTGATGAAGTTGTCTCATCTTGTTCTGCATCCTTTGTTCGGCGGCATGACCAAGCAAATTCTTGAGCAGTAAGGGATCATTTTCCCGGATCCAAACTCCACAGCGTCCCGGCAATTGCTCAATCCGTTTCAGTCTCTCCTTGCTTTGCTTTTGGCTCTGAGGTTTCAAGGCTTTGAGGTGTGGTGCCAGTTCCAATTCCGGAATCTGGTTTTCCAGTGTGTTGAAAACTCCATGACGTGGCTGATGATAAAGCACCACATGCAGGATCACCTGGTCGTAGGCCGGATTCCTGTTATGTCCATGGGCCTTCCATCCCGAACTCTGAAGATGGACTTCAACGGAACCGTAGAAAAAATCATCACCAATGGAGAGCCTGGCAGCCTCGAAATCGGGACCCTGGCCTTGGTTCCACCAGCCTGGTGAAAAAACCTCGATTTTTTTCCCATCAACGGTTTTTAACCCACTCGAATCAAAATCCTGTTCGGCCCAGATTCGTTGGATTTCATGTTCGTAAATGGGTGCTCCAGATCGACTCATTCGAAAAGCTCGGGTTTGCAGGGTCTCACACAGAGGTTGATAACTTGAGAGTCGCTGACTATTTCCCCGGACGCTCCCTGGAGAGACATGCTGAGTTGGATGGCCCTGGGAAGGCATGGAGGTTCTCCAGTTTTGAAACATTCTCTCTCTTCAGTGTTAAACTCGGCGGACCACTCTTCTTTTGAACCTCCAGCTGCCTGTTCTATTTCCCGAAAAAGAAATTCTACCTGGAAATCCGAAACTGATTCGGAAAGAACCTGAATTCTGCCTCCTTCAGTTAAATCATTATCGATATAAAAATCCTCACGACGATTGAACTCAAGAATTCCTTCTGCCTGATCGAATTCAAGAAAGTATCCTATTTCGTGAAGTTGAGGATCCATTCCGCTCCTGACGGATTCAATATCCTTGAAAAACCGACTAGGTACTGATGCATGGAAACTTAGGTTGCTGACCTCGCTAGGAGAAGAATTGTTTTCAATGCTTTGAACCCATTCAAGCGTTGAAATTATTCCAGTTTGAGAATTACTTTCTTCATCTTCAACAAAATGTTCCAGGTATTGAACCGCCTGGAGATCATCCAACACCATCTTCATCAAAAGTCTCAGTTCCTGAGACTGAGACAAGGATTCCTTAACCTTCAGAGAGGAGTTGGAAACCTGAAAAAAAGCCCCATAGATCAAAGCACTGACAAGTGCCAGTAGGGTTATCGAAACCAGCAGTTCAAGCAGCGAAAAGGCTTTTCTACTGATTGGAAGTTCCGAATTCATTCAGCTTTGACGTAAAGGTCAGAACTGTAACGGTATTCACGTTCTCCTTCCATCCAGGTGATTTCATAATTGACCCGGCGGACTTTGATGCCAGGCAAAGGAAGATTGTCTTCTATATCAAGCTTCCAACGACCATCCAGAAATCCCAAATCCTCCTCAACACTGCCCTGAGATACTGACACGGGTGGAGGTGTTTTTGAACGTTCCCAGCGAAGCAATTCCTTCTGCGTCTCGGCCATGGCTTTCCAAAGGGTTTTGGTGGACTGCAAAACAAAGATTGAGGATGCAAAGGACTGGTAAACCGCCATCAGGGTGATGCTGAGGATGGAAAGGGCAATGAGGACCTCGAGGACACTGAATGCGGATTTAGTTTTCATTTGGATTCGCGCAATTCAAGTTTACCTAGAATCCCCACACTTTCTATTTCCCAGAAACGCTGACCGTCGGCTTCAAGAAAGGTGAGGAGGAAGGGTGTGACAAAACCGGAATTATCGATCAGGACTTCAAAGTTGGTGCTGGGATTTTGGCTTTGGGTATTGCTGGAATAACGAGCGTCCTGAAGTGCAAATTCTTCCGGAAATTCATGTTCCTTCAGCCATCTTGGCCAGTCCTCCTCCTGGTTTTCTCCATCGCCGCAACCTTCGGGTCCTATCAGTCCCGGCATCAGCTTTTGTTCCTTTAGGTCAAAGGAGAGGCAATAGGCTTGGCTACGAAGGAGGGCGTCAGTCCGCAACATCCGCAGAACCTTGGTCAGGTGCTGGTATTCCTTTTCCTGAGGAGAAGTAAAGAGGGCGGTGAAATTCGGAACGGCATACCCTGCCAGCAATGCTGCCAGGGCAATGACCACCATCAGTTCAAGAAAGGAAAACCCTTTCCTGGATTTCAAGATTTCAGAGGTCGCTGGAACTGATATCCTCGTCGAGGTCGGTTCCGCCTTCCACTCCATCGGCGCCCATCGAACTAATTTCGTATTCCTTACCGTTTTGGGTCGTATAACGGAAGTCATTGTCCCATCCATCCTTGGGAAGGTTCTTTCCACGCAGGTAGGGACCGTTCCAACTGTCCGGAATGACACCGACTTCGGGTTTGCTCAAAAGAGCTTTCAAGCCTTGTTCACTGGATGGATATCGTGAGTTGTGAAGGCGGTAGAGGTCGAGTGCTGTCTCAAGGCCCTTGATCTGCGTTTTGGTTGCGTCCGCCTTGGCCTGTTCTGCGGAATCGAAGAGATAGACTCCAACAATTCCGGAAAGCAGTCCGAGGATAATGATCACCACCAAAACCTCGATGAAGCTGAAACCGCGTTTAGGTTTTCTTGAATGAGAACTTCTTTTCTGATTCATGGGAAACTTCAAGATCGTTGATAGATTCTTTGGAAATCTTTTCGGAATGTGGATGCATTCCTCAATCATTTAAAACTATGGTATCTTGGCGAGGCTTGCAACTCCAAGACAAACTGTTAGCGTGCAAAGATCAGAGCCGGATACGCGGCCGCCGGTGAATCCCGTTACAGGCGGGTTCTTGCCGGAGGAAAGTCCGGGCAGCAAAGGGCAGGGTGCTGGCTAACGGCCAGACGGTGTGAACCGATGGAAAGTGCAACAGAAAACATACCGCCGATGGACCTCCTGTTGGGAGGTCACAGGCAAGGGTGAAATGGCAGGGTAAGAGCCTACCGCGGTCCTGGTGACAGGTCCGGCAGTGCAAACCCCACCTGCTGCAAGTCCAAATAGGATCGCTTTCGGGTGGCCCGCCCGGCGGTCGGGTAGGATGCTAGAGGCTGATGGCAACATCAGTCCCAGATAAATGGTCGCGGCCCCTCTTTTCAGCCAAGATAATGGTTGGATGGTTCTTGAATTCGAACCCTGGTGATGCTGGAGGGGAACAGAACCCGGCTTATTTCCGGCTCTGACCTCATCAAAGATTGAGCTAAAAACTAAATGGAATTTTTTCTTGTTCCACCCTCATTCCATTCATCAAACAGCGTCATGTACTGTTCGCTGACTTCTTCCAGGGGCAGTTCCAGGGCTTTGAGGTAACAGTGAAGGTAACCCTTCAGGTAAACGGAGGAAGGGAAGGTTTCGAAATTTTCTTTTTCGATGCTTTCCAGATAAGTACCCCGCACACAGGTCACCGTCGCCAGTTCCATGATCGTGATCCCTTTCAGTTCACGGATTTGATGAAGCACCGAGCCTGAGTAGCGTATTACGCCCTCGTTTGCTTCCAGAAACTGATAATATTCCTGGAGTTTTGCGTCCGTCATCCGGTTTTTTTCAGCAAGTTTTTGAAAAGCATCCTGACGGACTTTGGCTGACTGAAGGGTGATTTCCTCGAGGGAGGCCCCGACATTCGGTCGGGCAAGCTTGGTGATCGGATTTGGTTTCTGGATATCTCCGACTTTGGTCTGGAACGCTTCTCCGGTTGAAGTCGAAAAACCACCTGTTTTCAGTTGAGGACGGAGGAAAACGACTTTTCCTTCCCTGGAAGCATCTCCATGTTCCTGGTTTACCTCTGCAACCTTAGCAGAGGGAAGAATGTCCTGTTCGGGAGTTTCCTTTGGTTTTGCTCCCAGCTTTAAATCGTGGGATCTGCGGACTTCAGGATTAGCCAACTGCATGAAGGCTTCACTGAGTTTTTTCAGCAACTCTTCATTTTCATCAACCGGGCATAAGGAGTAACTGGCTAATGATTCTTCATGTACTTCCTCCAGCTTCTTTTCATAGGCTTGCTGGACTTCCTCAAAGCTTGCTGTGGATTCGACTTCCAGGAGCTCGTAAAAGTTTTCCGCGGGTGCCATTTTCTGAGGCCTTTTCAGTGTTTCAGGGAATCAGGCGAGAGTATTTCGGAGTTAGTGGAGTAGAAATGTTTGAGGATTTCAGCAGGTGTTCCGAGATGGTTTTCAGTTGCTGGGACATCAGGCTTTCAGGTTTGTCGAGGGTCACCGGTTTGCGCCTTAATACCGATTCCCGGACTCCCTCATGCTGTTCCACATATCCACTGAAGTTAAGGGTCAAGCCGAAGTATTTACTACAGGCTTTTTCCATCGCTTTGCCGATTCGAATGTCACTTTCTGAGCGGGTTTGATTGATGATCAGGTTGGGTTGAAAGTGTTCCAGTTGATCATCGATGTAGGATGCTGCATTTCCTCCCATCTGCTTCAGATATTCTATCAGATCACGAGGAGAACGGATGCCAAAAGAATTATTGTTTTTCAGCATTTGATCGACCACATTCCTCAAACCAAATGAAGAGCTTGTATGTCTTAATTTTCGGTAAAAAGAATTTTTCAGGAAGCGATAAGCGTTTTCAATTGAAGTCGGTTCTGGAATGACGACCATCAGTTGTTTTTCCGCAAGCAGGAAAAAATCGATGGTGTTGTAGGCGGTTCCTGCGCCGAGGTCCATGATAATGAAATCCGTATCCAACCTTTTGAGAGCCATCAGGAAACGCATTTTCTGGGTATGCTTGAGGTTGGCGATTTCAACTCCGTCCCGCGCTCCGCTGATCAACCGTAACTGAGGAATGGAAGTGGGGATGAGAAGTTCATGAATTTGCTCAACCTGTCGGTCCACAAACTCTGAAACGCCTTGTTCGGGTGTATTCACACCCAGCCAGGTATGGAGGTTTGCACCACCGAGGTCGAGATCGGCAAGGATGACTCGAAATCCTCTTTGTGCCAGCAGAATCCCGAGGTTTCCTGCTACAAAGCTTTTTCCGACTCCGCCTTTACCTCCACCAATGGCCCAGATCTCTTTTGTCGAGCTTGAATTGACTGTATCATTCACGTATGGATATCCTCAAAGCATAAATCATTACATTAGAATTCTGCAATTATCTAGCCAGGAATCAAGAATCCTCTATTGAGGAGGGTGGTAGATGCTCTGTGCTGGGAACTGATATAGACTCCGATCAGGCCATGAAAGCCCCGTCAAGCTTCCACCATAAACACAACCGCTGTCCAGCCCAATGGCATTTGGACGCATTACCACTCCTCCTGCGGCCCAATGTCCAAAAATGATTGTTCTAGATTTTTGGTAAAAAGTATACCACGCGGGATGGTTTTCATCTCCGGGTCTTTGATCTACTGGGTCCCAGGTTCTGAGATGGGTCAGAATGTGGGGGTCGGTGTCTTGAGGGGAAATTCCTGGAGCCAAGCCCGCATGGACGACTAGGAAAGAGTCTGGTTCCGTTTCTTCTCCTTCAGAAATAAAAAGCGGTAATGATTGGAGCCATTCCTCCCAGAAAGGTATTTGATCGCCCATTTCCTCTTTCAATTTTGAAAAAGAATCAGAAGATTGAGAACCTTTTTTTAGGTGCTTAAGGAAACTCCTTTCATGATTACCAAGAACATAAGATGCTCTCAGGCGATATGCTAGTTTCAATACCTCAAGGGGTTTCGGCCCACGGTTGATCAGGTCTCCGACAAAAAAAAGTCTTTCACTGTCAGGCTTGAAGTTTGCCATTTCTAGCAGACCTTTTAGTTCCGTGTGGCATCCATGAACATCTCCAACGAACAGAGTTCTTTTGGACATCCTTTTTCTTTCCTGTTTTTAAAAACCTATCAATTTCAGAGTCTGGAGGGGTTTTGCAACTTTGATCTGCATCAAGGATTCAAGTTATCAGCGCACCTGCCGATATTGGTTTTAGAATGAAACGAGGGCTTTTTCTATCTACAACCAAACAGGGCCGTCTTCCTGATACAATGAAACAAGATCGTATTTTTCAAAAATCACTTTTAGTCCTTATCTTTTTTTCTTTAACTCTTGTGCTTGGATCATGCAGTCAAGGCGATGTTGAATTCCAATCAAAATCCTTTAAAAGTAGGCTTCAACAAGGAGATTACCATTTGGGTTGGAGTTTGAACTATTTTGACAGTTGGAGGAATGCAAGGCAGCCGAGATATCTCAGGCTGGCGGAATCTCATTCGATCGATGCTATCAATTCATTTGCCAGTCTCGAATCTGACACATCACCCAGGATTAGCGAATTTTATGTGGTCCGTGAACGTCGGACCAGAGGCTGTAGGCTTCTTGCGGAACTTCAGTTTGAAGCCATGAATCACGGGCATCAACTTTCAGGAATGACCCCACAGGGGTGTATCTACTGATTCAGCGTTTCGATTGCTGAATCCTCCAACCCTTTTTTTTCACCCAGAGAAACAAGTTTCAGCCGTTCCGCGTGAAATTCTCGTGAACGTTCGGAATTTCCGATTTTGGAATGAAGGGTTCCCAATGCATCAAGGATCCTGATCAGACCGTTCCGGTCATCCAGGGATCTTTTGCATTGGAGGTGGCTTTCATAGGTTTCGAGCAGGCCTTCGTTATCCTCCAGTGCGTTCTGTGCTTTTTCAATCCTTTCATAAATCAGGTCCATCTCGGTTTGGTTTTCTTGCTGCTGATTATAGGCCAGTAAATCTTGGAGTAGAGGAAGTGCTTCCTGGTAGGCTTCTTTTTTCTCAAGGGCATCCACCAATTCATCCATGATGGATGCATAATCAGTTTGCTCGTCATTATCCCAGGGATTGATGCGTTCCTTTGGTTGTTCATCAATCG
>Ga0181571_10002474_pt1 | contig 13690 bp, 5 predicted proteins | sample 101ome_17_FD_132440 | JGI IMG/M metagenome (GOLD analysis project Ga0181571, IMG submission 132440) | Coastal salt marsh microbial communities from the Groves Creek Marsh, Skidaway Island, Georgia - 101407AT metaG (megahit assembly) | ecosystem: Environmental > Aquatic > Marine > Intertidal zone...
CCGCCGCCGCGGGGCCCCCCCCCCCCCCCCCCCAAGGAGAAGCCGCGGAGGTGGTTTTCTTTCTCGGGCGGATCTCGAGATCTCCCGGACGCGGTCTGGGAGGCGCCGGAAGGTTTTTTGCTCGCGGAAAAGAAGATGTGCCTCGCCCCGCCTGCCCTCCCCGCTCGCTCGATCTGACCCATCCCTCGCCCCTCGTCCACCGAATCTCACAGATCTCTAACGTCGCCACCGGCCCCAAGGGTCCCGTGACGTCCGGCGAGTCCGAGGAGGACATGATCATGGCCGACCAGGGCGGCCAGGGGTACACGAACGTGAACCCTGAGGTGCGCCGCATCGTCCCCGAGGCGAAGGGCCGCGTCGTGGTCAAGGTTGTGTACGTCGTCCTCGAGTCGCAGTACCAGTCCGCGCTCTCCGCGGCCGTGAACCAGCTCAACGCCACGAACGACAAGGTCTGCTTCGAGGTGAGCGGCTATCTCCTCGAGGAGCTCCGCAACGCGGATAACCTCGCGGCGATGAAGCAGGATGTCGAGTCGGCGAACATCTTCATCGGCTCGCTCATCTTCATCGAGGAGCTCGCCGAGAAGATCGTCGAGGTCGTCACGCCCCTGCGCGACCAGCTCGACGCGTGCCTCATCTTCCCCTCCATGCCCGCGGTGATGCGCCTGAACAAGCTCGGCACCTTCTCCATGGCGCAGCTCGGCCAGTCCAAGTCCGCCATCGCGTCGTTCATGAAGAAGAAGAAGGAGTCCGGCGGCTTCGAGGAGGGCATGCTCAAGCTCGTGCGCACCCTCCCCAAGGTGCTCAAGTACCTCCCGTCGGACAAGGCCCAGGACGCGAGGAACTTCATGAACTCCCTCCAGTACTGGCTCGGCGGAAGCTCCGACAACCTCGAGAACTTCCTCCTCATGATCTCCAAGGCGTACGTGCCCGCCCTCGCGGACATGGACATGGAGATTGCCGAGCCCGAGACGTTCCCGGAGATCGGCATCTGGCACCCCACCGCGCCGGCCATGTACGAGGACCTCAAGGAGTACCTCAACTGGTACGACACCCGCAAGGACATGACCTTCGCCAAGGACGCGCCCGTCGTCGGCCTCGTCCTCCAGCGCTCCCACCTCGTCACCGGCGACGAGGGCCACTACGCCGGCATGGTGATGGAGCTCGAGGCGAAGGGCGCCAAGGTCGTGCCCATCTTCGCGGGCGGCCTCGACTTCTCCATCCCGGTTGAGCGCTTCTTCTTCGACCCGATCACAAAGGGCGCGTACGTCGACACCGTGCTCTCCCTCACCGGGTTCGCCCTCGTCGGCGGCCCCGCGCGCCAGGACCACCCCAAGGCGATCGACTCCCTCAAGAAGCTCAACGTGCCGTACATGGTCACCGTGCCGCTCTCGTTCCAGACCACGGAGGAGTGGACCGACTCCACCCTGGGCCTCCACCCCGTGCAGGTGGCGCTCCAGGTGGCGCTCCCCGAGCTCGACGGCGGCCTCGAGCCCATCATCTTCTCCGGCCGCGACTCCAAGACGGGCAAGTCTCACTCGCTCCAGGACCGCGCGTCGCAGATTGCGGGCCGCGCCCTCAAGTGGGCGGCGCTCCGCAAGAAGAAGAACGTCGACAAGAAGCTCGCCATCACGGTGTTCTCCTTCCCCCCGGACAAGGGCAACGTCGGCACCGCCGCGTACCTCAACGTGTTCGGCTCCATCTTCCGCGTCCTCCAGGGCCTGAAGGCGGACGGCTACGACATCGGCGACGCCCCCGACACGGAGGAGGAGCTCATCAACTCGGTGCTCAACGACAAGGAGGCCAAGTTCGCGTCCCCCGACCTCAACGTCGAGCACAGGATGTCCGTCAAGGAGTACGAGAAGCTCTGCATCTACCAGGAGGACCTCCACGAGAACTGGGGTCCCCCGCCGGGTAACCTCAACTCCGACGGCCAGAACCTCCTCGTGTACGGCAAGAAGTTCGGCAACGTCTTCATCGGCGTCCAGCCCACGTTCGGCTACGAGGGCGACCCCATGCGCCTCCTCTTCTCCAAGTCCGCGTCCCCGCACCACGGCTTCGCGGCGTACTACACGTACATCGAGAAGGTGTTCGGCGCCGACGCGGTGCTCCACTTCGGCACCCACGGCTCCCTCGAGTTCATGCCCGGCAAGCAGGTGGGCATGTCCGGCAACTGCTACCCGGATCTTCTCATCGGCGACACCCCGAACATCTACTACTACGCCGCGAACAACCCGTCCGAGGCGACCATCGCCAAGCGCCGTTCGTACGCCAACACCATCTCCTACCTGACCCCGCCCGCGGAGAACGCGGGCCTGTACAAGGGTCTCAAGGAGCTGAAGGAGCTCATCTCCTCGTACCAGGGCCTCAAGGACTCCGGCCGCGGTCCGTCCATCGTGAACTCCATCATCACGACGGCGATCACGTGCAACCTCGACAAGGACATCCCCGAGATCCCCACCGCCGAGGACGCCGACGCGAAGGACATGGACATGGACACCCGCGACATGATCGTCGGCAAGGTGTACCAGAAGCTCATGGAGATCGAGTCCCGCCTCCTCCCTTGCGGCCTCCACGTCGTCGGCTGCCCCCCCTCCGCGGAGGAGGCGGTCGCGACGCTCGTCAACATCGCTGGCATCGACCGTGAGGACGAGGAGATCCTCGCGCTCCCCCAGATCCTCGCGCAGTCCATCGGCCGCGACATCGAGACGATCTACCGCGCCAACGACGAGGGTAAGCTCGAGGAGGTGCAGCTGCTCCAGGACATCACCGAGGCGTCCCGCGCCATGGTGAAGGGCTTCGTCGCGAAGGCGTCCGACCCCTCCGGCCGTCTCGCCGCCGGCGCCCTCGGCGCCCTCGGCGGCATGTTCGGCGGCGCCGCGGTCGCGCTCCCCTGGGGCGACGCCCTCAAGGGCACGCAGTTCGACGGCAAGATCGACATCGAGGCCGGCCGCAAGCTCTTCGAGTACCTCCGCTTCTGCCTCGAGCAGGTGGTGAAGGACAACGAGCTCGGCGCCCTCACCGAGGCGCTCAACGGCGAGTACGTCCTCCCCGGCCCCGGCGGTGACCCCATCCGCAACCCGAAGGTGCTCCCCACGGGAAAGAACATCCACGCCCTCGACCCCCAGGCGATTCCCACCTCCGCGGCGCTCGCCTCCGCCAAGGTTGTCGTCGACCGCCTCATCGAGCGCCAGCGCGTGGAGAACAACGGCGTCTACCCCGAGTCCATCGCGCTCGTGCTCTGGGGCACGGACAACATCAAGACCTACGGCGAGTCCCTCGCGCAGGTCATGCTGATGGTCGGCGTCCGCCCCATGCCCGACGCCCTCGGCCGCGTGAACAAGCTCGAGCTCATCTCCCTCGAGGAGCTCGGCCGCCCCCGCATCGACGTCGTCGTCAACTGCTCGGGCGTCTTCCGCGATCTCTTCGTCAACCAGATGAACCTCCTCGACCGCGCCGTCAAGCTCGCGGCGGAGCAGGACGAGCCCTACGAGATGAACTTCGTGCGCAAGCACGCCGTGGAGCAGGCGGAGGAGCTCGGCCTCTCCATCCGCGAGGCGGCCACGCGCATCTTCTCCAACGCCTCGGGCTCGTACTCCTCCAACGTCAACCTCGCGGTGGAGAACTCCTCGTGGAACGACGAGTCGCAGCTCCAGGAGATGTACCTCAACCGCAAGTCCTTCGCGTTCAACTCGGACTCCCCCGGCTCCGGCATGGAGACCAAGACGGACATCTTCAAGTCCGCGCTGTCCAAGGTGGACGTGACGTTCCAGAACCTCGACTCGAGCGAGATCTCCCTGACGGACGTCTCCCACTACTTCGACTCGGACCCGACGAAGCTCGTCGCGGGCGTGCGCGCGGACGGCAAGATGCCCTCCTCCTTCATCGCCGACACCACCACCGCCAACGCGCAGGTGAGGTCGCTCTCCGAGACGGTCCGCCTCGACTCCCGCACGAAGCTCCTCAACCCCAAGTGGTACGAGGGCATGCTCGCGTCCGGGTACGAGGGCACCCGCGAGATTCAGAAGCGCCTGAACAACACCCTGGGCTGGTCCGCCACCTCGGGGCAGGTTGACAACTGGGTGTACGAGGACGCCAACGACGTGTACATGAAGGACCCGGAGATGCAGAAGAGGCTGATGGAGACGAACCCCAACTCCTTCCGCAAGATGGTCGCCAACTTCCTGGAGGCGAACGGGCGCGGGTACTGGGAGACGTCGGAGGAGAACATCGAGCGCCTCCGCCAGCTCTACATGGAGGTTGAGGACAAGATCGAGGGTGTCGAGAACTAAGTCCCTGCGGCTTAATTCTCGTTCGGGTGGCCTGGGTTATTTCAGCTCTCGCGCATTGCGAGGAAACCCGGCGCCGATTCTTTTTGCATTCGCCGCTACTAGCCAAACAATTTGGCACTCGACGAACATCACCATTCTTTCCATCAACACCATCACATTCACGCTGTGACGAGCGACATCAAGACCACACCGAGTCGAGCGAGCCGCGGCGCTTTTTCGAGTCCGCTCGCTCGACGTCGCTCGCAGAACATGTCGAGTGCCCTGTGTATACCTTTTAATACAAAAAAACTTTAAAAAAATGCCGAGACCCCTCGCGGGCATCGTCCCTCCCCCGCACCGCCGACGGCGCGACGCTTCATCTCCCGCGCTCTCGCCCGGCAAAACGAGCGACGCGGCGGCGACAGCACTCCTCGGGCGTTTTTCGTCACTCGCGTTTTCCCGGGGCGACTCAAGAATTTACCAGTCAATGATGAGTCCATTTTTCAGCACTCAGTCACAGATCAGTTACGGAGAGGGGAACGAGACGACAGCGAGTCAGTCATCTCTCGGACACATCGACCGGGCGCAACCCGATAGCCATGCGACGAGCGGCGCTGGCGGAACGCAACGCCGAGACTGCCGCGACCGCGTTGGAGCGCATAAAGGCCATCCGCTCGGGCGTGTCCTCGCAGAGCGCCTTCTTGGACGGCTCCGACGCCTTGTCGCCTTGCCAGCGCATCGACGCCCCCGTCGGCACCGTCGAGAAGGAGAACGAGCGCGGGGGCGGGATGAGCAGCGACGACGACTCCCCGGCTCATCCGGTGCGGCGAAAGAAGAATCGCCTCGTGCGTAAGTCTCAGCTCGAGGTGGAGTCTGAGGAGGACGCGGCGTTGACGCCGCCCCCGCGCCCGCGCGCGCACAAGCGCGCGGTGCTCATCGACGACTCGGATGACTCCGAGGCGGACGACGACGAGCAGACGCCGCCCTCGTCGGCGCCGGCGGACGACCTCACGAGCATGATGAGCGGCCTCGGCGTGAGCCCCGCGCCGCCACGCGTCGATGCCGTCGCTCCCGCGCCGAAACCGGCGCCGTTCGCGCCACGGGCTCCCCCCGCCGTGGCGCCTCCGTCCCCGGCGGCGGCGGCTGCGCCCCCGTCCCGAGCGGCGGCGGCTGCGCCCCCCTCCCCCGCGCCCGCCCGGCCCGCGCCCGCGCCGACCGCGCCGCCGAAGCCGCGACCGGCGCCGACGCCGAAGACGCCCACGCGCCCCTCCTCGCTCGGGTCCGCGTCGTCCTCGTCTTCCGCCTCGTCCGCGGCGGTCACGCCCGGACGCGAATCTCGGACTTCCACTTCCTCCTCTTCCTCCGCCTCCTCCGGCGCCGGGGGCCCTCGACCGATGCGTCTGAAAGGCCGCGAGGGCGGACCCCGGTTCGAGCTCCCCGGCGAGCTCGCGGCGCGGCTGTACGACCACCAGCGCGACGGCGTGCGATGGATGTGGAACCTCCAGCTCCAAGGTCGCGGCGGCGTTCTGGCGGACGACATGGGTTTGGGGAAGACGCTCCAGGTGGCGGCGTTTTCCGCGGGCCTCCTCCGCAGCCGCGCGGCGAGACGGATCCTCGTCCTCGCGCCCACGACGCTGTTGCCACACTGGGGCAAGGAGTTCGTCGTCGCGGGCTTGAAACCGGGCGTGAACCTGCACAAGTACGCGGGCGGGGGGTCGAAGGCGGACCGCGACGAGGCCCTGCGCGCGGTCGCGACGAGGGGCGGCGTGTTGCTGACCACGTACGGCATGGTGTTGCACAACGACACGCAGCTCGGCGCGCCCGCGGACGAGGACGCCGCCGCGCTCGTGGCGGCGGCGAGCGGACGCGGGGCCGCGGTGAGCGGCCAGGACATCCCCGCCGGCTCTAAGGACATGCTGTGGGACTGGATCGTGTGCGACGAGGGGCACAAACTCAAGAACCCGAGCGCGCAACTCCCGCAGAAGGTCCGGACGCTGCCGTCGCTGCACCGGCTCATCATCACGGGGACGCCGATCCAGAATCACCTCGCGGAGTTATGGGCGCTGTACGACCTGTGCTGCCCCGGCTTACTCGGGGACGAGGTGGAGTTCAGGCGCGAGTACGCGAAAAAAATCGCGGCGGGGCAGAGCCGGGACGCGACGGAGAGGCAAAGATCGGCTGGCGCGAGGGCGTCCGACGCGCTTCGAACCGCGTGCCGGCCGTTCATGCTTCGCCGCGAGAAAGCCGCCGTCCTCGCCAAAGCGGCGGCTGAGGAGAAAGCGGCGGCGGAGGAGAAAGCGGCGGCTGAGGCAACGACGCCGGGTGCGCCCGTGGCCCTCGCCTCCGTGACCCCCTCCCCCTCCCCGGGTCCTCGCGTCTCGGTCGAGGCGGCGGGGGCGGCGGGGTGGGCCGGCGTGCGCCACGCCCCGACGCAGCTGGGCACGAAGAACGACCTCATCGTGTGGCTTCCGCTGCGCCCCGCGCAGAGGCGCCTGTACGAGGCCTTCCTCAAGTCCGGCACCGTGCGCGCGGTTCTGAACAAGACCGGGTCCGCGCTCAGCGCGATCAGCGTCCTGAAGAAGATTTGCGATCACCCCGCCCTGTGCGTCGCCGCCGCGGGGGCGACCGCCGCCGAGCCCGCGGCGTCGTCCCGCGACTCTCGCGACGCTCTTTCTCCGACGAAGGAGGACCCCCCGGAGGACTCGGCGGCGGATCCGGAGGAGGAGGAGGAGAGCGGCAGCGCGCAGAGCCGGCGCGAGGCGGTCGCCGCCGCCGTCGCCGCGGCGGGCCTGACGGAATCTGACCTCGCCGGCGCCCCCGACGCGTCGGGGAAGGCGTCGTTCCTCATGTCCCTCCTCACCCACCTCGCGCGCGCCGGCCACCGCACGTTGGTCTTTTCGCAGTCGCGCGTGATGCTCGACGTGCTGGAACGCGCGGCGCGAGCGCGCGGGCACGACCTCGTTCGCATCGACGGAGGGGTCGCCCCGGAGGAGCGTCACGCGCGCGTGGAGCGGTTCCAGCGCGACGCGAGCATTCCGCTCGCTTTACTCACCTCCCAGGTGGGCGGCCTGGGCCTCACTCTGACGGCGGCGGACCGAGTGGTGATTTACGACCCCGCGTGGAACCCCGCGGCGGATTCCCAGTCGGTGGACCGCGCGTACCGCATCGGTCAGACGCGGGACGTGGTCGTGTACAGACTCGTGACGTGCGGCACGGTCGAGGAGAAGGTGTACCGCAGGCAGGTGTTCAAAGGCGGGCTGAGCCGCGCCGGGACGAGGGACGGGAACCACTTCCGGTACTTCAGCGCGGAGGAGACGTCGCAGCTGTTCGAGGTCACGGACGCGGGCCTGGCGCGATCGGCGACGCAGGCGGAGCTGGAGAGGCTGCACGGGCGCGACCGGAAGTGGACGAAAGAGCTCGCGGAGGTTGAGGCGCCGCTGCTTCACGAGCTCGGCGCCGCGGGGGTCTCGGACCACGACCTCCTGTTCACGAAGGAGGACACCACCGAGGCGGGCGACGGCGCGACGATGCTCTCGGGGGGTGACGGCGCACGGGCGCCGGCAAAGAACGGCAGCGGGGGCGGGAAACCCTCGGGGTCGTCCGCCGGGGCGGGGAAACAGGGCGGGAAGGGGGGCTGGAAGGGCGTGGACGCGGGGTGGGGCGGCGATGCGCAGCTCGGGGCGCTCGCGGCGGCGGCGGGGTCCGCGCTCGCGGTGCCGCCGAAATCGTTTGGCGCGGCGGCGAAGCGGCGCGACGCCTTCTCCACCGCGGACAAGGCGGCGTCCAAGCTCGCGACGCTCAAGGCGACGCGGGATAAGCAAGAGCTCCTGCTGGACATGCCGCAGATGCTCAAGAAGCTCCCGGATAACGGCAAGAGCATCGTGACGCGCATCGATGCCCTCAACAAAGAGATCGCCGAGCTCGAGGCGGAGCGGCGCGCCAAATACGGCGGCGACTCTCTCGCGGGGGAGGCGAAACGCGAGCCGAAGGTCGACGCCGCGCCCGCACCAGCCTCCGCGCCCGCGCCAGCCTCCGCGCCCGCGCCAGCCTCCGCGCCCGCGCCATTCGCGCCGGTGCCGGAACCGAATCCCGCGGCAGATTCGGTTTCGGCTTCTGTTTCGGTTTCGCCGAATCCCGCGCCCGCGCCCCCGGCGCCCGAACCGGCACCCGCCTCGAAGCTCGAGGCGGCGCCGGCGCCGGCGTCGCCGCCGTTCGCGCCGGCTGTGCCTCTGCGCCGAGCGGAGAGCGATTCGTCCGAGACGTTCGAAACCGCGCCGAACACACCGACGGAGAGCGTGGACGATCTGGCGAGCATGATGGGGGGCATGGGGATGTGACCGAGAGAGCGCGTAGAATCAGTCGAAACGCGCAACGAGCCAAAGCGACGCATCATTACAGACTGCACAGTCCCAAGCTGCGACCCGCCCCCGCTCACCAAGGTCGCGAATCTCAGCGAACGTCCGGGCGGATCTCTCCACTCGCAGCCAATCAGAAAGCTGCCGGGCGTGAGGCTCCGCCCCCGCGATACCGATATCGCCGAGCGGGCGTTTGGACGGCCGCGTCCGCGGCGGCACTTCGTCCCGCCCGGACGTCGCTCCGCGCCCTCCGTCGCGACCGGAGAAGAGCGCGCGCGCGTTCGCCAGGCGGAGCCGCGCGCGCCTCGCGCCGTCGAACGAGGCGCGATGGCGTCGCTGGCGTCGCACCCGATGGTGGCGTTTTCTCCCGTCGTCGCGTTTCGCGAGACGCGCCCGGGCGCGGGGTTCTGCGCGGTCGCGCGGCGAGACGGCGCGCGATCGCCTTCCGCGGTCGCGCTCGGGGCCAGGCGTCGCGTCGCGCCCGTCGCGGCGGTCGCGCGCGCGTCTCGCGGCGACGCGCCTCGTCGTCCGAAGGGCGCGCGCGCGAGGCGCGCGACGCGCCGGAGGGACGGCCGACCTCGGCCTCTCCGTTCGGTCGATGGCGGAGAGACGGGCGCGGCGGGCGTCGCCACCGCGGAGGAGCCCAGCACGGTCGACGGCGCGGCCGACGCTGACGCGGCTCGGCGCGGCGCGAGCCCCTCCGACGCCGTCGCGCCGAGCGGTTCGAGCGCGTCCAGCGCGTCGAGCCCGGGGACGGCGGCGGATGCCGCCCCCTCCTCCTCCTCTTCCACGCGCGAGGTCGCGACGACCGTCGCCTTCGCCGCGCTCGCCGCGTCGGCGGTCGCCTCCGCGGGCGGCCCCGCGGGCGCGCTCGTCGAGCTCCAGCGCTTCGGCCGCCTCTTGGTGGAGAACCACCTTCCCGGCGTCGGCGGCGTCATCGAGGACAGCTTCCTCGGTTTGCTCGTCGCGTGCACGGTGTACTCGCTGTGGCGGTCGAGCCTCATCCCGGCGCCGGTGGGCAACCCCATCGCGCGCAAGTCGCGAACGCCCGCGTCGTGGCTCCACGTCGTCTCCGGCGGCGGCGCTCTCGCCACGGGGCTGTACGGCGTCGTCCTCGAGCGCGTGTACAGGGAAAGCCCCGGGTGGGGGTGGATGTGGGTCAGCAGCGCGCTCTTTCTCGCCAACGCGCTGTCGTACTCGCCGCTCATGAGCATCTTCAAAGCGAGCAAGGAGGGGAAGTACGCGATGAAGCTGGGGTACTCCTTCGTCGCGTCCTTTCAGGGCGTCGTCTTCATCGCGTGGTCCGCGCAGCCGGACGCGCCGGAGTGGATGTACTGGGCCGTGATGCCGTTTTGGTACTTCAGCGTCGCGAAGCTGTGGGAGTCGACTGAGTTTGTCCTCGCGCTCGCGCCCGCGTCCGAATCCAAGGACGGATTCCTCGACAAAATCACCGCCGGGTCGAAGCGGCGTCTCGGACGAATGACCCCGGACGCCGCGACGCTGACGTACGTGAGCCTGAACGCGTTCGCGGCCATCTTCGACAACGCGTACATGGCCCTGTACACCGCGCTGGGGCCGGAGCAGTTCTGGCACACGAGCCAGGCGTTCAACGACGCGGACTTCCACCTGCGGCTCGTCAAGGGCACGACCGGGTCCTTGACCGTGGCCCTCCTGATCTTCATCAGCACGCTCGGGTGGCGGAGGCAGATGCCGATGAACCTCGCCATCTGGCTCAACGTCATCCTAGGCAGCGTCGGGCCGTGGATCGTCTTGTTCTGGCACAAGCTCGTGGACCCGAGCGAGGACTGGTTCCCGCAGTTTGTCTTCGACCCGGCGTACGACTACGCGCCGCTGTGGGAGACGGCGCGCGCCGCGATCGAAAGCTGAGAGGGGGGGTTGGGGAGGTGCGGGCGTGGGGGGAAGAACAGCGGGGAGATGAGCCCCGGGGCGGAGCGTACGGTCGTCGCGTAGGATATGTGGTTGAGAGAAGAACGACACACCCGCCGGAACAAAAATACCCGGCCCCGCGCCAACTCACGATCCCGTCCGGCGCGACTCGAGGCGTCGAATCGCCGGCGGCGTGGACACACTGCTCTCTGAGATCTGAGACGAGGCGCCGCGCGCCTCGCTCCGCAGACCCGGGCGCGCGGTCGGATGTCCTCGGCGCCGATCGCGCTGGAGGTGGCGGCGGCGCCCGCGGATGTGGCGGCGCGCCCGCGGCGTCCGGTGCGTCACTCGTGGTGGGTCGTCGGCGGCCTCGGGGTCGTCGCGTTGCTCGCGTTCCAGTTCATCGAGGAGTTGGCGGAACTGAAAGCGTTCGGGCAGCGGTACCTCTCCTCGGGGAGCGCGCCGCACGCCGTGGTCGCGCGCCAACGCGACGCGCCTCGACCGCCTCCGCCTCCGCGAGCGCCCTCGGAGGCGCCGAGGAAGTCGCGCGCGAGCGAGGGCGGCGCGCCCGGTGCGCCGTCCGCGGGGGGGACGCGGACGGAGGGTGTTCCAGCCGCGGCGGGGCCGACGCCGACGCTGGAGAAGGACGGGTGGGTGGCGTGGCCTCCACCCGCGCCCCCGCCCGGGATCGTCGCGGCGCCGACGGACGCGCGCGTGGAGACGGAAGCTGGCGCGGACGCGCGCGACGGAGTGGGGGACGGAGGGGGGGAGGGGCGGAGCGACGACGTTGCGGGTCCGGATCCGGGTCCGTCTTCGTCGGGCGACGGTCGTCGCGGCGGCGAATCCGGAGTCTCGGTCGGCGGCGGCGAAGCGTCGGCGGAGGGCGTGGAAACGGACGGACCGAAAGCGCCGCCGTCGTTAGAAACGCACGGGTGGGTGGCGTGGCCGCCCCCCAATCCGCCGCCGCCGGCGTAGACTCTCTTCTATAGGATATCGTAATAGTACGGCGCGGCGCGCGACGCTTCTCGTCTCAGTGATGGTGTCTGCTCTTGTTCCGGGGGCGGTGCCTGAGGCCCCCGCCGGAGACGTACCCCCTCCCCGCCCCCCCGTGCTGTGCGCTCTGCGGGTTCGGCCTCACCCCGAAAAGGTTGAGCACGCCCCCCATCTTCGGCCCCCATCGCTCGATGTTCTCTCGCCTCGCCTCCTCGGCGGCGGCGGCGCCTCCCAGCGCGACGTACTGCACGACCCTCTGCACGACGGCGCACCCCGCGAGCAGCGCCGCGCAGGCGGCGATGACGCCGCCGCTCGGCGCCCACCGCCCGCGCATCTCTCTCCGCAGGCGCTTGAGCTGCTGCTGCGCGGAGTGGAAGTCCGGTTGGATTCGAAGCGTCGCCTCGAACGACCGCGCGGCTTCTTCTCGTCGTCCCTGGCTCGCGTACGCGTTGCCGATGCTGTACTGAAGCAACACGTGCCGCGGGTTCATCTGCAGACCCAGCGCGAACAGCCGGATCGCCTCGTCCGTCTCCTCGAGCGCGAACCGAACGCCGCCAAGGTTGAGGAAGAAGTCCGGGTGCGGCTGCAGGCGAAGCGCGGCCTCGAAGCACTCGATGGCGAGATCGGACTCCCCCTTTACGCGGTACGCGTTTCCGAGATCGCTCCACGACAGCGGATCCGCGGCGTTCTCTCGCGTCGCTCGCGTCAGAGCCTGGAGCGCGTTATCCACGCCGCCGTACCGGTCGAACAGCACCGCGAGCGCGGGCTCGGGGCGAAACCGCTTGCGCTTGCCGTTCGGAAGCAGAGGCTCGCCCCTGTGGTCGTGGATGGAGGATGGCGAACCGGACGAGCCCCCGCGCGCAGGGTGGAGCCCCGTCGCGGCGCCGCCCCCCGAGGCGAACGCGGTGCGGTTGAGCATCGAGAACGACGCGTCCAGCGCGGGGCCGAGGCTCGTCCAGCTGTTCCACTGCCCGGCCTGGACGAGCTTACTGTGATCCAAGATCTTGCCCCCGCGCGCGGGTTTCACCTTCGTCCCGGGGTGCTGCACGGGGAGGTGCACCTTGATGCCGTCACCGCGGACGTCCGCCTCGGGGAGCTCCTCGATGACGCCCGAGGCGAGGTCCACGCGGAGGTGGGACTTGGCCAGCGCGGACGGGATGGTCGCGAGCGCGACGAGCGCCGAGGCGCGGCGTCCGAGGGAGTGAGGCGACACGCGCGACGCGAAAGAGCCGGCGGCGACGCCCGCGTCGCCGCGCGGGAACAACCTCGGCGGAATCGCCGCCGCGTCCGCGCGTCCGCCGCCCGCAGCGCCGGCGCCCGCCGGCGAACCCAGCGCTGCGCACAGCAGGAGCACCGCGAGGAGTACGCCGCCGCGCCTCATCCTGCCGGCCGAATCTTACGCGGCGCGCGAGAGACGTGTGTGCTCGCACCGGAGGCGGCCTGGAGCGATCCGTCCAGAACTCGGACGCGGCTGTGCCGGGAGGAGCCCGCCGGCCGCCCGCCGGGCCGCCCGAGATTCACTGACCCGCGGGCAGCGCGCCACTGCCCGCGGCACCGCTGAGTCTCACAACTCTGAGTCCGGGCGGGAAAGAGGGTTTCTCACCGCTTGGTTCTTGGCAATTGGCACTCCCGCGAGCGCGGATCCAGGTCCGGTCGCGTCGGCGCCGCGCATTTGCGTCGTCACGATGTCGATGGAGACGGACGCGTACGTCCCGGGCATGAGCATCTACGTCCCCATCTCCGGGACGGACGAGGCGGTGGCGGTCAAGGTGGACGATCTCCCCGACGTCGCCGACCTCCTCGGCCTTCTCCAGGCCGAGCTCGCCCCGCTCGGGCTGTGGCTGGACCTCGCCAAGGCGTACCTCCAGCGAGGCATGGAGGAACAGTTCATCGAAATCATGCGCACGGGATGCTCCGAGGGTGCGTGCGCGACCCTCCGAACGCGCGCGATTCCCGCGCCGCGCGCTTGGATCGCGCGGCGGAATCCCGGGCAGATCGCGCTCGCCCTCGTCCCGATCGCGCCTCTGATCGATCGCGCCCGGCTCCTCACCGTGCCCCTCCTCCCCCGTCCGCACTCCCCTTCCTCCTTCCTCTCTCCTCGCAGAGGTCGAGAACTTCTACCAGGACTCGCCGTACGAACGCATGTCCATCCTCTGCGCGTTCGCGTCGTACTACGTGAACCTCGCC
>Ga0181571_10002475_pt1 | contig 13689 bp, 12 predicted proteins | sample 101ome_17_FD_132440 | JGI IMG/M metagenome (GOLD analysis project Ga0181571, IMG submission 132440) | Coastal salt marsh microbial communities from the Groves Creek Marsh, Skidaway Island, Georgia - 101407AT metaG (megahit assembly) | ecosystem: Environmental > Aquatic > Marine > Intertidal...
GACTAGACCCATTGCGAGCGAGCGCTTTTCTGGCGGTGCGGCACGTGCAACTGCGCCAACAGCGACAGAAATGCCTGCGCTGCCCAGTCCAATGCCAATCATGGCTTGCCCGAAAAACATACCGGCTTCTGTCACAAAAGAAGCCATGCATAACAGACCTGCAGCATAGATTAGCACGCCAAAGGCCGCGACCCGCCAGGCGCCAAACCTATCAGCCGCAGCGCCAAATAGTGGTGATGAAAGGCCCCAAATGAGATTCTGCAGCGCGATAGCTAAAGAAAAAAGTTGCACCCCGCCGTCGAACTCACTCGAAATTGGAATAAGGAATAGCCCAAACGCTTGCCTGACTCCAAAAGTGACTGACACTAAAGCGGAAGCAAAAAGCAGAATCATAACCCAACGATATTGGGGATTTGACGATGACATAGAAAGCCTGCCCTTTTTACATTAGCGCCAAAGGTGCGCGCATTTCGACCAAGTTTACCGCAAGTCAAAGTCGCTCAGGATAGGGTTCTGAGTTAAAGTTAGGGTACGCAAGTGACGAGACATTGCCCCAAGCTGTTGATCTAGCCGTTTTATTGCCTGCGCTATAACAAAATCTTATTTGCAATCGAAAGGATACACAACCAGAATCAGTGTTCCCGCCTGGTCAGTCAACTTGTGTTCTTAGATAACACTCTTTTTTCATGTAACTTGTGAACATAAATCAGCATGAGGAGCATTAATAACTAACGCCAAGGGTGAATCCAAAAACACTTTTCAAAATACCGTGACTATTGCCAGGCGCTTTTGGCCATTGGCCAGCGTTGCGCATCAGCTGGTTTTTACCCGTTTGCGCGATAGGGGCATCAGAACACGCTGTTCAGAACGGCTTTATTTTGCGTGATGGTTTCGGCGATTGCATCGCGCCACTCGTCCAATGTGCCAGCGGCGGTAGCATTTTGCGGAAATATAAGGCTGCGTGTGCTGTTGATAAGCCCGCCTTCCCATCCATGCTGGCCCCGAATCAGGCCGATGGTCGCTTTTTCGGGTCCAGCGCCTTGTGCGCCAAAACCGGGAATCAGAAAAGGCGCTTGGGGTAGGGCCGCGCGCAGGGCTCGGGCTTCTTCGGGCCACGTGGCGCCAGCCACGATGCCAAGCGATGAAATGCCGTCTTTTCCCTCACGTGATGCCGTAAGCGGTGCCAGCAAGCCAGCCAGATGTTGAAAAAGTGGCTGGCCGTCAACAATCTGATCTTGTAAATCCCCGGCACCCGGATTGCTGGTGCGGTTCAAAATGAACAGGCCGCTACCGGTAGCATCGGCGCGGTCAAGAAATGGCTCCAACGTGTCGATGCCCAGCCAGGGGTTGATAGTCAGCGCATCGCTTGGGAATGGCGCATCATGACCAATCCAGCCAGCTGCATAGGCCGAGGAGGTGCTGCCGATATCGCCGCGTTTGGCATCCATTATGACCAGCAAACCAGCATCAATAGCGGCGCGGCCAAGATTTTGCAGGATTTGCATTCCCGCAGGCCCGTGCTGCTCGAAAAAAGCGGCTTGCGGTTTGATTGCGGCAACGGTACCGATCGCCTGTTCCAAACAGGCCATCGAGAAATCATCAATCACACGGATCGCAGCGTCGCTTAGTTCGCCATCCTGCGACGCACCAAACAACGCCGGAATCATGCTAAAATGGGGGTCTATGCCCATACAAAGCGTGGTGCCAGTTTGGCGATTTGCTTGGGTTAAACGGTCACCAAAATGGCTCATTTGATCAGGCTCCGCTTGGATTAGCTACAGGTGTCTTCGGGTTTAGCGAAGGCCCAACGCATCACGATAAGTGTCAAGAAGCGCGTCCTGCTCGCTTAGCAGGTCACGATCCATCGCCCGCAACCGCACGACTTGGCGCATGATCTTAGGTTCAAACCCAGTGGCCTTTGCTTCGGCATAGACATCCTTGATATCAGCCATCAAGGCGCGCTTTTCTTCTTCGAGACGTTCAATGCGCTCGATATATTGGCTCAGCTGTTCGGCGCCAGCGCCAGATCCCGGAATGACGGTCATGTAATGATCCTAATTATCGTGGTTATGAATTTTTTCATATTGTTGTTTTTGCTCTGGCGTGGCTTCGGTTTGGTATTGCGCTTTCCAATCCGCATATTCCATGCCGTATACAAGCCTTCGTGCTTCGCTATCGGTCATTTCAATGCCGGATGTCTCGGCGGCCTGACGATACCAGCGTGACATGCAGTTGCGGCAAAAACCGGCAAGGTTCATCATATCGATGTTCTGTACGTCGGTGCGTTCCTGTAAATGGGCAACGAGACGCCTGAATGCGGCTGCTTCAAGTTCGGTTGTGGTGGCTTTTTCCATGATAGTTCCGCTTCGTTTTTGTGGCGTAGACGAGTTTCAAAATCGGTTGCCACTCTATCCCATTGCCCTCATTAGGCGCAACCTTATTGCCGTATGGCGGCACGCTATTTCTGTGATGTGGGCCCTGCAGGCTATCGAAAAGCCGAACAGGTTTGCCCGCGTTTGTCGAATTTTAAGAATACTTCAAAAATTTTGGTATGGCTAAATTTATTGGTTTTCTTTATGTTTTAATATCACACCGAAGTGAAAACAGGATTAAGCCATGCCGCCCAAGGCCGTTACCGAAAGCGCCGCGAAATTTGATCGAATCCGCAAGGCGCATCAATCCGAAGTTGCCGAGGATTATGTTGAAATGATTGCGGAGCTGATTGCCGAAACCGGCGAGGCGCGAACGGTCGATCTTGCCGCCCGCTTTGGGGTGACTAGCCCCACGGTTAATGCCATAATCCAGCGGTTACAGCGTGAGGATCTGGTTGATACGCGCCCGTACCGGTCGATCTTTTTAACTGATGACGGCCAGCGTCTTGCCGATCAGGCGCGTGACCGGCACCGTATTGTCCGTGATTTTCTGGTCGCTATCGGCGTTCCCGAAACGGTTGCCGAAGAGGATGCCGAAGGCGTCGAACATCATGTTAGCCCTGAAACTTTGGCGGTCTTTGCCAAAATTACCAGCCAGCGTATGACCAGCGAGTAACTGCTTTCAAACGCTATTCGATACCTTTGTGAATATAGGTATCGCGGCTGCGGTTTTCGCTGATAAGGTGACGGCTGAGACTAGGACTGCCTTGCCATTGAATGAATGGCATATCGGGTGGTGTGGCCGTGCCTGACAGCACCAGAACTGGCGATCCGGCGTTCCGCTGCCAGCTGTGATTTGCCTCGAAATGATTGCTTGGCACACCGTCGCGGTCATGCAGCATGATGGTGATGGGGCGATCGTAAAAATGCCAATGTAGGAGTGCGGCTGTGGCGCGCCGGTCGGCGATGATCCGGCTCGCCTGATGTGTTGTAAGCAGAGGTTCAAGATCATTCGCCAGCGCCTCCCAGCCGCGCAATCGACGCAGCGGATCTGATGCTGGTGTCAGAGGCCCCATACTGCCGGCAATCGTTACCGCCAATAGACCCAGCGTTATTGCAAAATTTATCCCAATGGCGCCGCGCCCAAGCCAAATACGCCATGCTGGTGAGGGGGTTTTATCTTTATTACTCCCGCCGGCAAGCCAGCCCGCAAGCCAAACAGAAAGCGCCGGATAAGCCGCCATCGCCCAGTTTGCATTCGCTTCGCTCAGATAGGCCTGCAGGCTCATTAGGCCAATGACTGGAAATGCCATCCATGCCAGCCAGCCTGCATTACGGTCATGCCGTGCTGCCCTCAGGCTGCCCAGCATCAGAATAAACGCCACTGGCCCAGCAACAGCCGCCTGGCCGATCAGAAACATAAGGCTTTCGCCAATGTCATTTGTTTGTCTGGCCAGATTCGCGTTGTCACCAAGATGCCGCATGGTGGAAAAATCATGCGTTGCATTCCACAACAGATTCGGGCTTGCAGTGATTAGACAGGTGAAAATAGCCAGCAAAAGATGCCGCCCATTAATCAGGGGGTTTGCCTGGTGTCGACCCGACGCCCAGATAAGCATTAACCCCAAGACGGCATAAAAGGCGGCATATTTGGCAAGCACGCCGACACCTAGTGCGATACCAGCGTAAACCATCGAGCGCCCTGGTGGTATGGTGCCGTGAACCGAACCGGCGATGGCCATTAGTGCCAGCGCAACCGACAATAATAGCGGCGTATCAGTCGAGATCAGGAAACTACCGAGTCCGACTGCTGGAAGGCTAATCCAGATGAGAGCTGCCAATCGCCCAGCCCGAGGCCCGTATAGCCAGTCTGCGGTTTTCCAAAGCACCAGCGCGGTGGCAAATTGTAACCAGCAAGCCGGCAAGCGCACCGCCATGATTTCATGGCCGAATAATGAATGCGACGCACCAATGATCCAGGCGATGAGTGGTGGCTTGGTGAAATAGCCGAAATCGGGTGTTTGGCTCCACAGCCAATATTGTGCCTCATCGACCCCAAGCTCAAGCGGGCTGAACGCCAGCGCAGCGGCCCGAAAAAGCGTCAGCGCCAAAATGATCAAAAACACCAAACGGTCTGAATCGGTGGTGAATGAACATGAGGTCTGGTTTTGGTGGTGGTCGGCCTTCATGTAGTTTCCTTGATTTGCGGTTGCAGCACTGCTAATTTCAGCGCGACTATAGAGAAAAAAGGTCTATCATGTCATCTACCCAAAACAAGTTTCCGTCTGCCAGCCGCGAAGACTGGCGAGCACTGGTCAGCGCCACTTTGCAAGGGGTCGATCCGCAAAACCTGAACCGGTTGGACGAAGATGGCCTTGAAATCGAGGCTCTGTATGGCATTGGTGCACCTCAAACATTGCCGGATGCCACTTGTGCCATTACCCGCTTGCCGGTCAATCCGGCGGTGCATATCGCGAATGGCTGGGATATTTGTCAGCCTGTTTTGGCAACTGCCGCTCCGCAGTCAACAAACCAGCTGATTCTCAATGGTCTGCAGGACGGGGTTGGCACGATCTGGTTACAGGGGCTGGAGACAGGCAATCTGGCGGCCGATCTACCGACGCTTATGCAGGGTGTGATTTTGCCTGCTGTGGGTATCGCACTTGACGCAAGTGATGATGTTCTGGTGCAGATGGCAGCGTTTGCCGCTTTCGCCAGATCCAGCAACCACCGCCTTTCGGCACTCCGCTTTCAGGCGAATATAGATCCTTTCGCACCGACAGCCGATGCTGCATTGCTTGATCAAGGGCTGGATTATCTTGCTGCTGCTGATGCGGCTGATGTGCCTACTGGTCTGTTTCGGGCGCAGGGGTGGCATTGGCATAATCGCGGTATGACCGCAGTTCAGGAACTGGCCTATAGTCTGGCATCATTGACCGAGATTTTGCGCCATGCGGCAGCGCAGGGTCTTGATCCGGCAGATCTGGCGCCGCGCCTGTCGGTATCGCTGGCGTTGCCAGCTGATTTGTTTGACGGAATCGCTAAATGCCGCGCTTTACGCCAATGCTGGGGCGGTGTTATCACCGCATTGGGCCTTGATCCTGACCGGCACCGGCTGTTCATTCAGGCGGCGGTTTCATTAAGAATGTTCTCGCTTGCCGATCGTGAGGTAAATATACTGCGCACAACCACGGCACTGCTTGGTGGCGCGATTGGTGGGGCTGATCAACTATCGGCGCATCCGCATGATTGCCTGACCGGCGGCGATGCGATGGGGCGCCGTCTTGCGCGGATGCAGCAGCATTTGCTGATTGAGGAAAGCGGCTTATCGCGTAGCCTTGATCCAGCTGGCGGCGCCGGCGTTATAGAGGCGCGCACCAATCAGCTTGCGGCGGCGGCATGGGATTTGTTCCAGCAGATCGAGGCTGATGGCGGCGCCTTGGTGGCGCATCATGCTGGCCGGTTTGCGGCATGGGCAAAAACGGCTGCTGCTCGGCGCCATGCAAAGGTGGCGGCAGGGAAATTAACGCTTGTCGGGGTGAATCTCCAGCCTGATGGCAGTATTTTGGATGATGTTCTGCCATATTGGGCTCCGGTTCGGCGTCCGGCGGCAGCGATTGAGGCGGTACGCCGTGCCGCCGCAAAGGCCCCGCCGCGTATTCTGCTGCTTCAGCAACAACTAATGCCGGTACCACAGCTGGCCAAGTTGCGGGCGCTTTTCGCCATTGGTGGGATGCAGCCGGTGCATATGCAGCTGGATGACACAAGCGGCAAGGCGGTTGATACTGCCCGGCCGGATCTGGTAGTCTTGCTTGATGGCGAGTTTGACCAGCTTGACGCGGCGGTGCTTACAGCGCTGTCTGCTCTGCGGGATGCAGGCAAGGCACTAACTGCAGCCATATTATTGGATGCGTCTGCCCCTCTGGACCTGCTGGCGGATATTGTTGACGTATCGCTTGCAGAATTTCGTGAAGGAGATGCATGATGTCGGCGTTTCCCGATTTTACCAAGATTGACCTGCCATCATTAAAGGTGCCGGCGGCGCATGCTGGTGATCTGCCGCCAACGCCCGCTAACGCTGAACAGATTGCGATACCAGCACTTGCTGTGGGTAATCCGGGTCAGCAGGCGTTTGCCGCTAATACGCAGCCGGGATTTGCGCCATTTCTGCGTGGCCCCTATCCCAGCATGTACGCCACCCGCCCATGGACGATCCGGCAATATGCAGGGTTTTCGACGGCTGAAGAATCCAACAGCTTTTACCGCCGAAATTTGGCGGCTGGTCAGATGGGCCTGTCGGTGGCATTCGATTTACCAACGCATCGGGGCTATGACTCGGATAATCCGTTAGTGGCTGATGATGTTGGTCTGGCTGGTGTGGCGATTGACTCGATTGCCGATATGGCCATGTTGTTTGACCAGATTCCGCTCGACCGAATGAGCGTTTCGATGACGATGAACGGCGCAGTGTTGCCGGTATTAGCGCTGTTTATTGTTGCAGCCGAAGAACAGGGCGTGCGCGCTGACCAGCTGGCTGGAACCATTCAGAATGACGTTCTAAAAGAATTTATGGTGCGCAACACCTATATCTATCCGCCGGTCCCATCAATGCGGATCGTGTCGGATATTTTTGCCTTTTGCGCTTCGGAAATGCCGAAATTCAATTTCATTTCAGTGTCGGGCTATCATATGCAGGAGGCTGGTGCCTCGGCGGATCTCGAGCTTGCCTATACACTAGCTGATGGGCTGGCTTATGTTCGTGCCGGTGTCGCAGCTGGGCTTGATGTTGATGATTTTGCCCCGCGTCTGTCGTTCTTTTTTGGCAGCAGTATGAATTTCTTCATGGAAGTTGCAAAATTGCGGGCGGCGCGGCTGTTATGGTCGGAATTGATGCAACAGCATTTTGCACCAAAGAATCCAAAATCATTGATGCTAAGAACCCATTGCCAGACATCCGGCTGGTCACTGGCGGCGCAGGACGTGTTCAACAATGTGCCGCGCACCTGTGTCGAGGCGGCGGCCGCGGTTGCCGGCCACACCCAGTCATTGCACACCAACTCGCTTGATGAGGCACTTGGCCTGCCAACCGATTATGCAGCTCGGATTGCGCGTAATACCCAGCTTCATCTGCAACATGAAGGCAATATGGCGCATGTGATTGATCCATTTGGTGGCAGCTACCTTGTCGAAGGTTTAACCCAGCAGCTGGCTGATAAAGCACGCCATCATATCGCCGAGACCGAATCCTTGGGCGGTATGGCAGCAGCGATTGAGGCGGGCGTGCCAAAATTGCGCATTGAGGAAGTGGCAACAGCCACCCAAGCACGTATTGACTCCGGCACCCAAACCATCGTTGGGGTCAATAAATATCAGCCTCAAGATACCGGTGCTGCCGAACAGGTTGAGGTACGACGCATTGATAATAGCGAGGTTCGAGGCCAGCAGATTGCCCGTCTGAAAAAACTCCGCGCAAACCGTGATCAAAAGGCCGTAGATGTGGCCTTGGAGGGCCTGCGTCGTGCGGCGGCAGGGCGCGAAAACCTGATGCCATTCGCCATTGAAGCGGCGCGTCAACGTGCCACTGTTGGCGAGATGTCCGATGCGATGGTAGGTGAATTTGGCCGTCACCGTGCCGAGATCCAAGGTGTACGCGGCGTCTGGAAACAGCATATGAAACCCAGCGGGCAAATTGATGTGTTAAAAGACCGCATTGAGGAATTTACCCGATCGCTTGGCCGTGCGCCGCGCATTCTGGTTGCCAAGCTTGGTCAGGATGGTCACGATCGCGGGCAAAAGGTCATTGCGTCTGCCTTTGCTGATCTTGGGTTTGACGTGGTGACCGGCCCGTTGTTCCAGACCCCTGACGAGGTTTATGACCTTGCTATCAGCCATGATGTTGACGCGGTTGGCATCTCAACGCTTGCCGCCGCGCATCTAAGCCAAGTGCCAGCGCTGCGGAAAAAGCTGGATGCCGGGGCTGGCCGGCATATCGAGCTGGTTGTTGGCGGGGTGATCCCACCAGGGGATATTCCAATTTTGGAGCGTGATGGGGCTGCGGCGGTGTTTTTGCCTGGGACAAAATCGACCGATGCGGCAATGCGACTGCTTGACCTTCTGGCGCGGCGGCGCAATATCAGCTAGCCATATTGTGCATTTGGTGGCGGATTAGACCAAATTTTGGCAAGAGGCGGCGGCCCAAATTGGTGCGAGGAGTCAATGATGCGCGGTTGGATAATACGCGGTTTAATTTTTTGAGAGTGAAACTGATAATGTTGACCAACAATGCCAGTGCCGAAGCCGAAGCCATTACCGATGAATTTGGTTTTTTTGACGATTGGGAAGACCGCTATCATATGTTGATTGATCAGGGGCGCAAACTGCCGCCGATCCCCGAACAATATCGCACTGATGAATTTCGGCTAAGGGGCTGCCAGTCGGTTGTCTATTTTGCCGCTGAACGGGGAGATGACGACAAAATCACCTTTATGGCGCAATCGGATGCAGCGATTGTTCAAGGGCTTGTGGCGTTGCTTTTACGGGTTTATTCAGGCCGAACTGCAGCGGAAATTCGTGACACTGAGCCTGATTTCCTGACGAAGATCGGCCTTGATTCGCATCTTTCAGCAACGCGGAAAAACGGCTTGGCAAGTATGCTGAACGCGATCAAATCAGCTGCTACCACCTAGCTTTGGCGTCATCTGCTGCTTTAATCGGGGCTGCGCTCGGCGCGCGGTGTGCGGCCATAGCATTCGCGGTAACATTTCGAAAAATGCGAGGCTGATACAAATCCGCACGCCAACGCCACTGACAGGATTGACATCGATGTCTGGCGCAACAGATGGCGGGCGCGTGCTAACCGCAAATTCAGATAATAACGCGTTGGTGTGGTATCAAGATATTTGCGGAACAACCGTTCAAGCTGACGCGTCGAAAGATTGGTCTTGCGGGCGATATCGGTTTGTGCCAGCGGCTCTTCAAGATTGTCTTCCATGGTTTTGACTACGGCCAGTAATTTTGGGTGACTAACCCCAAGGCGGGCGCGAAGCTCCATGCGCTGACGATCTGTTGGTTCGCGGATTCGGTCATGAATAAACTGGTCGGAAACTTCGGCGGCTAGGGCTGGCCCATGGGTCTGGGTAATTAAATTCAGCATCATATCAAGCGAGGCTGTACCGCCAGAGCAGGTGACTCGATTGCCGTCGACCTCAAACAGATCATTGGTAATTTCAAGATGTGGAAATTCTTCGGACAATCCGTCAATATTTTCCCAATGGATCGTGCAACGCCGCCCCTCGAGCAGGCCGGCCGCGGCCATTACATAGGTACCGGTACAAATAGCGCCAATAACTGCACCATTACGGTCAAGTCGCCGGATTAAATTCAAAATAGATTTTGTGGTGTTCTCACGCACGTTAACGCCCGAGCAGACAAATACCATACGGCAGCTTTGCAAGGCCTCGGGGTCGATATCAGTCTGCACACAAATGCCGTTGCTAGCGATGCTAGCATTGCCATCAGGGCTTGCCACAACCCAATCAAATAGGGTTTGGTTTGACTGACGGTTGGCAGCGCGCAGTGGCTCGATTGCCGAGGCAAAAGCCAGCATCGAAAACTGGTTCAATAGTAAAAAGCCAATTTTTTGGGGGTCTGCGTTATCATGGTTGCGAAGCAACGCCTTAATCGTGCCTTCAGCCATTACTGACCGTCATTGCAATGCACATCATCCTTGCTCACCAACTTAAACCTGTGACTAGATCTATTGTAAACCGCTCACCATATTCATAAAGCCAGCATAACCTTCAAATTCTCATTAAGCTGCAAATCGTCGGAAATAAAACAAAATAATTCCATTTTGAAGTTTTTTTGACAGACTTGCCCATTACCCAGGCTGTCAAATGGGTGAAATTCGATGTATCGGGGTCGTCTTATGCGCAATCAAACCTGTTCCTATGATCAAAACTTTGCTATGCAGCGACCATTATGAGCCACTATCCTGTGCCCATTCCAGATATGATTACTAGCACCGCTAATGACGAGGTTAAGCGGCTGCGGGCGTTGCATGAACGTAAATTTCGCAAGCAGACGGGCTGGTTTCTGGCGGAAGGTGCGCGGATTTGCCATGAGGCGGTTGCGCTTGGCTGGGCGATGCATCGGCTGGCCTTTGTCGCTGGCCGTGAGGATGACCGGCAGGTTAGGACATTGTTATCTGGGTTGGTTGAGGCGAATGGACGGGCGCTGCCAATGACCGAATCATTGTTGCAGCGAATTAGCCGTAAAGATAATCCGCAGATGGTGCTTGGTGCCTTTGGCCAGCGCTGGGACAGTTATGATGACATCGGCGTAACGCCAGACGAAATCTGGGTTGCGCTTGATCGGGTTCGTGATCCGGGAAATCTTGGCACCGTAATGCGCACGACTGATGCGGTTGGTGCCAAGGGGATTATTCTGGTTGGTGATTGTACCGACCCCTATTCGGTCGAGGCGGTGCGGGCGTCGATGGGCGCTGTGTTTAATGTGCGGATCATTGCCAGTAGTGAGGCTGAGTTTCTGCAGTTTGCCGCAGGCTGGCAGGGCCATATTATTGGCACTGCACTGCCAGCCGCATTTGATTACCGTACTGCCGATTATCGCGGATCATTGATCATGTTGATGGGCAATGAGCAGGCTGGGTTGACAACGGCATTGATGACGGCTTGCAGCCAGTTAATCAAAATACCAATGCTTGGTCGTTCAGACTCGCTCAATCTTGCGGTGGCGACGGGTGTTGCGCTTTATGAGGCGCTTGCCAAACGCGGCTAGCCTTATCCGGTCAGACGGCCTTATCTGCGCGCCGAACGCCAACGCGCGAAATTTGCCTGCGCGACATATCTAGCCTGCATCTCGGCTTGCAAAATACCTGTGGGGCCTATTTTTGGCGGCGACTCTTGCACGGCCAATTCGCCCGAAGCGAGGCTGCCACCCATGTCGACCAACATATCAGCAAGTGCATAATGCGCCGCAAGAGATGACGCCCTAATCGCGTAGATCGTCAGCACCATGAACAGCGCATCAATCGATAATAGCTGCCGACATTTCTGCAATAGCGGCGTCAGATCATCTTCAATTCGCCAGAATTCACCTTTTGGGCCACGCCCATATTTTGGCGGGTCAAGAATGATGCCGTCATAGGTTTTATTGCGGCGCAGTTCACGCTCGACAAAGCGGGTTGCATCGTCGGTGATAAAGCGGATCGGCGCATCCTGCATACCGCACAGGTCACGATTTTCAAAAGCCTGAGCCACAGCTTTTTTGCTGGCATCAAGATGTGTAACCTCAGCGCCAGCAGCAGCGGCGTGCAGACTGGCAAGGCCGGAATAAGCAAACAGGTTCAAAATCCGCGGTGGGCGCTTATGCATATGGATGAAGCTGGTAATCGCTTCGGCGCACCAGTCCCAATGCGCCGCTTGCTCGGGAAAAAACCCCAAATGCCGGAATGGTGTTGGCCGCGCCAGAAAACGCAGTGACTGATAGCTCATCTGCCATGATGGCGGTAACCTATTTGATAGCTGCCAGCCGCCACCTTCGCCATCTTCCTGATCGTTTTTGCCAGGCACAAAAACCCCATCAGCGACCCATGCTGCCTCGGCAACGCGCGGTTGCCACATTGCCTGAGGTTCGGGGCGGATAAAACGATAGGGGCCAAAGCGCTCAAACTTCCGAAGATTGCCGCTATCCAGCAATTCGTAATCCAGCCAATTTGGGCTTGTAATTAATGATAGTTTTTGCTGTTCCATGCTGCGGATACTGCCGATAGATGCGCCAGATTGCAACCGATCAATAAGGGTGTGTAGAATGATTTGACGGCGATCTTTATGGTATTGGTTGCGTGACCATCGCCGGTAGAGTAAAATTTTAATAAAGATACATTTGGTAATAATATTTACTATTATTGTCATTAATATGACTTTTTACGCAAATTATTTCGGAAATACTTTCTATTTCCTGTAAAACACCTAGAGTAAAGGAAAAATCTCCCAAGCTTGGTGACCGTTGCGATGGCCGCCACGGAAATGAAAGCAGAATACTCGATGGATCAGATAGATAAACAGATACTCTCTCAGTTGCAGGCCAATGCCGCGCAGCCGGTAGCCGACATCGCGCGCAAGGTCGGGCTTTCAGTGACACCATGCTGGCGCCGTATTCAACGGATGGAAGAAACCGGCCTGATCCGCAAAAGGGTTGCTTTGCTTGATCCACAAAAGATTGGCGTTGGCATGTCGGTTTTTGTGGCGGTTCGCACTGATCAGCATAACGCCGAATGGCTGCAGGAATTCGCTACGATGGTTAGCGATATGCCCGAGGTTGTCGAGTTTTACCGGATGAGTGGGGAGGTAGATTATCTTCTTCGTGTTGTTGTGCCGGATATGGCGTCTTATGATAAATTCTATCGCAAGCTGATTGCCAATGTGCAATTGACCGATGTCAGCTCGTCCTTCGCGATGGAAGAAATCAAATATACAACGGCGCTGCCATTGCCCGAACTTGATTAGCCCTGCGACTGTCGCGATCTCCCTGCGGCGTGCCGTTTGATCATATCGCGATACGAGCCGATTAGGGTTTTGACGACGGCGTCGCGGCTGAAGAGCTTTTCGTAGGTTTTTCTGCCTCCCTTTATTATCTTTTCACGCAGGGTTTTGTCATATAGGGCGCGGTTGAGTGCGTCTACTAGCCCGTCACAATCATCAATTTCGACAAGTAACCCATCCTGTTCGTCTGTCACATAATTTTTGGCGCCATCTGCTTTCGTGGCGACGAGTGGTACTTTGGCAAACCATGACTCGGCGATAACAATGCCGAAAGGTTCGTAGCGGGACGGTAAAACGCAAACATCGGCAATGTTCAAAAGCCCTAGACGGTCGGTACACCATCCTGCAAAGATGACGCGATCACCAAGGTTAAGCGCTTTTGCCTGCGCCTTATAAGTGTCTATCTCAGGTCCATCCCCGGCAAGCAAAAACACTACATTTTCTATTCGGGCAGCGGCTTCGATTAAAAGATCAACACCTTTTTTCCAGTGCATCCGCGAAAGCAGCAGTACAACTTTTGTTGTCTCAGGAATATTATAGTTTGATTTCGTGATAACGCCGTCTGGCTCTAATGTGCCAAAAACATGGCCCACATAAGCACGATCAGGTGTGTTGGTTGCGGATTGGATATGTTTGACAATATCCCTGGTAACACCCATGAAAAAATCGCAAGACTGGTAATATTTCAGATCGTAATAACCACCAAACCAACCCAGCACAGGCATCTCGGTTTGCTGTGGCGTAAAGCTTGC
>Ga0181571_10002480_pt1 | contig 13681 bp, 5 predicted proteins | sample 101ome_17_FD_132440 | JGI IMG/M metagenome (GOLD analysis project Ga0181571, IMG submission 132440) | Coastal salt marsh microbial communities from the Groves Creek Marsh, Skidaway Island, Georgia - 101407AT metaG (megahit assembly) | ecosystem: Environmental > Aquatic > Marine > Intertidal zone...
ACGTCGTCGTCCGCCGTCCCAGCGTCTCTCCTCGCTCACAATTCGTCTCGTCGCTCTCGCGCCTCCTCCCCAGCCCTCCCTTCGCTTCGAGGAATGGCGACGGAGTCCGGCGAGGCGGCTGACTCCGCCCCGGTCGAAGCCGCCGTCGATATCTGCGACCTCCCGAGGGATGCGCTGTACGACATCCTGGCGCGCGCGGACCCTCGCGGCGCGGCTGCCCTCGCGAGCGCGTGTCGCCGTCTCCGCGAAACGACGGCTTTCCCCGGTGCCGAGCGGACGTGGCGCGAGGTCGCGCTCCGGTCGTGGCGGTGCGTCCGACCGGATCGGTACCTGGTGTTGAACGGCGAGGAGATGGCAGCGGAGGCGAGGGCGGGCCCGCTGGGGCGGCTCCTGCGCGGGAGGACCGCGACCCGCGCGCGGGGGCGGGAAGGGGCGTGGAGGGCGCTCTGCGGGAGGGGAAATCACGCGAGTTACACCGAGGAGGTGTTCGTGGACGTCCCGACGTCCGTCGCCGAGCATGGGAGCGACGAGGCGCCTTACGAGACTTTCATCGAGCTCGCGGGTCGGAGGTTCGCGTTGCGCGCGTACTGCGCCGCCCCGCACGCGGAGGAAGAGGACGCGGGGACGCTCCATCCCTCGTACGGGGTCGGGGTCACGGTCGAGCTGGAGATGGCGACGGCGGGGGAGACCGCCTCCGGCGAGACCCCCGAACCCTCGACGTCGTCCCCTTCCGGGAAGCCATCCGATGATCCCGAATCGTGCCCCATCGACGCGCCGATCAGCGCGCACGTGCTCCTTCAGTTTCTCCGCCGCCCGGAGGATCCGGAGGATGCGAGCGGTTCGACATCGCCCGCGTCCTCGGCGCGTTCTCGTCTCCTCCCCCCGGCGCTGGACCCGCTCACGGGCGCGGCGCGTTTGGTAACCTTCCACAGGTTCGACCCGACCGACACGCACGGCGGGTCCGGGCTCCTGCGCCTCTCGCGGTGCGTTCCGTGCACGGCGCTGCACGCGGCGCACGGGCGCTTCGTTCACGACGTGTCCCCGACGCGAAAGGCCCCGGAGGCGAAAGGGTCCTCGGGTGTGTCTTCTTCCGACGGGGCGCGGTTCCGCCTTCGCGTCGCCGCGCTGCTCCACGAGGACGAGGACGCGGCCGCGGCGGTGCCCGGTTGGCGGCGCGCGGGCGGGCCGCGGGGGCCCGCGGACGTGGCCGGAGCGCGGGCGCCGCTCCTGGAACTCGCCCTGCGTTCGCCCGAGGTGACTCGTCGACGCGTCGCCTCGGAGATGTACCTGTTGTGGTTCACGCTCGAGGGCATCGAGACGCGGTGGCGGCGAACGAGCTGGTACGGTCGCATCGGCGGCGGCCGCGTGGGGGTTTCGAGCAACACCGCGCGTCTCGGCGCGGGGTCCGGGACGAGCCCCGAGCGCGCGGGACATAACGTCGCGCGCGTTCTGCCGACGATTCTGAAACTGATACGCGACAGGCTCGAAAACGACGCCGCCGGGGGGTCCGCCTTCCGCGGCGCCGCCGTCGCCGCCGCCGCCGCGGAGCATGAGAGCGTCGCGCAGACGGCGGCGCTGGTGCTCCTGGCGTACAGCGAGACGGAGGCGACGGCGCAGGCGATGGTTCGCGCGAACGCGCTCGAGACCCTTCGCCACGTCGCGAATTCGGGTAAGGGAGGACGGGTTTTATTCGGAGCCGATGGTAAGCGATGGGTCGCGAGCGACGCCGTGAAGGACGCGGTGCGCGAAGTGTACAAGCGCCTGACGACCACCGGTGAAACTGGTAAGGAGACGAACCAAGTCGCGCTCTGAGGAGATGTAAGCGAGGTGGTATCGTAGCTATCATGGGCGGCCTCACCGTGAGGGTATCGTGTTCTAAGATGAATAGACTATTTGATATGCAGCAACCGGCGAATGAGATGTGGTCTACGCCTCGGCGCTGTCGGCGTAGTATTGCCCCAACCGCAGCGGAACCGCCTCGGCGCCGTTTTTCTTCTTCGGGCCTCGGTGGTTGTCGTCGAACAGGTGGAACGGGACGACTCGCAGGTCGAACGACACGCGCGTCGCCTCCGTGTCGTTCGCCGTGGTGTAGTGCCAGCACCGGTTCCCGTCGAAGCGCACGAACTGTCCCGGCCTCGCCTCGAACGCGTGAAAATCCTCCGCCCCCGGCGCGGACTCTGACGTCAGCGAGTTCCCGCCCCACACCTTCGTCAGCGGCACCCAAACGTTCACTTCCCCGGGCTGGTGGTTGTACGGATCCGCGCCGTCCGCGTGCGGGTAACCCATAGCGGGCGCTCCCGCGAGATGGACCCTCACCGTCGGGCGCCGCTGATACGCCACGCGCGCGACGCCGAGCGCGGGGCATACCTCTCGGCGGACGAACCGGGCGAGCGCGTCGCGAAACTCCGGAGAGTCCCTCAACCGGTTCGTCAGCGCCGTCGCGAGGGCGTTGTTCCTTCCCTTGCGCTTTCCCGAAGCCGCCGCGACGTGGAGTCGAGCGAGAGTCGCCGAGGGATCGTCCGGGTCGTCTTGGACGTCCCAGAACGCGGAAGTTTCGGGGGATCGTGACTTCCCCGCGTCTCGCGACGCGTCGCGCAACGCGTCGCGTGCCAAGCGAACGAACCCGTATTCGTTCTCGTCGAAATCGACGATCCGCTCCGCGCGCTGCTCGTCGCTGAGGCCACCGAGGGAGAACCCGCCCGGGGGAGGGCGTCGCCTGCGCAGCCTCGCGTCCGTCGTGTTGGACATGTCACGAGCTCTTCTCGGCGGTTTTCTTCTCGGGGAGGGGGTTCATGATGAACCAGCGCACGGTGAACATGAGCAAGAGCGTGGGTAAGAATCCCAAACGCAAGACCCACTTGCACACGAGGAAGCAGCACGCGAGGGCGGTGAGGCGTAACCACTGGCTCCGAAAGCGCGCGCGCAGGCCGTCGCCGAGGAGCTGGTACTTCGCTCTGGGAAGTTTGCGCCTGCGAGGTGGTGCTCTCTTCGCGACAGCCGGCGCCTCGGCCATCAGAGGAGGACGCGACGCGCGCTCGGGAGTGATGAGAGGGGCTCGCAGGTAAATCGCGCGACGCGCGCGAAACGAAAACATCGTGTGCCCGACAGCTCGTGAAATTTCCAGTGCGTGACTGCGAACGTCGTCGCGCTCGTCGCGGCTGCTATCGCCCGACCATCTCCACGCCCCCCTTCCCCATCGCCGCTTTCGTCAGCGTGTGCGCGAGGTATCCACACGGTCCGAACATGCAGCACAGCACGAGCGAGTGCGCGGCGGGCACTCCCAAGTGCAGCGCGTCCAGGAAGACGTGCCTCGCCACGAACAAATCGAGCGACAGCAAGTGCAACCACGCCCCCGCGGCGGTCTCGGTGACGGCGAGGAACCCCGAGATGAGCGTCAGAACGCTCGCGCCGACGTCCGCTCCGCTCGCGAACGCGCTCACGAACGTCGACCACACCGCGTGCGCGCCCGCGCTCTGGAACGCCGTCACCAACGCCGCGGCATACATACACCCCATCGCCGCGAAAGGCGCCCACGACGACATCACCGCGCGACTCACCTTCGCCCCCGGCGCGCCGATCATCATACCGTACAGCGGAAGGACGGCGACGGTCGCGGCGCTGAAGAGCGTTTCCGGGAGGGCGTTCGCGGCGATCGACGAGCGTTCGCGTCCGGCAGGATGGCGAATGCGAGGCGCGGGGACGACGGACGACGAGGCAGGTAGGGAGCGAGCGCGGGCGACGTCCGGGAGTGTCCGGGAGTCGTGAAGGTGCCGACGAATCCCGCCTCGGTTCGGGGGGGCCCTCCCGACGCTAAACGCGGTCGCGCTCGTGGGCGCGCGCCGAGCGACGGCGATGACGCGCGTGGCGGTGATCATCGAGGGCGAGCGAAGCGCACGGGAGATGCTCGAGCGAGACGGACGCGCGTCCCTCCTGTGCGTCCAGAGCGCGACGCGGTGTGGCTCTCGTGGATAGATACGACACGCCGTCACACTGACAGGTGATGATCGATCGAGGTCGTGCCGAATCTTCGGTGCGGCAGATCGGCGCCGGCGGTCGCGTCGGCGTCAGAGTCGCTCGCGCGCTGAAGAAGTTGCGTCGCCGCCGGCGACGATGTCGGCGGCGGATCCGGTGCCCAACCCGCCCTCGGGGCTGTTCGTGGACGTCGACCCCGACGCGATACGACCGGTGGAGAAGGTCCAGGCCGATGCGTCGCACGGCCGAGCCCTGGACTCGTGCCTCTTCCCTCGCGGCGACGCGGACGACGCGCGCGTCACGAGCCATGCCCTCGCGTCTCCGCTGGACGCGTGCATCCTCCACGACGTGCTCACCGCCGACGAGTGCGCCGCGCTGCGCTCGGTCGCGGAGCGCGCGGAGTACTCGTTTTGGAACGCCGCCGTCTCCACCGCGACGTTCCGTAACTCCGACACCGTGGAGATCACGAGCGAGGCGGTGGCGCGCGAGCTCTGGTCCCGGGTCGCGCCGCACGTCCCCGCGTCGGTGGCCATCGTTCCCGGGGACCGGTTCCACGAGAGCGGCCTCGAGGGGACGTGGCGCGCGTGCGGGATCAACCAGCACCTCCTCTTCAACCGCTACCGCCCCGGGGGGCACTTCAGCCCGCACACGGACGGCGCGACGATCGTCGACCTGAACGAGCGCTCGCTGTACTCGGTCCTTCTGTACCTGAACGAGTGCGACGTCGGCGGCGAGACGGCGCTTTTCGCGCCGCCCCCGGGGACGAGCATGGGGCGCTTCGTCGAGCGCGGGGGTGTGTACCGCTGGCCCCCCGAGTGGCGCGTGGACGAGGCGCCGGTGGCGCTCGGTACGGCGCTGGTGTTTTCGCAGGACACGCCGCACGAGGGCGCGCCCGTGGGCGCGGGGAGGGAGAAGATCATCATCCGGACGGACGTGATGTTCCGCCGCGAGCCCGCGAGGTTCGAGGATGCGACGGGGCGAGAGGCGTACGCACTGCACCGGGACGCGCAGGCGGCGGAGGGGCGGGGGGACCACATGGAAGCGATGCGGCTGTATCGCCACTGCAGGAGACTCTGCCCGGCGTACGCTGACTTCGTGGGCATAGGGTAGAGGGGGAGCGTGTCTGGAAGTACGATAGTCTAGCCAGGGATGACCTTGACGGTGCGCGTCGATTCAGCCTTCAGGATGCAAACCAAAGAGTGGGCTCGGACGAGTGTCGATCGGCTGGCGCGCGAAAATGACGAGTGACGGTGGATGTTCGGTTCGGTCCGATCCGTGCCTCTCCTTCCTCCGCGCCGTCTCGCCGCCACTCGAGCATGCGCGCCTGCGCCGTCGCGCCTACGCACACGTCCGCGCGAATCGCCGCGCGTCGTCACCGCTCGGCCGCCCTCCCCCGTCGTTCGTTCGCCCCCCCGTCCGGACGCGCGTTCCCCCGCGCCCTCCACGCCTCGGCTTCGTCGTCACCGGACGCCCCCGGCGCGATGGTGGCGCCGTTCGTGGACCACTCCTCGCAGTCCAACTACCCCGCGGTGAAGGTGACGCATGCCGATTTTGACGTCTCGGTGGACTTCGAGAGGAAGGAGATCACGGGCGCGATCGTCCTGCGCGCGGAGGTCGGGGACGCGCCCGCGGACGAGCTCGTCCTCGACACGCGCGATCTCGCCATCGCGTCGTGCGCGGTGGACGACGCGGCCGTCGCGTTCGAGGTCCAGTCCGAGCCTCACCCGGTGATGGGCGCCGCGCTCGCCGTGAAGCTCGGGAGGTCGTACCCCGCGGGCGCGACGCTCTCGGTGCGGATCGAGTACAGCACGTCGCCGTCGAGCTCCGCGGTGCAGTGGCTCCGCCCAGAGCAGACCGCCGGGGGCTCGCACCCGTACTTGTTCACGCAGTGCCAAGCCATCCACGCGCGGGCGCTTTACCCGTGCCAGGACACCCCCGCGGCGAAGCTGACGTACGCCGCGAAGGTCACCGTCCCCGACCCGCTCACGGCGCTGATGTCCGCCATCCCGACCGCGTCCGAGTCCATCCCGGGTACGTCCCGGACGACGTTCGCGTTCGAGCAGAAGGTCCCGATCCCGCCGTACCTCCTCGCGCTCGCCGTGGGCAACCTCGAGTCGCGCGCCATCGGCCCCCGGAGCGCGGTGTGGAGCGAGCCGGAGACGGTGGAGGCCGGGGCGTTCGAGTTCTCGGAGACGGAGGATTTCCTCACCGCGGCCGAGCGCGTCGCCGGGCCGTACGTCTGGGGGCGGTACGACCTGCTGTTGCTCCCGCCGTCGTTCCCGTACGGCGGGATGGAGAACCCGTGCTTGACGTTTGTGACGCCGACGCTCTTGGCCGGGGACCGGTCGCAGGCGCACGTCGTCGCGCACGAGATCGCGCACAGCTGGAGCGGGAACCTCGTGACGAACCTGACGTGGGAACACTTCTGGCTGAACGAGGGGTTCACCGTGTTCATCGAGCGCAAGATCATGCATCAGCTGTACGGAAAGTCGGTGTTCGACTTTAACGCGATCGGGGGTTTGATGGAGCTCAAGGAGACGGTGGACCGCCTCGGCGCGACGCATCCGCACACGGTGCTCATGCCCACGCTCGAGGGCGGCGTCGACCCTGACGACGTCTTCAGCAAGGTGCCCTACGAGAAAGGTTTCGCGTTTCTGGTGTATCTCGAGCACATGGCGAGCGGCCGGAGCGACGCGGACGCGGACGCCGCGAACGGCACGGAGGCGTTCGCGGCGTTCCTCAAGGCGCACTTCGAGAGGAGCAAGTTCGGGTGCGTCACGAGCGAAGGATTCAGGGCGTCGTACGCGGAGGCATTCCCGGAGGCGAACGAAAAGGTAGACTGGGACACGTGGCTCACCGCGCCGGGGATGCCCCCCGTGGACGTCGGCGCGTACTACGACGGCACGAGCGCCGCTCTGAGCGGAGATTTGGCGCGGAAGTGGCACCTCTGCGACGTTTTGGGAGTGGGGACCCCAGACCGACCCCCGGGCGCGGCGAAGAGCGACGTCGAGGGGTTCGACTCCACGCGCGTGGACCACTTCCTGCTCTCACTCTTGGAGTACCGCGGCGGGACGCACCCGCTGTCGCTCGCGGTCGTGAAGAGCCTCGAGGAGCTCTACGGCCTGGGCGCGTACAAGAACAGCGAGATCAGGTGCAAGTGGCTGCAGCTCCGCCTGGGGGCGGGCGACGCGACGGCGCTGGAGGAAGCCGCCGACATGGTCAAGTCGCAGGGGAGGATGAAGTACCTGCGACCGCTGTACCGCGCGCTCAGGCTGTACAAGGACGGGGGGCGCGCGTTCGCGGAGAAGACGTTCGAGGAAGCGCGGAGGATGTACCATCCCATCGCGGAGAAGATGGTCGCGTCCGATCTAGGCTTGTGACGGGCGAGGCGAGACGAGGCGAGGCGAGACGAGGCGAGGCGGCGTTGTTAGTTCTGAAACACACGGAGTCGTCTCAACTGACGACGAGTTTCAAATGTTCATCTGGTGTCACTTACCGCGCGGCTCCAATCTCAATTCCTCGGACGCCCCCTTCGACCACACCGGCGCCGCGCCACCACGGTGCGCCGTCACCGCGGCGCCCGACCTCCCTATCGTCTACTAGAGACGGGGGAGCGGGTGAGGGCGCGGACGCGGATCGGGCGACCGGGCGGAGGTATATACCCTCAGCCGGGCGGGCGTCATGTTGGAGGGGCTCATAGCGCCGCGTCTCGAGCGCTTCCTCGGGCGGTACATCACGGACCTTCCCCGGGAGCAACTCCGCGTGGCGCTTTGGAGCGGCGTCGTCCGTCTGGAGGACGTGCGCCTGAACCCCGATGCGTTCGACCACCTCAAACTTCCCTTCGCCGTGCGCGAGGGCACCATCGCGCTCCTGGAGCTGAAGGTGTCGTGGAAGACGGCCCTCCTCCGCGTGCACCCCATCGTCGTCACCCTCGAGGGCATCGCCATCACCGCGTCTCCGCGCGCGGAGGACGAATGGGCGGCCGAACCCGCAGAGCGCCGCGCGATGGCGCTGAAACAGGCAGCGCTCGCCGCGGCGGCCGAGATCGCCGCGCAGAAGCGGCGAGGCGGTGGCGTGGAGGGCGTCGGCTCCTCCGTGCTTGAGGCGATGGTGCCGACCATCTTGGACAGACTTCGCGTGAAGGTCGGGGCGGTGCACGTCAGGTTCACCGACATGCCCCTCGATGCGGACGGCGAGGACGTGCCGGCGCTCGGCCTTCGCCTCGATAGTCTGCTCGTGGCGACGTCGCGCGTCGAGCGCGAACCTGAGGTGGACTTCGACGCGGCGTCGACGCCCGGAAACAAACAGTCGGACGACCGAGACGGAGGCGGGAACGCGTCCACGTCCGAAACGACGGATACCGCGGAGAGACGCGCGGCGCACGGCAGAACCCGAGCGCCGCGATGGAAACCACGCGATGGGAAGCGCGGGGGCAAGGGTCGGAGCAGGTATAACCTTCGCGGGCTCCTCGCGATGGTCACGCCCGTCGGCTCGGCGAGAAAACGCGTCGAGGCGCGCGGCTTTCGGGTGTACGTCCACGCGCCGCCCGAGAAAGTGAACAAAGGCAACCACGGGGAATTAGAATCGAAACCTAAGCGCGGGCCGCACTGGTACCCCGTCCCCCGCGACGTCACCGAGGTGGACGGGCCGACGCTTCGCACGCGATACGACGACGACGTCGACGAATCGGACGTCGTGTGCGGCGCCGACGAGTTCGCGGCGTCGCTCGTGGTGACGGCTCGAAGCCGGCCCCCACAGACGGGGGAAGGCTTGGTCGAGAGGGAGACCACCTCGGGGGGAGGCTTCAGCGTTCGTTTAGAGATCGAAACCGCGGTGGGTATCCGCGTGCGGCCGAGCCAGGCGCGCGGGTTGATACGCCTGGCGGACGCGGCGAACGTGTGGCGGCTTAGGGAGAAAAACCACGGGTCGAGTCGGCCGACGACGCGCGGTGCGAAAAATTGGGGCGACTGGTGGCGGTACGCGGGGCGCGCGGTGATGCGCGCCAACGCCGACGCCGCGGCTTCGCGGTCGCGTTCACCGTCGTTCGCGTCCACGGTCGGCGTGACGCGGTACGAGGAACTGTACAAACGCAAGATTCTTCGGGAACTCACGGCGGGTGGGGACGCGAGCGACGCCGAGGACGAATCCTTCACCGACGATGAGTTTTTCGACTGCGACGATCCGTCCGTGCTTGGAGAGGCGGGTCTAGAGCTACGCGCCCTCGAGCGGCGGCTCACGCTCGAGGAACTCCTCGCCGCGCGCGAGAGGGCGGAGCTGTCGGTGTATCGCGACGAGGAGAAGGACGCATTCTTGGACGCCGAGGAGGAAATCGACTCGGACGAGTCGAGCGAACGGGGCGACGCGACGACGCAATCCGGGAGGAGTTACGTCTCCTGGGCGGCGGGGGCGCTGTACCGTGGGGGCAGGGGCGCCGTGTCCGGTGTCATCGGCCTCGCGACCGCGGCGACGGCGGCGGCGGCGAGCGTCGTCGAGATTGCTCTACCTTCGGACGCGTCTGACTACGCCGCCGCCGCCCGCGCCGCCGCCTTCACCCTCGAGTCACGACTCGTGTCCCTGACGCTCTGCGGCGAGCGCGCCTCCGGACCGAGCTCGAGCGCTAGCAGTAGCGATAGCCTGTCGCCGTCCATTCGCTTGGATTTTCGGCGCGTCACGGCAGAGATGGATGCCCCCGACGGCGTCGCGCTCCGAGCCAGCGTCGAAGACGTGGAGGGTTGGCTCGCGCCGGCGGACGCCGCGTCGGAATCCTCCGAAGAGACGCGAACGCTGTGGCGTCGGAAAGACAATTCCGGGGGGGAAGACGCGGACGCACCCGCGATTCGTGCGATGCAACTGCGTCACGGGAGCGGGGGGCAGGACGCCGCGGCAGGTGCGTCGTACTACGAGCCACTGGAGATGCGCGTTGCCCCCCTGAACGTCCTGGCGCATCCCTCCGCGGCGGCGACGCTCGCGCCGTTCGGCGAGGAGGTGGCGGAGACACATCACGAGCGCGTCTTATCGTCGGTGCAGGGGCTTCCCGGCTCCGCGGCGCGCGAGAGGCTCGCGCGTGCGGTCGCGTCGCTTGATCTTCAGCTCTTCGCGCCGGCTTGGCGGTTTGAGGCGTCGCAGCCCGCGATTTTTATCCCGGGGGTGTCCACCGACTCCTGCGCCGCGGCGATTGAATTGACCAGCCTCGCCGTGGCGTACGCCCCCGGAGGCGATCGTGCTCTCGCGCCGGCCGAGCTCGAAGAGGTGCGCGCACACGCGGAGAGGCTGGTAGAGCGGCGGGGGTGGGAGGAGGAAAATGCCGTCGACGATGACGTCGACGACGATGAGCGCGCCTCGGCGGACGCGGAGGTCGAAGAGGCCCTCCTCGCGCTCGAGGAAGCGGCGACAACGCACCGCGTCGCGATGAGTTTCTCCGGGGCGGCGATACGCGTGCCCACGCTCGCGGTTTCGTCGGCGCGTGCCGGCGCAAAGGCAGCAACGGTTTGGTCCCCGTTATTCGAATCGTTCGAAGGGTCCGCGGTCGGCGTCTCGAAATCAGCAAACGTCGGCGGGCCCGCTGCCGCGACTCGCGCGCGCGTTCGACTCGAGCCTCTTCGGATATCTCTGACCCCCGCGGTCGTCGCCGCCGCTGGACTCGCGGCAGAAGCCGCGAACGCCTTCGCTTTCGCGAGCGGGGATCCCTCCGATACGCGATCCGAGAAGGATACTGGCGGGTCCATCGGGTCGCGGGCAGCGACAGACATCGCCGTTTCGATGGCTGAGGGTTCTGTCTCGGGCACGGGCGACGGTTTCCCCGAGTACCGCGCGGGCGTTCGGCAGATCGAGGCGCGGGTCGGCGTCTCGCGCGAAGGCGCGGCTTGGATGGACTTCGAGGCGCGCTCCGCCTCCGTGGCTTCGGAGGGGCGCGCGATCGCGAGAGTGAACGCGTCCGGCTCGCACCCGTTTGTTCGCGCCGAGGGCGCCGTCACGCCCACCTCGGCGTCCAGCTCCGGCGGCTCGGTCGCGCTGGAAACGTCCGTCTCGCGTCTGAGCGTACAGGCGTGCGGCGTCGAGGCCATCGTCACGAACACGCTCATCGCCGCGGCGGCGGAGTTTGTCTCCGCCGCGGACACCGCGAGGGTCGAACTTTCTTCTCGTCCCGAGGCCGTAGACCACGCGGCGCTGTGTTATTTCGGGAAGCGCGGCGCGACGCGCGTGTCGACGCGACTCTTTGCGGGAGTCGGCGACGCGCGCGGGGAAGACCCCGGGTCCGTTCGCGACGCCGAGTGGGTTTCGCTCGGGGAACCGTTCCGAGCCTCCGCGTTCGACGCGTTCTGGGCGGATGAGGCGAAGAGCGACGATCGAGAGGGGCCTCAGCGTCCGCACGCCACGGCGGCGTGCTCGTTCCGAAGCTCGACGAGAATTGTTCTCGCCGACGATGCCGGCGATTCGTCCGGCGCGGTCGTGGGGCACCATGGCGTGCCCGTCGCCGTCATCGACGCGTCCGGGGTGGCTGTGACGACGACGACAACGTTCGCCGAATGGCCTGGCGCCCCGAAGACGGTCGCGGACGTCGGCTTCGAACGCGTCCGCGCGTGGTCGCCCGTCGACACCCGCGGATCCGTCCCCGAGGCGGAAGCCGAACCGGTGCTGTTGTCGCGCGTGCCCGCGGAGCCCGACGAGCGCGACGCCGCGCTCCTTCGTTTCGGCGCGCGTTTCAAGGCGACGCTCGGCGCGAATACGTCGCCGGAGGTGCGCGCGCACTTCCCGTTCCTTCGCGTGGGCGCGCACGTGGAACCGGCCCTCGGAGCGGCGCGATGGGCCGCGGCGGCGACGGCACCTCTGACGAGCCTTTCTTCTTCGGGAGGTGCGGCCACGCCCAAAGTCGTGGCGGCGTCGCCCGAGCAGGCGCTCGCGTTGACGCTCGACGTCGCGGCGGACGCTACGGTGTACGTCCCGGCGCCGAGAATTGCCTCCGCGTCGAGCGCATCCGCGGGGGGGCGCGGGTTCCTCGTCGTCTTCGGCGCCATCAGAGCATCAGCGCCCGGCGATTCGCCCGCGGCAGTTCACATCGACGGGGTGCGCGCGCGCTCGACGCGTTCGGACGAGCGCGTTCGCGTCGCCGCGCTCCTCGACCCGGCGGCGGCGGACGAACTTCCCGGCGTCGCGCCGAGACTCGTCGCGGAGTCGCCGCCCGCGTTTCTCGTCGTCGCGGCGTTTCGCGCCAAGGCGACCACGCTGGACGGATCGGCCTACGCCGCAGACGTGCCTCTCGTTTCCGTCACTGCCTCTCCGAGTACCGTCGCGCTCGCCGTGGACGCCGCGAAAGCTCTCGAGACGCACGCCGCGCGCGCGGCGGAGGCGGATGTCGCGGAAGTGGCGTCGGCTCGGGGCTTGGAGTCGGCGCGGAATCCTCCTCGAGGCGGCGTCACCAGGAGCAGTACGGAAAAGTTTCTCCGGTCGACGCTTTCACCCGCGAACGCTTCGCCGTCGCCTCCTGGGTTCGTCGCCGCATCACCCCGGCGTCGCAGTTTCTCGGAGCGTTTCGTCGGATCGGACGCGGGCGGCAACTCGGCGGCGTCGCCGTCGACGCCGACGCCGCTTCTGACCTCGCTGCGGTCGAACCCGGCGACGCCGACGAGTCGCGGCCTCGCCGCGTTCTCGGTCCAACTCGTCGTCGGTCGCGCGTCCGTTCTCGCGCAGTCTGCGGATTGGCGGGGCGGGACCTTCGGCGCCCAAGGCGAGGAGACGGCGGCGCTCATCGTCGCGTCGTCTCTTCGCGTCGAGACACGATTGACCTCAGACGCGGCCGATGACGAAGAAGGCGCGTTCGAGGGGAAACTGTCGTTTGAATCCGCGAGCGCGCTCGACGTGAGCGGCGCGGCTGCGGGCGAAGCCGAACGCATCGCCGCCGGCGTGACCCTCGGGGGGCAGGTCGCCGACGATCTGGCCATCGCGCTCGCCTGGATCGGGAGCCGCGAGGGCGAGCCCGCCGGCCGGCGAACCTCGGTGACGGCGCGCGCCGTCGGCGACGCGGCGTCCGGCTTCTCCGCCGCGAGACTCGACGTCGACCTGGGCGGGGGGGGCGTCGCCGCCAACATCGAAGCGTGGGAACGCGTCGTCGCGCTCGGTGGCGTGCTCGGGAGAGCCGCGGAGACGACGGGGCTTGAGGGGCTTGAGGGTCTGGTGCCGAAAAAGACGGTGACGTTCGCGGACGAGGCTCAGAAGGACGCGGGCGCAAACGCCGCGGACCCGAACGCCCCGCCGAAAACGACCGACGCGAAGCTGTCTTTCTTCACCGGCGAGTGGGCGTTATCGCTTCCTTGGACCCCCCCCGAGGGCGGCGCGCGCGCCGTGCGCTTGCTCGTCGACGCGAGCGCGACTGCGACGGCGAGACTCGACGCGAAGTCGATGGCGCCGTCGCGATGGCGCGGCGTCGCCGCGGTGAAGAGCGCTCGGTTGGAGACGCGCGAGAGCATAGGCTCGAAGCCCTCACACTCGATTTCGTCCTCGAGCGTGGTCGCTGAGTTGAAGGGGGCGCGGTGCGAGGCGTCTGCGGGTGCCGGGGAGTGGTCCAGCGGCGTCTCCGTGGATGTCACCGCGCGAGACTTCTCCCTCGCCGTCTCCACGCGCCGGCTCAGGGTGTTGCGGGAGGCGAGCGCGCTTCTCGAGGAGGCGCAGACGCGAAACGACCCGCGGCGTTTCGAGGAGGATGGGGGCGAAA
>Ga0181571_10002489_pt1 | contig 13666 bp, 14 predicted proteins | sample 101ome_17_FD_132440 | JGI IMG/M metagenome (GOLD analysis project Ga0181571, IMG submission 132440) | Coastal salt marsh microbial communities from the Groves Creek Marsh, Skidaway Island, Georgia - 101407AT metaG (megahit assembly) | ecosystem: Environmental > Aquatic > Marine > Intertidal...
CAATACAGTGCATGGCTTTGACACTACCGCACACTCCTCGACCTTTGGATGCGAGTACAAAACGTTTTCAACGTCGGTTGTGTATATCTTGTACCCCCCCCGGTTGGTAATCCCCCGATGAACCAAAGGCTCGAGAAGCAGAATTTTCTAAGAAGGAAGTTCTACGTGAAGAAGTCGAGATTTACCGACAGTCAGATCATGGCTGCCCTCAAGCGTGTTGAATCTGGGCTGCCCGTGCCAGAGATCTGCCGGGAGTTGGGCATCAGCACCGCCACTTTCTACAAGTGGCGCGCCAAGTTCAGCGGCATGGATACCTCCATGATGGCCCGCATGAAGGAGCTTGAGGACGAGAACCGCCGCCTCAAGAAGATGTACCTCGAAGAGAAGCTCAAGTCGGAGATCGTTGCCGAGGCACTCGCAAAAAAGTGGTGAGGCCATCTCGCCGACGCGAGATGGCCCAAAGTGCAGTTTAGATGCGCAGCATCCCCATACGGCTGGCCTGCGCGGCATTTATGGTCAGCGAGTCCTGTTACCGATACGAACCCAAACAAAACGCTGAGAACGAAGAGATTGCCAACTGGCTGATCCGCCTGACGGACAACCACCGCAATTGGGGCTTTGGGCTTTGCTACCTGTACCTGCGCAACGTCAAGAACTTCGGCTGGAACCATAAACGGGTGCACCGGATCTACCGCCAGTTGGAACTTAACCTGCGCATCAAGCCCAGGAAACGCTTGGTACGGGAGAAGCCAGAGCCCCTGGCAGTACCGCAAGCCATCAATCAGGTTTGGTCAATGGACTTCATGCACGACAAGCTCGAAGACGGCAGGAGCCTGCGCTTGTTCAATGTCATTGATGACTTCAACCGCGAGGCGCTGGGCATTGAGGTGGACTTCTCGCTGCCGTCGGAGCGCGTGATTCGGGCCTTGAAGCAGATCATCTCCTGGCGCGGCAAGCCACAGGTGATTCGTTGCGACAACGGGCCGGAGAACATCAGTGGCACCATCCAGAATTGGGCCAAGGAATGGGGCATCCGGTTTGAATACATACAGCCCGGCAAGCCGCAACAGAAGGCCTATGTCGAACGGTTCAACAGGACCGTTCGCTACGAATGGTTATCCCAGTATTACTGGTCCAGTATTGAAGAAGTTCAAGACTTCGCAACCCAGTGGATGTGGTCCTGCAATCACGACCGCCGAATATGGCCCTGGGCGGTTTCACCCCAAAGCAGCATCTGGCCATGGCTGCATAAACGTTCTACTTCTCAGGTCAGTGGAAATCGGGGGGATTACCAGTGGACATTACTTGCCCCAGCCTCGTGATTCATGGCACAGGTGATGAGGGCGTTGGGATTGAAAAGGGTCAGAAACTCGCAAAGGGGCTCCGAACTCAAAAGCCCACAGTTGAGATCTTCGGTGGCCCTCACGCCGTCAATATTACCCATTCCGAACCTGTGAATGCGGCAATTAACGAGTTTTTGGGCACTCTCAGACTACGGTGAAAAACTGACCCTCGTGCTAAATGGGTGAGGTCATTGAACCCAACAGCATAAACACCGTGGCGGGGCTTCGTAGATTAACCTCTGTCTTTTTTGGCCCATACCATCTGGTAACCTGCAGCAATACAAAGGAGATCGATATGTTATTTCAAAAATTCGTTGACGCTTGGGAAAACAAAGATGCTGAAGCCGAGGCCGCACTGTTTCATGACGAGTGGGAATTTAAATTTCACTCGACTGGAAAAGTATTAAAGAAGCAGGAGATGACACTGGAAGACAGGAGGCATCTTATGGACACGGTGAAACAAACCGACCGACGTTGTATCTACGAAAATGACGACATTTTGGTGATGCACTCGATAAGTCATTTCCCGAACGGAACTGCCGACGCTGTAATGATGATTCACCTTAAGAAAGATGGTCTTTTGTGGAGAACAGAGACAGGCTCCACACCGATTAATAAGTAAGCGGTAGACAATGAGTGGCGTGTTAACCAAGCACGCACCTGATGCGAATCAAGAAAATCCGATGGAAATTAAGATCCTGTAGTGCGCTCAAGCGACCACACGGTTTTCATCCCTCAGGTCAGCATGAACCACAAGGCCCTGACCTAACGCGCAGATATACATGACTTCAGCCAGAGCGACACGACCCCGTTAGACTCATCGGCCCAGAGGTGTGTCGGTTAATCCACGTTCAAAGGCGGCGAACCTTTTTTAGCATTTATAGAAAGGCGTAGCGTCAAGCGTCACCTCTCAACAAAAACTCGCAGTGTTTCATAAATCACACCATCAGACTTGGCTGCGGCTTTACTCCCGTCTGATTCCATGAGTTTTTGAAACGCCTCCATATCAGGAACGTCGAATAGCAAGGCGGTTGAATTGGATCCTTGCGGGTCAGTGAAGGTGGTGCACTTAATGCCGTTGGCCTCAAACACCTGTTGCCTCAACGGTGAACTAAGCCATTTTTGAACATCTTCTACATCATGGGTACCGATTACCAGTGGCATGTGAATCTTCCTTTGAATTGTGGCTTGGTTGATTTCCGATCTTGAGTCCCAGTTACGTCTATTTCTTAAATTCCAGCGAATACATCACCCCGACTCTCGCCCAAAAGCTTGACGGGTAGATCGCTGGCGGCTTGGGCCCGAACTGCGTCTTGCTTTTCTTTGGCGGAAGCCGCAGTCGCCTCATCGGGGTAGACAGTGATCACAGAAAAGGTGGTGTCAGATGTCGCCACAAAGTAGGCTTGAATGGCGCCAAGTCCTTTGAGCATGGGAGCAAATTTTGATTGCGCCAACGCGTAGGCCGCCTCTTTGCCATCTTGATCGTTACTCCAGTTAGAAATTACAACGTAACTCATGAATCACTCCTTTGGTGTAAAGCCTCACCTTAGGCGCTAACACTTAATAAATCAACACATCATTTGCAAAAATAACAGGCACCAAGAGAGTGCAACACATGCCTTCAGATTGAGTACCTTGTGTTGCCCTCGCTAACGTGGAATGTTGATTACGCACCTGTGCTGGGCGCAAAACCATAGGACTATCAAGGTTTTCTGATCTGACGACGTTAATAGCGATACGTGAAGGTCAATCAGATCCCGCACTTTGGTGCCGATCGAGCGAGACGGTCAAGCAACACAGGTCCAAAATGGTACAGAGACTCAGGCGAAATTCGTACCAGTAGGGATTCCCATGTGTGATGCTGCAATGCTTGACACCATCAAGAACCTGGAATCAGGGCGTCCCAAGCGCATGCTAACTACACTAGGTTGGGTATCGTCTATCTTTCTTCCTTTTTCAGCGGCAGAGTCACCTTGCACAAGATTTCTACTTTTGACAAATCGCATGATGAGCAAAATCGTGGCCGAACGGTCTGCAATCATCCTCAAAACCGAAGGCCTGAGTGACATTTGCCCTTTACTCTGTATTTACTGGCGGGGCATTTGACGTTAGTATGCCAGTGATAACGCTAGGAGGCGATTCGCAGCGTTACTCTTCCAAACCGGGCCATCGAATTCATATCCCTGTCAGTTCCTCCCCTGAAGGCGGTATCCAGTCAAGACGAGAAAGATTTGCACATGAGTGGATCAGAAACAGTCAGCAATTCAGGACTAACGGTCCCCAGCCGGCCCAAACGGAAACTTACCACTATATTGGCGACCGACTGCGTAAATTTCAGCTACCACATGCAGCTGGATGAAGAGGCGACCTACCGCAACTTAAAGCAATGCCGGACGTTGATAGACAAATCGATCGCCGAAAATGCTGGACGAGTTTTCCATACAGCAGGCGACTCGGTGATAGCTGAATTTAACAGCCCCATTGAAGCGGTCAATGCTGCGGTGGAATGTCAAAAAGCGTTGGCACGCCGCAATAATGACGACACGACGGAATTAGGTCTTGAATGGAGAATTGGTATCCACCTAGATGATGTCATTGTGGAGGGTGAAAATATCATGGGCTGTGGGGTCAACATTGCAGCCCGTCTTGAGAGCCAGTGTCTGCCAGGCGAAATTTTGACGTCGAATGCAGTCCACGAGCGAATAGAGGGGCGAGTTGAAGTCGGGATAACGCCAGAAGGTACAAGACAATTAAAAAATATCTCAGATAACTTTGAAGTTTTCCGCATCCATCTCGAAAAAATCACTTCACACGCATCAGCGCCCACAGGGCGGAATTCGACGGCTAGTGCCGAAGCTAATGCTGCGCAACATAAGGCAGTTGATGCAACACAAAAGCCTCGAATTGCGGTTTTTCCATTTCACAACATGAGCAAGAATGAAGACAGTGAGTATCTAGTGGAGGGGATCTTCAGGGACTTGATTACCGAATTTTCCCGGATGCAGGAGTTCGATGTTCTTTCGCATAAGACGGCACTTGACTTTCAAACGAGTGGCGTAACTCCGCAGCAGTTTGCAACGCAGATGGGGATCAATTACTACATAAATGGCTCGATCAGAGTGTCAGGACAAAGGTTGCGCATCAGCGTAGACCTCACAGACGCGGAGTCCTGTGCGAATTTGTGGGGCGAAAAATATGACCGTACTCTAGAAGACGTTTTCGATATTCAAGACGAAATAGTATTAAAAATGTCTCGGCAAGTTTTGGGTAGTATCGAGGGGGATACCCTTCAAAGAATTAAACGGAAGCCAACAGATAAACTAAATTCTTATGAATGGCTTGTCAGAGGGACCTACCACCATGTTCGTTTTGGCCAAGATCATATGAGCCAAGCGATTGACGCGTTCAACAATGCGATTGAGATTGACGGCAATAACGCACGAGCTCATGCCCTGAAAGCCTGCACAATTGGCGGAGGTGTGATGAATGGGTGGCTAAATTTTGAGGAGAAATTTCCTGAAGTTCAATACCATGTCAAAAAGAGTTTAGAGGCAGATGAAAACGACTTCGATTGCCAGCGGATATGCTCTGCGCTAAGCCTGATGGCTGGCGATAAGACTGCGGCGCTCGAGCATGCGCAATTGGCTTATCGTATCAATCCAAATGACCCGAGAGTGTTGCGGCAATTTGCAAGCACGTTAATCGTCCATGGCCGAGCGCTAGAAGGACTGAAGTACTTAAATCAGGCATTTGAACTAGACCCCATTCCACAAGGCCGATCTACTTCCTGTGATCCCTACAAAAGCTTCATATACGCTTATTTTTGCCTAGAGGATCATGCCAGCTGCATCATGTACGCTGAGAAGATCCTTCGGTTCGATGAGCTAACTTGGGGTATGGCAATCGTCGCGTATGCCACTCAAAATAGTCCTCAAGAGGTCTATGACTGGGGTGTGTTCTCGCAGCATAGTGAAAAATACTCAGCTACCGATTGGGGTGCACTTCTGACAACAAACCAAGCGCGTTTTGACAGTAACCGTTTTCTCGCACTGAAAAATGGCTTAGAAGCAATCTTCGTCTGATAGCTCACATAGCTACTTGCGTTAAGTTTTAAATGCTTTAGAGACCATACCTTCCTCGATTGATTGCAATCAGAAATGAACGACAACCCCAATGCCCAGCCTCACTGAATGTGGCAGTGGATATAAGGCACGTGGACCTGTTCGCATGAAAAATAGATCAGCCGTATGTTTTTTAGACGATATATACAGTTATGAATGAGGACACAATCGACCCAGCAAATGATGATTTGCGCGTAAAGGAGCTTTTGAGTTACGACGTAATGGACGCGCCGCACGAATTCGCGTTTGATGACCTCGTGGACTTTGTCGCGGAAATAACAGGATGTCCGACTGTTTTCATTAATTTAATAGATGACCATCGGCAGTGGGCACTCGCCGCTAGCGGTATTCCACGAGAAGCTTCACAATGTGATAGAGATGACAGTATCTGCAACCTAGTCATCCGCCAAAACGATGTAGTTGTGATTCCGGATACGTTAGCAGATAGCCGTTACGCGAGTATCAGCTGCGTGTGCAATGCGCCAAACCTTCGGTTTTATGCTGGTGCACCGCTGATCAATAGCAGAGGCTACGCCCTAGGAACATTGTGTATCGTTGACTTCGAGCCAAGAAACCTTGAATATGACAAGATAGAGGCCATCAAGGTGCTCGCGCGACAGGTGGTGGCGCATTTGGAGTTGCGAAAGAAAGTGATCGAGGCCGAGAATTCCCAGCAGAAATTAACGCAAGCCCTGGAAGTCGCTAACAAAGCCAAAGTGCGCTCGGAGGAATTCCTTAGAAACATCCTTCCAGAAAAAGTAGCACACGAGTGGCTCTTAAACGAAGAAGTCCTGCCAAGATATTGCGATAACGTTACCGTTGGGTTTACGGATTTTGTGGGCTTCACAGCCAACACCAGTGTCACTGAACCAGCGCAGTTGGTTTCGACGCTAAACAAATATTTTTCAGCTTTTGATGAACTATGTCCTCAATTCGGACTGGAAAAACTCAAAACCATAGGCGACGCCTATATGTTTTGCGCAGGATTGCCAGAAAGCGCGCGCCATCACGCTATTTCTGCCTGTCTTGCGTCATTGGCGTTCGTGAAGACTGTCGCTGCGATCAATGAGCAGAGAAAATCGCAAGGTCTCGACCCGTGGGGTATGAGGGTTGGTTTGCATAGTGGGCCTGTGATGGCTGGAGTTGTTGGGAAAAATAAATTTAGCTATGACATTTGGGGTGACACAGTAAACACCTCAGCGCGTTTTGAACAAGCATGCGAAGAGGGGCGTATCAACATATCGGAAGCAACACACCATCGAGTCAAAGCGTACTTTGAATGCACTCCACGCGGTGAGATTGAGGCCAAGAACAAAGGCATGCTAAAGATGTACTGGTTGGAGAGATTAAAACCAGAGTACTCAAAAGACGAGAACGGGATGCTTGGCAACGACCGTTTGCTTAGCATGTTGAATCTGAAGTTAATCTGATTACTATATCTAGTTATGGACAAAAAAATACTACGATTTCCCGTAAGCGCTTGATTTATTCAACTAATTACTGGTGGGTGGTACAGGGGTCGAACCTTTGACCCCTCCCGTGTGAAGACAGGTTTTCCCCCTGGGCTGATCAACTTCCTGAAAGAAGCCTATGGGATGCCTGGTTTTGGGCGTTTGCCAAGACCGAAAGTTGGCGGAAATCGCAATTGTTGCAATGGCAGGGAATGTTCTAGACGAGGTATCCGGCGGAGAATGGGGCGAAATAGGGGTGAAGTGGGAGACAACAGGCTCTAAAGAGAACATCAAACTGAAGTCCTTCGCCTTAGAGATAAAGGAGTGCTCCGCCAAGATCAATTCGAACTGGTTCCAAGTCGTTCGAACAATTTCCGATCCGTTCGAGGCTTTCGAGGTGCTCTTCTACAGCACCTTCCTCACCAGGCTGGCTTCCTCGAAGGCCTCAATGTCTGTCATTCGGTACAGCACTTTCCCCACGATCTTCAAATAGGGTGGCCCCTCGCCGACGGTGCGCCAGCGCTGAAGGCGCGCGACGGAGCACACCCAGCGATCGGCGAGCATTTTTTCGGTCAGGAGTTCGCGGCGGGGTTCAGTCGAGACTTCTGACTCCCGTTGATGGGGTTCTGACAATGACTCCCTGGCCGACGTCTTGTCGATGCTGCTGTTCAGGACATCCAGCACGTCACGGGGGCCTTCAGACCGTGGTGTTGTTGAAGAGAGGTGGCCGTGGGCTTGTGCATCGAGGTCTTTACGTGTTGATTTCATAAAGGTTCATACCGACGGTCGGAGCGCTTTTTCTCAGAGAACTGGGGGCCCCTGGAGCTAAGCTGATACCCACGTTGTGGGTCGAGCACTGGAATCGCAAGAATCGGCTTGAGTCAGCGGGGGCAGTCACAGAGACTTAAAAGAAAATGGTGACCCAAATGACTCTGATTGGCTTCTCTCGACTTTTGCTTTTAGCTGCCCTTTGGGGCGGCTCATTCCTGTTCATGCGCATGGCAGCATCAGTGGTCGGCCCAGCATGGCTGATCTTGGCTCGTGTCGGCTTGGCGGCTATTTTCTTGTGGATGGTCGCCACGTGGTTCAAAAAGGGGCTACAGGCATCAAAGTACTGGCGGCACTATCTTGTGCTCGGGTTTTTCAACTCGGCGCTGCCATTCCTCCTCTTTGCCTATGCGGCTCAAAGTATCTCTGCATCGCTGCTTTCCATCTTGAACGCAACCGCCCCGATGTGGGCCGCGGTTATCGCAAGGGTGTGGCTCAAATCAGAGCTCTCGATGTCCAAGTGGGTGGGGATGGGTATTGGACTAGCGGGCGTGGCCGTATTGGCCGGTGTTGAATCGATGACGTTGCCTACGGGCGGCATGTGGGCCATTGCTGCTGGTCTTGCCGCAACGCTCTCCTACGGCATCGCAACCAACTACACCAAGGTGGCGCCCAATGTCGAGTCGTTTTCGAACGCGCATGGAAGCATGTGGGCGGCGACCCTGGTCATGATCCCCGTGGCGTTGGCGACGCCTGTGCCGGCCGAGGTTCCACTGGTCCCGACAGGGCTGGCCGTGCTGGCTTTGGGGATTGTCTGCAGTGGTTTTGCGTATCTGATCTATTTCCGCCTGATCGCAGATTTCGGTGGGGTCTCAGCACTCACGGTCACATTTCTGATTCCCGTATTCGGCACCTTGTGGGGTGCTTGGCTCCTGGGCGAGCGGGTCACATGGGCAACCGCAGTCGGCGGGCTGTTGGTAGTCCTGGGTACTGCCATGGTCACGGGGTTCTCGCCGATGGCATTGTTTGGCCGTACCAAGCAGGAAGGAACTACATAATGGCGCGCGATCTAAGCGCTCGGCACTACCAGACCGTGGAAAGGGCCATCGGTTTTATCCGCAACAACCTGCGACAGCAGCCGACGCTTGAGGAGATTGCTCAAGCAGTGCACATGAGCCCGTTTCACCTTCAACGCGTTTTCTCTGAGTGGGCTGGGCTCTCTCCCAAGCGTTTCTTGCAGTACGTCACCAAAGAACACGCCAAGGCGTCGCTTTTAAGATCCAGGACCGTGTTGGAGGTTGCCGATGACCTGGGCATGAGCAGCAGCAGCCGGCTGCACGACCTGATGGTGACGTCCGAGGCCATGACGCCCGGTGAGGTCCAGTCCTTGGGTAACGGACTGCACGTGGGTTTCGGCATGGGGGATTCACCCTTCGGGGCGGTATGTCTTGCCTGGACTCCACGCGGCATTTGCCACTTTGCTTTTCTTGATCAGTCGTCGCAGGACTATGAGGCTAGTTTGTTTTTAGCCTGGCCACGGGCCCGGTTTGAACGTGATGATAAGAAAGCCCGAGAATGGCTAGATGAAATCTTTCCAGCGACCCCCGGCCGCGGGTGCATCCACCTTGTTCTGCGAGGGACGAATTTTCAGATCAAGGTCTGGGAGGCGATGATTCATACCCGTCCGGGTCAAGTCTTGTCGTACGGCCAGGTGGCTGAACGCATCGGACACCCACGTGCTCACCGTGCGGTGGGCACCGCGCTGTCGCTCAACGACATCGGTTACTTGATCCCTTGCCATCGCGTTATCCAGGAGTCTGGAGGGATCGGACAGTACCGATGGAACACCGAACGGAAGATCGCAATGCTGGCCTGGGAGCATGGCCTCAGCGAGGGATTCGCCGGCTCTGCCTAGTTAGAATCCCCGACGTCACCCAAAAACGATGCTTTTTGACCTGAGCAAGTTATTTTTACACTTGCTTTTGCCCCGCCAAAATTACCTGTACTAACTTGCTCATGGCAACATGAGCATGCCCGGAGCCCCGCACCACGCGGGGCTTTTTGCTTTGGGCTGTTGACCTCGTCCTGCCGAAAACAGTCCCAAAACCCTGCTCAAACCGCCTTCTGCTCAAAACCTGTTGACCTGAGCAAGGCTAGGTGCGCCTCTCGAAAATGGGGTTTGCTGGGGCGCACTGATTGAACGGGGGTTAGTTATAGGACGATTTTTGCCCTCTAATAACCACAACTAGAGACCTCACCAGCCGTCATCAGCCGCGCCAAAGCCAATCCGATAGGCAGGCGCTTGAAGTACGCTGACATTCAGGACAATCTGAATGTGCATCGGATACCAGAGCTAAAGGCGCGAGATTTGGAGCGGCTAAATCAGTACAAGTGCGCACTAGAGTTTTTAGATTGAAAGAAGCCCCGCCATGACAAACAGCTCACTGAGGCAGAGATGACTTCCGACCCGGGAGAGGGTGAGGAACCGACCCACTTCGATTTGTAATCCGATGTGGTACGCTACAGCGACCGTATTCATCCCATAACTGGACGGCTCGCAAATGGTGGGGAATATAACAAAGGCGGCACTCATCTTCGACGCAAGGAGAGAATCCGTCGAGGTTGGTCAGTGACAGCCTTCCGGCGCACGATGCGAATATTGTGCTATCTCGTGCTGAACTCTGGTTGGACTAAATATTTGCACAACCTCGTGGCGGTATTGTTGGCACTAAGCCTTGGAACCGCTTGGGCCGATGGATTCGCTGTACGTGTCGAAGCGCCTTACCCAGAGACAATCCCAGCGACAAAACTCGAGTTTTTGCTTAATTCTGATCCAGAGGCATCGCTTTTATCTTTGGAGAGGGGTGAGTGGTTGTCCAATTTGCCTTCTGCCCAATCCTTAGTTGAGGGTTATTGGGTCAGGTTTAGAGTTAACAACGCATTAAAGACACCGTATTTAGGCTTGGCCTTTAATTACAACCGTGAAAAAGCCTTGTATGTGGTAGCGTCAGATTACAAAAAAAAGTTTTCGTACTGGCGTCAAGGCGTCGATCCATGGATTGATAGTGATCGAATTCTGAGCGATCACCGTCTCACAATCCAGCCGGGCGAGACTGCTGTCGTGTATGCCTTCTTTCGGCAGAGACCTTTCGACCGCTACATGGGTGTCAGTTCTGGCCTTGACAGAATGTCCATCGGCGCCTGGGAGATAATTCAACCGCTGACCTTTGGAGCCTTAGGATTCACCCTCATTTTTGCGGCTACCGCATTAGCCTTCGGGTTGTACTATTTTCTCGTATGGGTAGTTTCGCGTGGAGCCTATCTTTGGCTTGGGTTGAGCTTATTGTGGCTGTCGATCATCGCGACCGCCCACGGAAGGCTTGCAGCAGTCTTTGACTTCAGCCCATGGGTGATGTACAGCGAGCTAAGTCTTGTAAATTTATCGCTCCTATGCATTTTTTTGTTGTTGTTTTTCTCCTCATCGCTGCAGTTACAAACCTATAACAAGAAGGCGGCGGCTCTATTCAAATTTGGTATCGGTTACTACTTCGTTGTCGCCCTAGCCAATTCATTTTCTTCCTTTTTTTGGCCGGATCCCTCACACTTCGATTTGATTACGTATCCACCCGATCAGCGAGGTCCCGGCCTGATCAAAGCGATGTATGTTTTTCCGCCAATCTTGATTTATATGCTGTCTGCAGCTTATGTCGCAGTAAAGCAATGGCGGGAAGGTAGCAGGTTCGCGCAATATCTGGCTCTGTCATTTGCGCTGCCACTGTTAGGGTTTCCGATAGCCGTTTTAATGTATCTCACACTCGGTTTCTCTACGGTGATGTGGGCTGGGGTGAGTGGGGCTGTCGGAATATTGATATTGGCGATGTTTATAACGTTTGGCTTCGCTGTGGCCCAGCAAATGGAAGATATCAAGGCCGTAGCGATGGAGTATCAAATCCGTCTGACGCGAGCGTATCAAAGATTTGTCCCCCCCCAGCTATTGGCCAACCTTGGTAAAGAGAGTATTTTGAATGTCGGGCTTGGGGATCAAATTGAAGCTGAAATGTCTATACTTTTTGCCGACATTCGGTCATTTACCTCCATATCCGAGCGACTAAGCCCCACTGAGAATTTTCGATTTGTAAATGACTTTCTCCAAGAGATTGGCCCATCTATCCGTCAACACGGTGGATACATCGATAAATTTCTGGGGGACGGTGTGATGGCACTCTTTGTTAAATCTCCGGCAGATGCTATCAATGCAGCAATTGATATGCAGCAGAGGATTCTGAACTTCAACGAGCGTCAAGTGGCGAGTGGGGGTTTCCCCATTACTATTGGTATCGGCATTAATACAGGTCGAATGATGCTAGGAACTTTGGGTGAAGCTGATCGCATGGAGGGCTCTGTCATTAGTGACTCTGTGAATTTGGCGTCACGATTAGAGAGTCTTACTAAGGTTTATGGGTCTCGAGTCCTTGTCTCTGATGAAACGGCATCGCGGGCGAAAAATCATGGCCTGAACTTTCGCTTTGTTGACCGGGTGATTGTCAAAGGTAAATCTGATCCCGTTTCGATCTTCGAAGTTCTCAATGCCGACGATCAACAGGCTCATAAGCAAAAAATTGAATCGTTAGAGAGGTATGAGCATGCTCTCACCCTCTACAGAAAAAAAGAGTTCACCGCTGCCTTATCTGAATTTGAGGTCTTGCGCTCTCTGTTTCCCGATGATGCAGTTTTTAAAACCTATGCACAGCGTTGTGAAGTACTGCTTCGGGATGGGTGGAGTAGCGAGGACTGGGATGGCGTGATGCGCATGCAAGACAAATAGCGACGAGGAGCGGTTGACTTTGAAGCGGATTATTTTTTCGTTTTTACTTATTGCTGGATTCGTCCTTTTTTTTACGCTTCGGTCATGTGAGCAGTTTGGTGAGCTTCCTTCTGGGGTTTACCTAGAAAAAATCAAAACATCGCCTCAATTTAGTTCAAATCGAGAAAAGTTTGTTAATCAAAGGGTTGGCATTCTTGAAAACATGGGCGATGGTGTTTCATTTTGGGATGATCCAGTCGGCCGTCTGACAAACAATTTTTTCTTTAACCAACAAGTGACGCGCCCAATTGAGAGGTTGCCAGTCGCATCACAGAAGTTTAAGAGCCGCTTTTCAGATAGTAAGGGCCTGAAGTTCGCCTGGCTTGGACATTCAACTATCTTGCTCTCGGTAGGGGGGACTACGGTCCTTTTCGATCCTGTCTTCTCCAAATCTGCGGCTCCGGTTGATTGGTTGGTTACCCGGTTCCAACCTCCACCTGTTCCTTTAGAAGATCTCCCGAGAGTTGATGTTGTAGTGATTTCACACGATCACTATGATCATCTTGATATGGAAACGGTGAAGCACTTGGGTGCTCAAGGAGCCAAATTTGTTGTGCCACTTGGTGTTCGTCCTCATCTGCTTCGGTGGGGTGTTGAGCATCGGCAGATACTTGAGCTTGATTGGTGGGATCAAATGAGCATTGGGGGCGTAGAGTTTGTCTGCCTTCCGGCACAGCATTTCTCTGGGCGTCTGGGTCTATACAAAACACAACGCTCCTTGTGGTCGTCGTGGTTGGTAAGGACACCTGAACAGTCGGTTTACTTCAGCGGCGATTCCGGTTATGGCCCGCACTTCCGACAAATTGGTGAGCGCTATGGCCCTATTGACTTGGTCTTCATGGATGCCGGTCAATACAACGAGCGATGGCGTCCGGTACACAACATGCCCGAGGAGGCTGTGCTCGCGTTTTCAGACCTTGGAGGGAGAGTCTTGATGCCAATTCACTGGGGAATGTTCACATTGGCGATGCATGATTGGTATGACCCGCCCGAGAGGGTTTACAAAGAGTCTCTGGCACGGGGAGTAAATATTGTTACTCCGCTGCTTGGACAGGTGGTTGATTTCGGGCAACTTAAAGATGGTGGACAGTGGTGGCGGGCGTACATGAGAGAAAAATA
>Ga0181571_10002492_pt1 | contig 13661 bp, 8 predicted proteins | sample 101ome_17_FD_132440 | JGI IMG/M metagenome (GOLD analysis project Ga0181571, IMG submission 132440) | Coastal salt marsh microbial communities from the Groves Creek Marsh, Skidaway Island, Georgia - 101407AT metaG (megahit assembly) | ecosystem: Environmental > Aquatic > Marine > Intertidal zone...
ATTTTGTCTAGACTAGTGAGACCATCTAGCTAGACTAGGATGTTTTTGTGACAGACATCTTCTTTCCTTCTTCGTTGCTTGCTTGATTAATCATCTGTTCAATATTATCATACTTTCGTACTATTCATAATACAGTATGATAGTCTATAAAGTAGTCTATTTATTTTCAACACTAACATCCTAATTTGCGCAGTTTATTTACGTGATCAGGTGTGTATGTGCGTCAACGTGTACATGCATGACAACATACAGTCTGTGATAATATGCATTACCGGTGTTTCTAGCTAGTAGCTAGAGCTCCATATCTTCCTTCTTGGCAAACGACCCTTCACTATCTAGTAGCTAGTCTGGTAGTAAAGCCTGTTAGAACCTGTGTATTATGGTAGAAACTGACGATGGGTAATTTTATTACGAAGGTAATAGAAAGTATCATAGACTCTATCTACTAGCTAGCTAGACTACTTTCGTAATTTCGTTTATTTGTTACTTTCGACAGAAAATATTAGACTAGTCTAGCTAGCTAGCTAGCTACCTCTCGCTAGCTAGCTAGCTAGCTAGTCTACTTTCGTATTTGCATAGCTATCTGTTCGATCGAATAGAGAACATGCGTAGACTTGCGATGGTCTACTTTCTTTGACCCATCCCCTCGCCCCTCCCAGCCGCGTCGCCTCGCGCTCGTCGTGAGACCTCGCTCGCATATCGCCTCTTATCGCCTCGCTTCGCCTCGTTTGGCCTCTCTTTCTCTCCCCATCCTCGCCCGTCCCGCTCTCCCCTCTCCTCCAGGCTTTGCCGCCTCGTACGCGCCGGCTCTCCCCTTCCGTCGGGGCGTTGCATGTTATTATACCTTCGTATTACTTCGAAAGTAATACGAAAGTATTAATAATATGATATATTTATGATATTATTCATCATATCATAATATATATATATCATATAGTACATACAGTACGAAATAAAGTATTATTTTATAATACTTTCGTATCCTTCACAGCCGTATCATGCCGTATTATCATACGAAAGTAGACTCATATTAAGATATCTCCGCGAAACACCACTCCCCTTTGAATATATTGTTACAGATAGTCCTACAGTCCTAATAAACAAGCAAGTGTTCGTGAAGGTTCATATAAAATAGACTAGCTGTCTCGAGAGCTAGAATATGAGTCCTCGTCAAATCGAAGACGTGAGGGTACAGTGTCGCACACCCTGCCTGATGTCCTCCTTGGACCACAAGGGGGCATGCTCACATCTCTCCCATCATGCGCAAGAAATTGATTTGCCACAAATGATGGATCCCGAGTATTGGCGGAAGCTTTGCCCCGAGCTGCATGTCGTAGACAGAGACTGGCAACTGACTGTGGTACCGATGAGAGCCGCGGAGGAAGTAACTTCAGACGCGCGCGCCTCTATCCGACGAATTGGTTTTACAAAAATACCCGCAGCGTGTCTGCCGTGGAGATCGCTGAATCACCGTGCTCTGGCAGTCGCTGCGACGAAACTTGTGAGCCATGGCTGGAACCCCACATGGCTGCTAATGTATGACGAGGGATGGTCTATTGCTCATGAGTTGTCTGACGTCGTAGAGCGCGCCACGGGCAATAAACTCAATTTTGACGTTCTCTCGTGGCACGTCAGTCCAGCTGATGTAGAAACAACTGCATTCAGCCCACACCGTGATCGTCAGCCTGATGATGCCCCTGCGACGTTTCGCGATGATGGGACTTCTACGTATTCTACCGCTTGGGTGGCGCTCACAGATTCAACGCCAGAAAACTCTTGCTTATATTTCATTCCTCTTGATCGGGATCCGGGATATTACGGCGGTGATGACAACAAACCTAAATCAGACAATGATCCCATACGACGTTGCTTACCGAACAAAGAAGCGTTGCAACATGTGACGGCTGTTCCAGCCGAAGCGGGGTCGGTGGTGATTTTCACACATCGTGTGATCCACTGGGGCAGTCGGGGACAGGGAAGACCAAAAGGTTACGGTCTCCCCCAAGTCGAGCCTCGCATTTGCATCTCATTCGGATTCGCTGACGATGCGTTCGAACCTGCGTATATGTCCCGTGACAAATATTTACCGTTTCCGCCACTAGCGCAAAGGGTGACTCTCATCGCGTCACAAATGATTGCGTATCATGAACGCTTTCCAGTGAACGTGAAGATCCTTAAGCTACTATATGATGCAGTGTCGACCAACACTCCTTACTTAGAACCTTTGTATCGGAAGAAAGTGATGTCCGAGTACGTGCGCGCTGCCTCGGCTACGATCGGCGGGGATGACCGAAAGTGTGTCGAGATAAACAAAGAGACAAGAAAGACGATTGACGATGATGCTGATGATGCCATCTTGGAGCGAGCTCTTGACGCCATGATTGAAGCAGGTGGAGATGACATCGATGATGATTTCGATGACTGGGAAGACGGAGACGAGTCAGAAGTCGACAACAGCAAGACGGCAACTGCTCTGCACAATACAGAGTTTTCGTAGTCTTCACCACTAGCTAGCTAGCTAGCTAGCTCTAGCTAGACTAGCCTACTCGAATCGAGGTCGGAATCCAGGTCCGTTTTCCACCGTCATCCAGGGTCACAAGTCGGTCAAGCAAGAGAAATTTATTATAAGTGGCCGTCGGAGAGCGAGCGGTTCAAGTTCAAAGGAGTTTGCAGCGATAGAGTTTTGATTCCAGGGGAATTTCTCGAAAAAATTTTACTTTCGTAAGTTTACACAGGCTGGCTAGCTACTAGCTAGCTAGCTCTAGCTAGCTAGTAGATAGTCTATCCCTATTGTATGAATACATACGTAGTCTACGAAAGTGAATGAGTTTATTACTTTCGTACTTTCGAAAGTACACAGTAGAGCTAGTCTAGCTAGTCTGTTTATGAGTGGAGCGGGAGAAAAAACCAGAATATCTTATAAGGTCTAGCTAGCTAGGATATATGATATTTTATCATAATATTATTATGATATTATTTATATTTCTCGTATTCTCGCAATCTCGCTGCTTTTAACTTGTATTAATATCAATATAATAGACTACTTGTACTTTTACTCTCGATCTCAGGAATTCTCAGAAAGAAAGAATACTTTCGAAAGTACGAAAGTATTATACAAGAGTATGAGATTATCGTAGACTGATCAGACTTTGGTGGATGGAATGGTGCAAGCGTTCCTCTGGACAAAATGATCGGCTTTTGGACACAGCGCGTAACAGCGAAGACAGGGGAGGCAAAGGTAAAAGTCATTCATGCATAATAAATTATGATGGAAAAAAAGATACGGAAGTATTAATATCAGATAAACCGGTGCCATTCGGATACCAGTTCAAAGACACTGCAAGCTCATTTTACTTCCCTTTTCCTACCCCCTTCGCCGATCTCGATGAGCCAGATTTCATAGTCGAGGTGCGGCTAACACCGTAACTAGAACCGAATCCTGTAGTAGCCTGCTTTCGAAGCGCGAAAGCAAAAGCAACTAAGGTTTCATCCTCATCCACAATCGTCTGGTTCCAGTGCCGCATGACGGCGGGCATCAGTTCATCCTTGGTTCCTCCGTTCTGAACCTCACCGAGTTTGTAGATGCGCCGATACTTTCGCAGGGAAGGAGCCTGGCAAGGGTTCGAGAGTGGGTCAGAAGGTGATCGTAAAACAGAACGATGGGCTATCCACGCGGACAAAGCGGACATACCTCTAGCTTAGAGAGATCCACACGGTTGTTCTGGTGGCGGAAGGAGGTGCGCTTAGCGTAAGAGAAGGAAGAGAAAGAGAGCTTGTCAACGGTCGGGTCACCACCATCGTGTTTCGGAGGAAAAATTGCGGGAGAGATCGGGGCATAAGAGGCAAATACGAGAGGTGCGCGGTTCAAAAGCTTTTCCGGTGACACGGTCGTGTCGCGAAGACAACCCGGAAGATCTTTGTACTCACGTCCTCGACATCTTCTTCTTCGCTCGACATTCCTCCATGACCGGCACTGCCGTCAGTTGCCTTGAGGTTGTGGAGGTCTTGTCTTTCGACAACGGCACGAGAGCTGCGGCGACGCGATTCCATAGTCTAGCTAAGCGTATATCTATAAACCGGTTGGTTCGCACCGCCCAGATCGTGTCCTGCTGCGCGTGGCGATGAGGAAACCCGCTTGGCCGAAAACCCAATTTGGCTCCATGCATATGTCACATGTATAGATATCACATGTTTGCAGCGATTATTAGAGTTTTGATTCCAGGGGAATTTCTCGAAAAAAGAAAAGAAAGTAGACTAGCTAGACAACTTTCTACTACTGGTAGCTACGCATAGATAGACTAGCTAGCTAGCAAGCTCTAGCTAGCTAGCTAGTCTCGCTAATACTTTCGAAAGTACGAAATTTACGGCATGTATGGTCCTATCTGACGCGGGTGGCCTGTCACACTTACTGAGCTCAACCCGTCTGTGGTGCTTTTCGGCGCGCTCCCGTCTTCCGAGAGTGTAGCCTGGCTCTCTCGGCTGTCGCTCTTATCAAAGTTCGCGGCGTGTGTATGTCTGAGCGTCGGTACAGGTGAGTATGCAGGTGAAGAAGAAGCAGCGCACGGATGTCAGTCGCGAGAGCGGCAGTATTAGTCCCCATACAGGACGTACCTATTCCCCCAAGTACTATGAAATCTTGAACAAGCGGAAGGACCTTCCCGTATGGCAGCAACGACAGGATTTCAAAGGGATACTCTCGACAAACCAGACGCTCATTCTTGTCGGAGAGACTGGTTCGGGTAAAACCACGCAAATCCCTCAGTTCGTCGTGGATGCTGGTTATACAGGGAATGGCAAGATGTGTGTATGTACGCAACCTCGTCGTGTTGCGGCAATGTCAGTCGCTCGCCGTGTCGCTGAAGAGATGGACGTTGGCATAGGTGAGGAAGTCGGTTATTCGATTCGTTTCGAGGAAGCTACCGGGCCGAGGACGTTCTTGAAGTACTCCACTGACGGTGCGTCAATCAACTCGTGTACGAAGAATCCGAGCGCCAGCGTAGGGCTTTTTCTCCGAGGAAACCCCATCTTGATGGGCTGTTTTTTGTGTTCTGACTGACCATGCTTCGTGTCCATGCCGTTCTACCATCTCAGGGTAAGAAATATCATAGGCTGAAGCTTGATTGCGTGGCTTGGCACGTGGATTCGCATGATGTTCTTGAATAATCCGGATTTTTTTGTTGTGGTCGCGTTTCTTTTTAAACTGTCCCAAAGCAGGAGAGCTCTGAGCCTATTTCCGTTTTGTTGTGATCCATTGAGCAGGATGCTTCTCCGCGAGGCGATGTCAGACCCTCTTCTCGATCGATACAGCGTTGTCATCATTGACGAGGCACACGAACGAACCCTCGCAACTGACGTTTTATTTGGGCTACTCAAGGAGGTGCTCCGCAAGCGACAGGATCTGAAGCTGGTTGTGATGTCAGCGACTCTCGAAGCCGAAAAGTTCCAGGGATACTTCCTTGACGCCCCTCTGTTGCGTGTACCTGGAAGACTTCACCCCGTTGAAATATTCTATACCCAAGACCCGGAGCGAGATTATCTCGAGGCCGCAATTCGAACAGCTGTACAAATTCACAAGTGTGAGCCGCCTGGTGATGTTCTCATATTCCTTACTGGCGAGGAGGAGATCGAGGACGCATGCACGAAAGTGAGACGGGAAATAGGTAACATGGGGAGCAAGGTTGGTGATGTCAAGGTGGTTGCACTTTATGCTAGTTTGCCTCCTCAGCAGCAGCAGCGCATTTTCGATGAGGCTCCAGCTCCGCGAGAGGGCATTGCTGGACGCAAGATTGTCGTTTCAACAAACATCGCGGAGACCTCTCTAACTATTGACGGTATCGTCTACGTCATTGACCCGGGATTCTCCAAGCAAAAAGTTTACAATCCACGAATTCGAGTCGAGTCGCTCCTTGTATCTCCGATTAGTCGTGCGTCTGCGCATCAGCGAGCGGGTCGCGCTGGACGAACACGACCTGGAAAATGTTTTCGTTTGTACACAGAAGGATCCTTTAAGAAAGATCTTCAGGAGCAAACCTACCCAGAAATTCTTCGCTCAAACTTGGGCTCTGTAGTGTTGCAGCTCAAAAAGCTGGGAATTGACGACCTTGTTCACTTTGATTTCATGGATCCGCCTGCTCCCGAGACATTAATGCGTGCTCTTGAGCTACTGAATTACCTCGGTGCGCTTGATGACGAAGGAAACATGACGCAAGTTGGCTCCGTGATGAGCGAATTTCCACTTGACCCACAACTTGGGAAGATGATGTGCGTCTCGCCACAGTTTCACTGCAGCAACGAAATCCTCACTATCACGGCTATGCTTTCTGTGCCAAATCCGTTCATTCGCCCGCGGGACCAACAAAAAGAGGCAGACGAGGCCAAGGCACGATTCAGCCATCTGGACGGCGATCATTTAACTCTGCTAAATGCCTTTCACGCGTTCAAGCAAAACAGTGAAGATTCACAGTGGTGCTACAACAACTACTTGAACTTCCGTGCGATGAAATCTGCAGACAATGTTCGCTCACAGCTCTCCCGGATTGCATCCCGTTATAATATGTCCCTCCTCTCCACGGACTTTAGGAGCAAAGACTATTACCTAAACATCCGCAAAGCTGTCCTAGCGGGGTATTTCATGCAGGTTGCTCACTTGGAGCGCCAAGGATCATACTTGACTGTGAAAGATAACCAAACGGTTTCCCTGCATCCCTCAACTTGCTTGGATCATAAGCCCGAGTGGGTGGTATACAACGAGTTTGTCCTGACAACAAAAAACTACATTCGCATCTGCACTGAGGTGAAAGGAGACTGGTTGATTGACATCGCACCACATTACTATGACCTGTCAAATTTCCCTAAGTGTGAAGCTCTACGAGTACTCGAGAGGTTGTACGCAAGAAGGACCAGGTAGTCCTACTCTTTATGAAAGTGGATTCAAAGCGTCTGAATCCTCGCATTCATGTCGTCCTTGATGAGTTCAGACGGTAGGTTATTCATCAGCGCACTTGCCAGTGTTTCCTGATTCAAAGGCTTTGCGACATAATCATCCATTCCAGCTTCAACACATGCCAACTTGTTCATCGATTTAATACCAGAGGAGACTGCAACAATTGGAACACGACTCATCTTCTCATCACGTAAGCGACGAATTGCAACGGTGGCTTCCAGACCATTCATCAACGGCATTTGACAGTCCATCAAGATAATATCAGGGTTTTGTAATTTTCCATCGACACATCTCGTACAGTGCTCCAAAGCGGCTTTTCCATCAGAAACACAAGTTACCTCCACGCCACCCAATCGCTTCAAGAGTCGTTTCACAATAAATTGTGTCGGCAAGCTGTCCTCTGCGTAGAGTACATTGATTGTCCGAGTCGGAATGAACCTCGTTTTGACATTATCGCCACGTGTTTCTGTTTCCAACAGCTGCAACATGATCTCTTCATTCTGTTCTAGCCGAAAACTCGCGGTGCGAAATAACCTTTCCCTCCCACCCGTGTCTTTATTAAGCGCGTCAAGTATGTCATCTACAGTGACAGACAAGCAGTCAACACTTCCGCGGGCCCTGACTGATGCTGTACGTATTCCAACCGCTTCCTCTTGCGTGTCTTTATGAATCGCTTGAATCACAGCCATCTCTCCTATGTAGTCCCCTGCTGTACGAACAGCGAGGATAGCCTTGTCTTCCCCTGACGCATCTTCGGGTGCAAGACCGTCCATGAGCACTTCACACACACCGGAGTTAATGAAATACATGGTGTCTCCTTGCTCGCCCTTTCGCATGATGATGTCACCAGGGTTGAAATGCAACGTTCTGAATTTCGGTCGAAGCAAAAGAGCAAGTGGATCTTGGCATACAGCAGCGGCGACTTCCTCTTCTGAAACAATAATCTTCTCGTGCGCAAGTTGTGATGGCAGGGGGTTCATTCCTCCCGAGGTCATCCACTGGTGTGACATGATTTGCGTCACGGAAGCGCGTTGATTCGGATCGATGACGACAACTGCAGATATGAGATCCTTTAACTCCGAGGATAATACAAGTCCTGCTGGGAACTGAAGACCTTGTCGCTTCGCTGTCGCAATGATTTGAAACACTGTCCTTCCCACAAATGGCAGCTGCGCAGTGGCCATGTTGAACATGCAAATGCCCAGAGACCAAATGTCCGCTGCATAAGGATCATAACCTTCATCATCAAGCATCTCTGGGGCGATGAATGCCGGTGTGCCGACGAGACGCTTGACCGCGTTAGATATGTTGCTTTTCTGTCCGATGAACGACACTCCAAAGTCAGCAATCTTGACCTTCCCGTCAGAAGATTTCAGCAAATTTTCTGGTTTGAGATCCATGTGGGCGATGCCCACTGCATGGTGTAGGTAGTCAAGACCTCGTATGATATCTCGCATGTATGCTAGCAGAGTTTCTTCGGTAAGTGGGACGCGATTATACCGGGTGAAGATGGGACCATTGCTCGCATACTCGAGGATGAGAAGCAACTCGTGCGTCGAGTGATCATCGATCACCTCAAACAGCTTAAGCACGTTCTCATGATTCATTTTTTTAAGCACAGCAATTTCCTTACGCACTGCCGTTTCCGCTACTGCCACATTGTTGTTAGTGGTTTTTATCGCATATAGATGATTATTGGTCGTGTTGAGACCTAAGGTAACTTTGGCATGAACACCGCGCCCAAGGTCCTTGATAATGATATACTGGTTGACTTGCTTAAACTCATTCTCTCCGAGCCTGATCGAAGATTTTTTCACCGACCCCGTGAGCTTTGGTGGAGAAGAAGCACTCAAATGTGAGGAAGATGAAGAAGTACCCGAGGACACGTCCTCTGACGATAGCGACTGGCGGCGTGACGCATTATTGGACCTCTTAGAGTGGCGTCGCGATGTTGAGCCCGTGGAGAGAAATTCTAGCTCATCCAAGGTCGTGGGACTGAATAAGTCTGCGGCGTTGAGGGCGGATACTGTCGAACATTTGCTGAAATCGGCAAGCTTTTCCCCCAAAGATGTACCAAGCGCAGTATCAACGGTTTCCTGCGACCGATGGAGAACATTCGCCGCCGTTGACTGAAATGGAGAGTTTGCAGCATTGCTCAACACCTTGATGGGAGACTTCACGAAAGTGCACGTATTACAAGTAGTTGAAGGCAAACTCAAATCATCTTCTCCGCTTGTTCGTTTTGATTCGGACTTATATTTTAGCGTGACATTGCTTGCCTCCTCGTCCCTAGCACAGCTACTTGTCGTGTTGAAGAGGAGAGCGAATATCGTCGTAAAGAAGGGGGACACGTGTCATTTTAGAGTGGGTGCCCGAAAGACAACGCACGAGTGAAAACAGAGACTTTCGATTCCAAGCTTATAGTTGTGAAGCAAAAAGAAATATTTTTTAAAAAATGACGTGCACAATGTCTGACCGGGAAAGACAAATGCAGATAACCACGTACCTGAGATGACTGGGTGCTTTGCTGAGACATGCGCCCATGGGCGTTTCGCCCCCTGGCGGAAGCTGACGCGTGCTTTAAATGATGTCGTCGATGGAACGAAGATACGAGTTTGTACCCAAGTCGGAGTGTCCCTCACTTTTTTTTTTGCCGTCGATGATGTTCGTTCAGATAGGAGTAGTAGGCTACCCTCAAATATCATATGATATCATAAGAAGTACTTGTACAAGATAGAAGTATGATACGTGTACAAGAAGTACTTGTACAAGTACAAGTACGAACGAACGAACCAAGCAATCAAGCAAGTGTGTCTCGCACAAGCAAGTGCGCCTACGGCCCGTATGAAATTTATCCTATTCTACTGGGAATCTCAGACTGGAAAGAAATGGTCCCCCAATGATAGTCTATCTACGAGTACAGTACTCGAAAGTTAATATACTTTCGAAAGTAGAAAGTACCAAATAAAGAGTGTTGTATGATAATATGATAATAATAAAAAACTTTTTCTACTAGTCTAGTCGGGATCCATCGCTGAGGGAATCCCGAGGCGAGCCACCCACCGAAACGCTTAGTGAAGAATGTCGAGCTTCGTAAGGTGTCACCTTTCAAGCGCATCAGCTGGCTGAAGGCGGGAAGAGGTGATATTACGATGATCGAGAGCAGACATGACGATAAGGTTAAGACACATTCGACGCGGGCATCATATAAGCGGGTAGCTGATGATCCACCCGCAAGGACCGAGGTGCGTTGTCCTCGGCTGGAAGACAAAGGTCCAGACGTCGGCGGCGGCGCCTGTGCATCGTCTTCGCGGTTGCGTGCTGCGCCCTCGCCCGAAACTGTTCCTGTCGATCCGACAGATGCGCCCCGATTGACGAAATTCTCATCAGAACGCGATAAGCACGAGTATGACATCAATATGTCACGTGGTTTGCTTTCCGAGGTTGTGCCCGAGCCAACTCTGCGCGACGCAGGAAAAAGGGCTCGAATAGAGACCACAACTCTGGTACATCTTGAGGCAATGTTCGATGGAGCAAAAAACGGCAACGGACCACATGTTACCAGCATGACTGAGCCACTCGCAGATAAAGTGACACTAAGTGAAGCGCCCACAAAGTTTAGCGCCTTCCCCGGCGAAGGTGCTTGGACAGCTATGATCCGAGGGTTGCCGAAAAATTGGAGTGAGAGGGACTTTTCTAAGTGGCTCGACAAGCGCGTCGTCTCACGTACAACTTGCAAGAAGAAAAAATCGTGGCCGTACGGCTTCGTAACGTTTGCGTATCTGAATGACCGCCTCATAGGCACGAGCGCAATGGAAGGTTGTAGGGTTGAGGGCCGTGTTGTTTCTGTCCACGAAGCTACGACTCAAAAGGCCGGCCTCTCTGGGGCAGGTTTGTCTGCTTGTCCCGGTGGAGATACTACAGCTCGGACCCGCGAGGATCTTGACGTCTTTGCGGCAGATCGAGGTCGTAGGCGTGATGTGAGAGACGCAGTTTGTCCGCTGTGGAACATTCCGTATGCTCGTCAGCTTTCGATAAAGAGAGAGAATGTTGAAAAAGCTCTTCAGCAGCTGACTCGGACAGTAGTAAGAAATGGCAAACGCGCGAAGAGGCATGCACATGGTGACTGGCGATGGCCCCCGTGGATTGCCCAGGCAAATGCGCGCAGTAAAATGGCGGTGTCTCTCGAAGGGATCGTCCGTTCCCCTGTTTTGGAAGGCTACCGCAACAAGTCTGAATTCACTATCGGTTTTGATGCAGATGGTCACCCCACTGTTGGGTTCAATGTTGGACTCTTTAAGGAAGGTGTAACAGCTGTCGCAAGTCCTGAGAAATGCTGCCACATCAGTTCCGTCGCAAAGAACATCGCGGCGACATTACAATCACACCTTCGTGCTCAAAGTAATGCTCGCGACCCACTGACTCTACCTGTATGGGACAAACATCGAGGTGCCGGGTTTTGGAGGCTGCTCATTGTTCGAGAGGGTGGTCTGGCTTCAGACACTGGGGAGTGGTCCAAATGGAAACTTGATATTACCACCGACGCGCTGGGAGAGAAAGCCGTTGAAATTCCTCTGAATGCGACCAGAGACGCTTCACTTGCATATCCGAAGAATGAAGCAAGCGCAGAAATAATGGTAGTTGTACAAGTCAGCCCTGAGGGATTCGACCCTGAAAAGACTCGCACGGCACTCGCTTGCCTCGCTGGTGTTCTTCGCAATTCGGTGTCTTCATCTCCAACACCCTTTACTATCACGCATGCTTTGGCACAGATTCACCAAGGTGTCTCGAACGCCGCAGCTCCTGATGCGCAGCTATTGGATCTTACCACTTATGAAACGGTGGATCCTTCAAAACACGTGATTCACGAGAGACTGTGTGGTCTGCGCTTCTCACTTTCTGCAACAGCTTTTTTTCAGGTGAATACCTGTGCAGCGGAGGTTCTCTACCGTCTTGCGGGAGAGTGGGCCAGTCCAACAGGTAACTCTCTTCTCCTTGATATATGCTGCGGAACAGGAACGATTGGACTCACCCTAGCGTCACGGGTGAAGAAAGTCATCGGTGTGGACATTGTCTCTGCTGCGGTCAAAGATGCGAAAGCTAATGCTGAGCTCAACGGTGTGGAAAACTGCGAATGGATTGAAGGCAAAGCGGAAGAGAAACTACCTGAAATTTTGACACGATATGCGCCATTCATTGCTCCGGCTGCTCCTGAAGTGTCTTTGAAATGCCCGCATAATTTAAACGACAATGGCGAAATGAGCGGCGAAGACCTTGACGATACAAATGTCGAGCTTTTGTCATCAAGTTCAAAATCAAAAGTCGACGCAGAGCAGACAAAGTACGAGTACGAAGATGTTGTTGCAATTGTGGATCCGCCGCGTGCTGGGTTGCACAAGAGTGTGCTGCGTGCACTTCGACAGGAGACGCGCCTTCGTCGGCTTGTGTACGTGTCTTGCAATCCTGAGACGATGGCAGCGAATTGTGCCGAGCTGTGCACTCCGCATGGACCAAATGGAGACAGTGCGGGCAGACCTTTTCAACCTATTCGGGCAATTGCTGTGGATTTATTTCCTCACACCATGCATTGCGAGGCTGTATTGCTTTTGGAGCGGTGAAAGAGCAGCTTGAAACGAATCCCAAATGATTACCTTCGGCACGAAAGCACTCTCGAAAGGTGTCGGTTCGTTCTTACTCTGTACCCCAAAGATGACACCGTGTGATTTGTGAGAATCAAGTACCAGGCGCGCATCCTTCCTCACCGTGGTACGGTGGTGAAACGTACCCTCTTCAGGTGTTTTGGTAGGAGTTTGCCATCATTGCATGTTGTGCTACCGTGTACTTTAATTGACACCCATTGATACATGAATCGGCAAGCCGACCTGGAAATATCCAAGAAAAAGGTCGCCGTATGATAGATAGACTATGATATGATACAGTACCTCGAGTGATCATGATGGGGCCCGTGGACCTACGTCAGTTGGTTGTACGCGATCCCGTAGCTTAACGAAAGCGCCCATCCTGCATTCAACGCCCGTCATATTCGTGCACAGAAGGATAGTTAGTGCCTGGAGCGCTTCGTCATTCGGGACGAGCTTATCTCGTCACGTTTAGCACAACCGGCCCGAAACCAAGGAATGTGACATACTACGATCCCCTCATTGGTCAGACTACCTTGGACGGAATTTCAAAAGTTTTGGTCGTTTCCGATAAAAAGTATCGATCGTTTCCGATAATTCGTTATAATTCGCGAGAGTCCCGAACGAGCCTCCCTCGCCGAACGAGCCGACCTCAGGCAGGCAACTTTTAGCCGGATTTTTTAACCTTCGGAAGGTAAATTCGAACCGCAACAGCTGGGAGGAGGCACAGGGACCACGGGGTGCATTCTGCGATTTCTGCGATTCTTCACTTAAAAAAATCACAATGCCGCACACCAGATGCACCGGAAATGAGGCAGTGTCAAACTAATATATAATAAATCATTTATGGGTAATCTGGTGCGCTTTAAAACTTGTAATCATGATCTCAGGAATTCTCTAAAAAATCATTTCTGGGTAATCTGGTGTGCTTTAAAACTTGTAATCTCGATCTCAGGAATTCTCTAAGGGTACGCGGGAGCTCCCCGAATTAACTTGGGTATTAATTTGACTCAAGGATGACGGTCTAATGCCCCCGTATCGTTTCTGAAATTAATCCTTTCATCGTTTTCGTCGGCCAA
>Ga0181571_10002514_pt1 | contig 13624 bp, 12 predicted proteins | sample 101ome_17_FD_132440 | JGI IMG/M metagenome (GOLD analysis project Ga0181571, IMG submission 132440) | Coastal salt marsh microbial communities from the Groves Creek Marsh, Skidaway Island, Georgia - 101407AT metaG (megahit assembly) | ecosystem: Environmental > Aquatic > Marine > Intertidal...
CCTGCTCAATGCCTTGAATGCATTGGATACCGTTGACGCGATCATTGCAGAACAGAGTGGTTCAAACCCTTCACCGAATACGTGCTGGATTGTCCCTTCCGAGCGTGTCGCCGAGATCGCTCGGGTGCACGGTGTCGATCCTTTAGTCGCGCCAAGCGCCGCCGATGATGATATGGTAAGCACTCTCAACCGATACTGCGAACAACAAAAGGTATCCCATGGCTGATTCCGACAAGTCGAGCGGTGAAGAAAAGCAGCAAAATTCGAAGCTCGGCGGTGATTCAACCGACTCGGGTTCAGCATTCAACGAATCTTCATCTTTCCCAGTGCAAGATGAGGTCAATGGCGAGAAAGACGTTGCCCAGTCGGATTCGAACAACCTCGATCACGTCTCGGTCCCATCTGAGAAACAATCGCCTAAAGATGAAGAAAGCCTGACCGGTAACACCTTGGCGAAAGATAGCGGTACTAGCACAGCAGCTGTGGGTATCGCTCCCCCCAATAAGGCTGATCCCAAACAAACCAAAACCACCGTTTCCTGGGCGGGTCGATTTGCTTTGTTATTGGTGATTTTGCTGATCGCGGGTTTAGCGGCTGGTGGCTACCGGTATTACCCTATACTCGAACAGCGAGAAGCCGCGTTGCGGAGCGACATCGTGACTCTACGAGCGCAGTTGGCTGAGCTTCCCAAGGTCGAGGACGAGCGTAAAATGTGGCAAGTGGCTCTGGCGGATACACAAGCTCGCACAGAAGCTATGGCGTCTAGCATTCAGACACAGCGTCAGGCTTTGGCGCAAGAGCTCGAATCCATGCGCGCTTCTTATGCGGATCAACGCGAAGCACTGCGGCAATTTGATGCCGCGGATCAGCGGATTTGGCGTTTGGCGGAGGCCCGTTATTTACTGCGTTTGGCGCATCAGCGATTGGTGCTGGGTGGTGAACCTGAGGTGGCTTTGGGTTTACTCAACACGGTGGACGACAGTTTGCGAGAACTTGATGACCCGCGACTGAGTCCTGTGCGAATGGCTTTAGCGCAAGATCGAGAGCAAATCCGATTGGTTGCGCCAACCGACGTTGAGGGAATCTACCATCAGATCACCGCTCTGTCGGAACAGTTATCGGGTTCGAGCTTTCAGGTTCGGATCGATCAAACTACGAACTCAGACGTGCAGATAAGCGAGGGAGATAACCTAGGGTCTGTTTGGCACGCTCTGCTTCAAAAAGCCGATCGATATTTTTCAGTGACACCGATAGAAGGTGAATCTGCGCGAGTCTCTCCCGTACAGTTCGACTTGGTGAAGCAGAGTATCCGGCTCTACCTGGCTCAAGCTCAAATTGCATTATTGGCTCGCGATCAAGCGCTGTATCAGGCGAGCCTAATTCAAGCGTCACAGTGGCTGGACGCGATCGATTTGAGTGGATCAGGGCAGGTGTCCTATCTGCAACAACGGCTTAAATCGCTTCAGCAGATTAGCCTCGTGGCCAATCTGCCTAACATTGATCGGTCGATCAATGCGCTGACTCAATACATGGGGCTCTCGGCGCTACAGTCAGCACCGAGCAAGGCGGGATCTGAAGAATGAACTGGATCATGCGTACCAGTTTGTGGGGTCTAACGGCTGGCTTAGCGTTGGTTCTACTGGTTCGATCAGACCCAGGTTACGTGCTGTTTGTTTTTCAAGGTTGGAGCGTCGAAACCACCTTTTGGCTTTTTTGGGCTGTGTTGTTCGCGGCTTATTTCGCCCTTGTTGGGCTTTGGAGGCTGCTCAAGCACAGCGTGCTGATCCCTTGGCATATTGGGCGCTGGCACTCAAACAGACACACTCGTTTAGGCCAAGAGACACTCGAGAGCGGATTTGAGAATCACGTTTCAGGTGAGACGCAAGCCGCACTAAAAGCACTAAAAGCCGCCTACAAGCGGCGGCAAACTCCTTGGTTGAAACTCGCGATTGCCGAAGCTGAGTTGGAATTAGGTAACCTAAAAGCGGCTAAATCGGAATTGCAGCTGATATTATCTACCGACGCCCCTGAGAGCGATCAGGCGAAGCTGCTCAGTGCCAAACTGGCGTACCAAGAGGGCGACTACCTCTCTGCGCTCGAGCAATTAAGCCAGCTATCTGAGCCCCAAGTCTCGTCTAGCGGCGCCCAGCAAATTCGACTGTTCGCGTTAACCATGCAGGGCGATCAATCGCAGATTCTAGCTCAGCTGGCGAACATGGCTGGTAAGAATGTGATCCCCGAGTCTGAACGCCAAGCTCGAGTGAATACAGCACTGTCACGTCAACTGGCCCAGCTTAAGAGTGCATCCGAGATTCTGGTGACATTAGACGCTTTACCTAAACCGCTGAAGTCCGAATCGACGGTTGAAAGCGCGGTTTTCTCGTCACTGCTGCTCAGTGATCAGCCTATTAAAGCGGTTGAGTATTACAAACGGAAACACAAAGGTCAGTGGCCTTGGTCCGCATTACAAGCCCTCGAGGCGGCGCCAGACTCGGCGATCTCTGCCATATCCGTTAAAGAGGTTGCAACGATGCTCGGCGACAAAGCCGAAACCGCGATCGGTCTTGCTCTTCAAGGCCGTGTTTTGGCTTCTGAAAAATTGTGGGGCAAAGCACGACAAGTATTGGAGCGCAGTTACAAGCTCAACCCTGTATCGCGTTCGGCTCTAGCGATTGGCAAAGTCTGCCATGCGATGGGTGAGCGTGAAGCGGCCCTCGAGTGGTTCAATAAAGCGTAGTACTTCGGTTTTCAGATATCTACGGGTAACGTAGGAGCGTTTGATCCTGCGCTCGGAAGCCAAACCAGCCCAAGACACCCGCACGCCACGGGCAGCTTCCTTACCGCTAATGGCGGCTACTGCGAGGGTCAGGTTGAATAAACCAGACCCATTTGTCTGAGCGATCTAAATCCGCCTCGCGTCGCAGCCTATTCACGCGGAACGCTTCAAGGCCATCCATGGCACGCTCGCGCACACGACGTCGTGTCGTGTGAGCGCCCGCTAAAAATAGGCTGCCTCCACTCGGCTTGCTGAGCCACCTTGCCATTGAGTTCAGTTGATCCGAGTGAACCGTAAATTTTAATCAATCCCCAAATCGGCCCACATCGAATCAATCTTAGCTTTGACCTCATCACTCATAGCGATTGCGTGTCCCCACTCGCGATCCGTTTCACCGGGCCACTTATTCGTCGCGTCAAAGCCCACCTTGGATCCAAGCCCCGCTACCGGAGACGCAAAATCCAGATAATCGATCGGCGTATTCTCAATAAAGACACTGTCACGCTTTGGATCCATTCGGGTGGTCATGGCCCAAATGATGTCTTCCCAGTTGCGAGCATTGACGTCTTCATCCGTAACGATAATGAATTTGGTGTACATGAATTGGCGCAGGAACGACCAAATACCGAGCATGACTCGTTTAGCGTGGCCGGGATACTCTTTGCGCATCGTCACGACCGCAAGACGGTAGCTACACCCCTCGGGTGGTAAATAGAAATCGACGATCTCGGGAAATTGCTTTTTCAGAATTGGTACAAAGACTTCGTTTAACGCGACGCCCAGGATGGCGGGTTCATCGGGCGGTCTACCCGTATAAGTGCTGTGATAGATGGGGTCTTCGCGATAACTCATCGTTTCTACAGTGAAAACGGGAAAGCGTTCAACCTCGTTGTAGTAGCCTGTGTGGTCCCCAAAAGGCCCCTCATCGGCTTCTTCCCCCGGTGTTAAATAACCCTCAAGTATGATTTCGGCAGAGGCGGGCACCTGAAGTCCATGGTCTTTACAGATGGGCGATAAGCACTCAACCAACTCAGTTTTACTGCCACGTAAGAGGCCCGCAAAGGCGTACTCGGATAGGCTGTCTGGGACGGGGGTGACAGCGCCAAGCGTCGTTGCCGGATCGGCGCCCAATGCCAGCGCCACAGGGTAGGGTTTGCCCGGATACTTCTCTTGCCAGTCGCGGTAGTCGAGCGCGCCACCCCGATGGCTGAGCCAACGCAGGATAAGTTTGTTTCTCCCGATTTTTTGCATACGGTAGATGCCGAGGTTCTGGCGCTCTTTATTGGGTCCTCGGGTAATGACGAGCGGCCAGGTTACGAGCGGACCAACATCTCCTGGCCAGCAGGTTTGAATGGGAAGTTCGTCTAAGTTAACTTCGTCGCCATGTTTGGCGTGTCGCTGGCACTCCGCGTTGCGTATCACTTTGGGTGCCATATTGAGCACCTGCTTCAGTAGCGGGGCTTTTTCCCATGCGTCCTTCAGGCCTTTTGGCGGATCCGGTTGTCGAAGATAGGCTAAGATCTCGCCGATTTCCCGTAATGCGGTAATTGAATCGGCACCCATGCCCATAGCAACGCGCTCTTGAGTGCCGAATAAATTTGCCAGTACAGGCATTTTACCTTGCGTCGGGTTCTCGAACAGGAGGGCAGGTCCGCCTTTCTTGAGCGTCCGATCAGCGATTTCAGTCATTTCCAGATACGGATTGATCGGCTGCTTAATGCGGACTAAATCGCCTTTCGCCTCAAGTGCCTTGATGAATTCGCGCAGGTCTTTGTAACTCATGTTTATCGCTCGCAAATATAAAGCCGCATTGTAACGGGAAGGGAATGCGCTTGCGAACTCGCAGTCGAAGTCCTTGCTCGAAGCGATCAGAGATCGCTTATTCTATGCTCCCGTAGCATATGGCCGACTCTCTATGCATAACATGGCGTAATTTGTTCGAACATCGAGAACAAAAAAGCCAGAGTGAATGCTCTGGCTTTTCCGGCCGCGGTATTTAGTGAGTTAAAGACACATATGCATCGCTAACTATCGCAGCTAATAATAGAAGCTGAGGGTTTATTTGCGTTTCATAGACATAAAGAATTCGTCGTTGGTCTTAGTGTCTTTCAGCTTGTCGATCAAGAACTCGATCGCCGGCAGATCCTCCATTCCGTGAAGCAGCTTGCGCAGAATCCACATGCGCTGCAGCTCTTCCTCACCGGTGAGCAGTTCCTCACGGCGTGTACCAGAGCGGCGAATATTAATCGCAGGATAGACACGTTTCTCGGCAACCTTCCGATCCAGGTGCAGTTCCATGTTGCCGGTGCCCTTAAATTCCTCGTAGATGACTTCGTCCATCTTCGAGCCGGTATCAATCAATGCGGTCGCGATGATCGACAAGCTACCGCCTTCTTCGATATTACGTGCGGCTCCGAAAAAGCGCTTGGGTCTCTCCAGTGCGTGTGCATCAACACCGCCTGTAAGGACTTTGCCCGAGCTTGGTATTACGGTGTTATAGGCGCGGGCCAATCGGGTGATAGAGTCTAGAAGAATAATGACATCGCGCTTGTGTTCCACTAGGCGCTTGGCTTTTTCGATTACCATATCAGCGACTTGCACGTGTCGTGCTGGCGGCTCGTCAAACGTGGATGCAACCACTTCTGCGCCACGGATACCCACTGAGCGCTGCATTTCGGTCACTTCCTCGGGTCGCTCATCGATGAGTAGCACAATAACGTAGCACTCAGGGTTGTTGCTGATTATCGCTTGAGCAATATTCTGCATCATGATCGTTTTACCGGCCTTCGGCGGCGCCACTAATAATCCACGCTGTCCTTTTCCAATTGGCGCTACTAGATCGATGATACGGCCTGTTAAATCTTCCGAGCTGCCATTGCCTTTCTCGAGCATAAGGCGATCATTGGGGAAGAGAGGCGTTAAATTTTCGAAAAGGATTTTGTGTTTTGAATTTTCAGGTTTGTCAAAATTGACGTCGCCGACTTTCAAAAGCGCAAAGTAGCGCTCATTGTCTTTGGGTGGCCGAATCTTTCCGGTAACCGTATCGCCCGTGCGTAAGTTAAAACGTCTGATTTGGCTGGGTGATACGTAAATGTCATCGGGACCAGCTAGATAGGAGCTGTCGGCCGACCTTAAAAAACCAAATCCATCCGACAAGATTTCGAGCACACCATCTCCGTAAATGTCTTCACCGCTTTTGGCGTGTCGCTTGAGAATTGCGAAAATGATGTCTTGTTTGCGAGACCGGGCCATGTTGTCTAGGCCGATTTCTTTAGCGATGTCGATGAGTTCTTGCGTGGATTTCGTCTTGAGGTCTGTCAGATTCATAGAGTTTCGTTGTTTGAGTTGTTAGAACTGTGCATTGCACAGTGCAATCGCGGTCTGCGCTGCGGGGTATAAAAGATTGGTTATCGTGGCGTGTACGAGCGCAGTGGGTGCGCTCAACGGTCCGTAAAGTAGCACGCCCTCGCGGGCGCGTCTACTGTTTTCGGGTTTGGCAAATTCTAGCCGAGGGTTTCGTTGATAAACTCAACCAGCTGTGTTTTTGAAAGAGCACCGACTTTCGTGCCGGCGACTTCGCCGTCTTTGAAGATGATCAAAGTAGGAATGCCGCGGATACCGTATTTTGGCGCCGTCTCAGGATTGGCGTCGACATCCACTTTCGCAATCTGGAGTTTGCCATCGAACTCGGGCGCGATTTCATCCAAAATGGGGGCGATCATTTTACAGGGACCACACCAGGCCGCCCAAAAGTCAACGAGTACAGGTACGGGTGATTTTAGAACCGCGGTATCAAACGCCGCGTCGCTTACGTGCAGAATATCGCTCATGTCGAGTCCTCTAGTTTGTTTGAAAAATGGATGATAGCACTGTTAATTCAGCTTACAAGCGTTGCACGCACTTTGTCTGCTAGGATACCAAGCGAGAGCGGGCGATTACATGCCGAGTGTTAATACCACCTGATAAGCCTACATTGGGCTGGAAATGAAAAAGACAAGATTGATGACCCCTAACAGAGAAAAAATTACGTGTGCGACGCAGAGAGCCTGACGCAATCTGACAACTCGGTTGCGCTAGAAACAGCCGATGTGGACTGGTACGTCTATTTGTTGCGCTGTTCCGACGACACGCTCTATACAGGTATTACGAACAATGTTGTTCGCAGATTGAGACAGCACAATGGAGAGCTCGCCGGGGGTGCGAAGTACACCCGCGCCAAGCGTCCAGTGCAACTGGTTTGGAGTGATCGATGCGCGAGTCGAAGCGAGGCCTGCAAGCGGGAGGCTTGGTTGAAGAAGCTGTCTCGTAGCCAAAAGTTGAAGCTCACATCGGCCTCGATTTCGATGTCATAATCAGAATGAGCGCTAGGCATAAAGGAAGGCCAGAGTATGGAGCCTGATACGATACCCTCGGGAATAACGCTAAATCGAAAGCCCGATTACATTCACTTGTATCGAGGCCATTTTGAAATCATGGGAAAGCTCTTCTTCACGATGTTCTATGCGATAGTGGGATACCTACTGATTGAGAAGGTCATCGTGTTTTGGCGCGACTTTGATGTCCTTTGGCTGCATGTCTTCTTGGCTTTTGTCGCGGTAGCGGGATTAGCACTACTTGCTTATTTACTCGCTGCGACCTGGTTGAATCAAATACACTTTTTTGCAAGCTCAGAAACGCTTGAGGTCGTCTTTAAGCCTTTGAGCTTATTTGGGCACAAACGCATTGCCGTTGCTGATATCCGACAATTGTACGTGACCTATAAACCCGGATCGCACTACGGCGGGGCACCGAATACCAAGCTCTTTGCCTATTTGAAGGGCGGCTCACATCGCAAGTTGCTCTCGGGGATTTATCCCCATCAACACGGAGTGTTTATCGCCGACACCCTAAATGGATACTGGGGTAAGAACAGTTCAACCATCCCGCATAAAAATCCTTAGACGGTTTGAATCCTCCTCGTGGCTTACTCGCGAGACGTCTGGCTCTCGAACTCAATCGAGTCGTGCTTAAATGCTTGATTAGTTGCGCAGGCTTCCTGATTCACTATTTTATTCGGAGCCTCGGAGCCGTTGGTTGCTTTCGATGGCCTATGCTTTGAGAGGTTGCTCGGCCTCCTCAAGTGCCTCTTGTGCGAGGAGCCAGGCCTCTTCGTGTTCGCCTAGCGCGCGAGCAAGATGGCCCTCCTCGGAAAGCAATTCAGTTAGATCCTGCTTTCGTTCCGTTAAGTACAATGTCTCGTCCGCGAGCTTTTCTCGAATCGCCGATAATGCGCTTTCGGTCTCGTTCATCGCTTTTTCGGCCTGTTTCACTGCTTTTTGAAGTGGCTGTAGCTGCGCCCGTCTTGTTGCGGCATCCTGACGCTGCGCCTTTTTATTGCCAACTAATTCGCGCTCTGCCGTTTTGCTTTGACCGGCTACTTCGCGTTTATCACTGAGTATCCATTGTTCGTAGTCGTGTAAGTCGTTCTCGAACAGGCGTACCTTGCCGGCATCAACCAAATACAGTTCATCAATGCAGTTTCGCAGTAGGTGTCTGTCGTGCGTCACGAGTATTACCGCGCCCTGGAAGCCTTGCAGAGCGAATTCCAGCGCGGCTCTCATCATCAGATCAAGGTGGTTGGTGGGTTCATCTAAGATCAATACATTAGGCGCCTGCCAAACAATTTGGGCTAAGGCCAAGCGCGCTTTTTCGCCGCCGCTTCGCGGTGCAATCGGGTCGGTTGCCATGTCGCCACGAAAATCGAAGCCTCCAAGAAAATTGAGCGCGTCTTGGTCGCGCGCATCCGGTCGAAGGCGCAATAAGTGCTGCAGGGGGCTGGCCTCAAGATCCAGCGCTTCCAGTTGATGCTGGTTGAAGTAGCCAATCTTACAGTGGCTACCCGGATCGCGCTCGCCACTGAGTAAGTCTAAGTCGCCGACTAAGGCTTTAAGCAGGGTGCTCTTACCCGCGCCATTGCGTCCAATAAGGCCGATTCGGCTATCCGGTCGTAGTGTCAGATTGACGCCACTCAATACGGGGGAGTTTACCCGATAGCCGATATTGGCATGCTCTAGCTTGAGTAAGGGGTCTGATACCCCCTTCGGCTCTAAGAATCGAAACTGAAACGGTGAATCGGCTTGAATAGCCGCAATTTTGGGCAGACGCTCCAGCTCCTTCAAGCGACTTTGTGCCTGTTTAGCCTTGGTGGCCTTGTACCGAAAGCGCGCAACGAAAGCTTCGATTTCAGCGATTCGCTTGGTTTGCTTTTCGAATATGGCTTGTTGCTGCGCCAGGCGGTCGGCACGCTGTTCTTCGAATTGAGAATAGTTTCCGGTGTAGCTGTTTAAGCGTTGATGTTCTACATGAACGATTCGCTCACACACCGCGTCGATAAAATCGCGGTCGTGTGAAATCAGAACAATGGTGCCCTGATATTGATTCAACCAATTTTGGAGCCAAACGGTGGCGTCCAAGTCAAGGTGGTTGGTTGGCTCGTCCAGTAGCAGTAAATCAGAGGGTGTTAAGAGTGCTCGTGCCAGATTGAGTCGAATTCGCCATCCACCTGAGAATGAGCTCACCGGGTTTTGATGTTGCTCTGTGGGAAACCCAAGCCCTTCAAGCATTAGGCTTGCTTCTCTCGAAACGCCATATAGGTTGTGTTCGTCCATTATTTGGTGAAGTTGAGCTGCTGTTTCGTAATCCTCGTTCGCCTCGGCTTTGTTGAGTTTGGCTTGAGTCTCGAATGCGAGTTTGTGCCCCGCGAATACGTATGCGTGTGCGGATACAGAGGATCCGCTGACTTCCTGTGCCATGTGAGCGAGGCGAATATTCGCCATACCGGTAATGTCGCCTTTGTCCGCGCTCAATGCGCCGGTGAGTAGCGCGAAGAAGCTCGACTTGCCGCACCCGTTCGCCCCGATCAGCGCCAATTTTTGCCCCGGATTGATGGTCAGATTAACGTCTTCGATAAGAAGTTGGGGCCCGCGGCGTACCGCGATATCTTTTAGAATGATCATGCCGATTACGGGTCGCTAAAAAAGGCGCTATGATACACGGGTCTGTCTTAGGAGACGATGTATGAGCACAACACAACCGCTGTGGGACTACTCGATAGCGCTTTACGATCAGCCTGCTCTGCGCGATCTGCTATTACAGGCGCAGGATTCAGTTAAAGTGGACATCAATTTCATTCTCTTGGCGCTGTTTGCGTCGCATCATGAGGTCGAACTGACAGCGGCTTTTCTGGATCACGCTTACGCGAAGACACACGATTTGCGCGTGGTGGGTATTAATCCTATTCGGACCTTGCGGAATGCCTGGAAATCGAAAGCGAGTCTGACCTCGCAACGCACCGCCTTGCTTCAATTAGAGCTCTCGTTGGAGCGCCAATTGCAAGATACCCTATTCGAGCTTTTTGAACCGCGTCTTTTGCAGTCTCAAAATGCCGTCGTGCATCTTCGTCCAGCCGAAACTTTAGCGCTAACTAAAGGTAACTTGGCGCTTTTGCATTCCGAGAGCACGGTACGCTGGGACGATCTCGCGCTAAAAATTTGCCAGCAAGTGCTGGGCGCTATGGCCAAGCAATAAGGTCGATGATAGGCTCTGCCACTCAACGACTGAACCGCGGGTAAAGGCGATAAATAGGCCTTAACGCCCGTAAAGACTAAAGCCTAAAAGGAATTCTAATGAAGAAATTGACACTCGCTGCGACCCTAAGCAGCTTCGTTTTATTGACAGCCTGCCAGAACAATACGGAAGAGGCTGCCACGGCCCTCGCGCTTGACACCACCCAGCAGCAGTTCAGCTATGGCATGGCCTACAACATGGGGCAGCGTATGCAGGCGGAAAATCTTGAAGTCGACGCCGCAGCGTTTGCTGCGGGCATCAGCGATGCCTTATCTGGCGTTGATTCAAAACTCTCTGAAGAGCAAGTGCAGGCGGCCATGCAAGCATTCCAAGAAGAAATGCAAGCCAAGCAAATGGCGGCAGCAGAAGAAGTTGCAGCGGCGAATGCGGCTGAGGCGGCTGAGTTTTTCGCCTCAAACGCACAGCGTGAGGGCGTGATGCAAACGGAATCGGGTCTTCAGTATGAGGTGGTAACGCAGGGCGACGGTGAAAAGCCCGTAGCAGCGGATACGGTTGAAGTACATTACCGTGGCACTTTGTTGGATGGAACCGAGTTTGATTCTTCTTATTCGCGCGGAGAGCCCGTTAAATTTGGCTTGAGCCAAGTGATAGCGGGTTGGACGGAAGGGCTGCAGCTGATGCCCGCCGGTTCTAAGTACATTCTATATATTCCCGCCGAACTCGGTTACGGTATGGGCGGTGCGGGCAACTTGATTGGACCGAATGCGGCGCTCAAGTTTGAAGTGGAGCTGCTCAGTATCGAGAAAGCCGAAGGCTAAAGAGTATGGGGTGAGGGCTCAGCCTTCACCCCCATCATGCGTCAATTATGTTTGACCCTCTGATCATTTTACTCGCATTGGGTTTTGGTATCGGAGCCCGAGCGCTTGGTTTACCTGCTTTACTTGGGTATTTAGCCGCGGGGTTCGCTCTGCATGAATTGAACGTCGAGTCCGGTGAGTTTTTACAAACGCTATCCGACATAGGCATCACACTTCTTTTATTCACCATTGGCCTAAAGCTGGAGTTTAAAGATCTCCTCAAGCCATCGGTTTGGGGCACGACTCTGATCCACATGTTGGCAACGCAAGCCTTTTTTATGGTGTTGCTTGCCGTAGCCGTTATGAGTGGCTTTTTGGTCCTTTCGTGGCCTGCTATTGCGGTTATCGCGTTCGCGCTCACGTTTTCAAGTACCGTGTTCGTTATCCAAGTGTTGCAAGAACGTGGCGAGTCAGCCTCGAGGCACGCCAAGCTGGCCATTGGGATCTTGATTGTTCAAGATTTGGCGGCGGTTATCTTCTTGGCCTTCGCTGCCGGTAAGGTGCCTACGATCGAGGCCTTGGCTCTGCTCCTGTTGATCCCTCTCCGCCCGGTGTTGCTAAAACTGCTGAGTTACTGCGGCTATGGGGAGCTCTTTACCTTGGCGGGTCTTACACTGGCTTTGGGCGGCGCCGCATTGTGTGAGATGGTCGGCGTCAAAGGTGATTTGGGTGCACTGATCATTGCGGCGAGCTTGGCGGGCCATCAAAAGGCGAAAGAGCTATCGCGTAATCTAATGCAGTTTAAAGATCTATTTCTGGTGAGTTTCTTTTTGCTCATTGGACTATCGGGCTGGCCTGCTCTAGAGATTATGGCGGTGGCTTTGGTAATCGGCATCTTGTCGGTGCTAAAGCCCGTCCTTTACTACCCGTTGCTAACGCGCCTACATGTTCCCGCTCGAGTTTCATTCTTGAGCTCCATGACGCTCGGCAATTACAGCGAGTTTGGGCTCATTGTCCTAGCGGTTGCCGCGAGTGCAGGATGGGTCGGCGCTCAATGGAGTGGGGCGATCAGCCTGGCTATTGCCGTATCCTTTATCGTTTCTTCGCCGATCAACACCAAGGCACACGCTTGGTATCGTAAGTGGCAACCGGTCTTGCGACGATATGAAACGGTTCGCGTGCGTGAGTCGCGGCCCGATACCAGTAAGGTTAAGGTTTTGGTGCTGGGCATGGGGAATATCGGTGAAGGGGCTTATGAGGATTTGGCGACCGAGTATGGGTATGGCGTGCTCGGAGTAGACGACAACGATACCAAACTACTGAAACACATGGCACACCACCGACGCGTAGTGGCGGCTGATGCGACCGATCCCGATTTTTGGGCGCGGATCGATCTATCTAGCCTTAAATTGGTGATGCTGGCGCTGACCAATCATCAAGAAAACATGGTGGTGACTCGACTATTGAAAGAGCTCGATTATCAGGGGCACATCGCGGCGGTTGTGCGATTTCCAGAGGAAGCGCAAGAACTGGAGGAGCAAGGTATATCCGCTTTTTATCTTTTTGCGCAGGCCGGGTCCGGTTTTGCCGCGCATGCACGCGCACAGTTGGCGGATTAACCGGATTTCTTCGCATCGGCTTGCTGCATAAACTCGGCCCCATAAGCGATTAATCTTGTCTCTCTATCGGTTTAACGCAAGTGCCTTCCAATACATTCTACTCAGGCTAGACTGTGTTCAAAAAGGAGGATCACTATGATCAAAAAGACATTGGTATTGAGTATGGCACTCATCGCCTTGCCAGGTTGTGTCATCGCAGCCAAAACGACCAACGCCCCCAGAGCGGCCGATTCAATGGAAGAGTGCGTTCAGCAGTGCGCGAGCCAGTTTGCCGGAAAGTCCTTCGAGATGGGTGACCACAAAGTGTGGGTAAGTAAACTCGACGGCGGCGATATTGAGCGCGAAATCGAAGTGTTTCTTGAGGGCGAGGAATTCGCCTCCAATGAGGGTGAGCGACTTATTCGGATCGAAAAGCGTGGCCCCAATGGCGAGGTTGGTCGCTGGGTTGGCAGTCCAGAAGATCTCCCTGAGGGCGAAGGATTCGAAGTGATTATCGATGCCGAAGATTTACCCCACGCCCCTAAAGGTGTGAAAGTCATCAAAATCGGTGAATCGCAGATTCACACTCTAGGCGGTATGCCAGCGCCTGCTCCCAGGAGCACGCTGACCCAAGAGTTGCGTGATTTAGGCGATGCCAAGCGAGAAGGCCTGATCACCGATGAGGAATTCAGCGAGCTCCGCAAAGCCGTGCTTGAAAAGCACAAAGGCATCAAAGCACCCCAGTAAGAACTTACTCTCTGCGCCTGTAGCGAAACCCTTTGTGAACAGGCGCAGTTTTTTATATCCTTGATCACGCATCACGCATCACGCATCACGCATCACGCATCACGCATCACGCATCACGCATCACGCATCACGCATCACGC
>Ga0181571_10002517_pt1 | contig 13619 bp, 10 predicted proteins | sample 101ome_17_FD_132440 | JGI IMG/M metagenome (GOLD analysis project Ga0181571, IMG submission 132440) | Coastal salt marsh microbial communities from the Groves Creek Marsh, Skidaway Island, Georgia - 101407AT metaG (megahit assembly) | ecosystem: Environmental > Aquatic > Marine > Intertidal...
CCGCCGCCTGAGACGAACGAACAAACAAACAAACGAACGAACGATTGATTCATTGATGTGTACTGTACGAACGAACGATATAATAGACTAGCTAAGAATGATTATTGCGAATTCATCTACGTAAACAAACAGAGTGAAAAAGGCTGTCTAAAAGGCTACACAGGCAGCTGCTGTGCCTTGCCGATTATCGTCGCCGTCGCGTGCTTCACCCCTGGAAGAGACAAAAACGTCCCCACCACCGGCACTCTCTTTAAAAATATCAAAACCGTGGGAAAGAAGGCGCTGAACAGCGCCACGAACCCGTATCCCTCGACTAATAATCCAAAAAACGGCCACCCGTACAACACCAACGCCAATCCAAAGAGAAAACAAAACGCACCGCGCTGATTCCTCGGCCTCACGAAAAACTTCATCGTCTGCTTCGGTCCGATCGTCAGCGTCACCCCAGACAGAAACATCAGATTCCCCATCGCCAGAAGTCCTCGATCGAAGAAAAACACCACCCCGAGCGCCGTGAACCCGCACCCAAAGCTCGTCAAACCGATGCCAATCTCTATCGACCCACACCAACGGATACCGCGCGTCAGTCAGTCAGTCGCGCGTCGCACACGCACCGAGCGATAGTCGACGAAAAGAAGCAGAGTAAGACAGAAGAAGATTCACACCGACGCACGCACTCTTTCTATCGTCCATCGCGTCTCTCTACACCTCGCGCGCGCGCGTGTCGCGGTCGTCCCATTGGTGGGACGCGCGCTCGGTCGGGTCCCGCGATTCACACATGGACCATTGTGGCGCGCGACGTCGGTTGGACGGTGGGCGCGCGTGACGAACGCGACGCGCGTCACTCACCGAACGAACGCGCGGACGAACGAGCGACATGTCGTTGCGAAAGAAATCGGCCGCCAAGAACACGTGGAGAGACGCCGGGGAGAACGTCAAGGAGGCGGCGGTGGAGAAGCTGGAAGACTTGACGGACAAGGTGGAGGATGGATTGAGCTCGATGAGCAAGTACGTCAAGTTTGGGTCGGCGCCGGAGATTTTATTGCGATTGCGAAAGCAATTTCGATTGCAGATTCCGATCTTGCCGGATGTCGTCGTCACGGCGGGTACGGACGTGCCGTTGCAGCGTGAGAACGACGGAGAGGCGTTCGGGAAGGAAATCTTCAACTATAAACCGAATTTGCAGTGGCGCGTGACGGATTCGTGGTTTAACGGAGATATTAATCTCGACACGCGTAATCACACCATATTTTACGAGAAGACGTTCGATTTGGACGTCGTGCAGCTCAAGATGAGCGGAAACTTTGATTACAAGGAGCACGAGCCGTACTTTGGGTTTCAGTTTCTCACCACCAACGGCGTGACGTCTCCGGCGACGATGAACGGTTTCAGCATCAGGAAAAATGTCGAATTGCAAGATAACGACACGTTTTCTCTGAACACCAACTTCGAGGCGAGTTTGATCCTCGGCGCGACAACGGTCGGGAGATCGGGCGGTAAAAACAGGGGCTCGCTCACGACGTCGCCGGCGACTGTGGACTTCAGCCGCATCGAGCTCGACTTGATGATCAAATAATCATCGAGGAAAACAGCCGCGCAAAAGGAACAAGGTATTACGTGTGGTCATCACGATGTGTCGTCTCATAATATAAATAAATAATAATCGTCAATCTCTGCAATAGTCGCGACCCTCACGGCTCGACGTTTCCGACGGGAAGAAACTTGGTCTTCGCGAATGTCTTGGCTACGGCGTCTCGTTGCGCCTTGTTCAGCGAGTCTGGAAACTGTACTTGGAACGTGATGAAGAGATCACCGAACTTTTTGAATTGATTGTGTTTCGGCAAACCTTCCCCGCGCAGGGTCATCTTATCGAACGGCACGGTGACGCCGTCGCGTTCAATCTTCACCTCGTGTCCGTCGTAGTGTTTGAAAATTTTAGAAAATCCGTTGAGCGCCTCGACGAGCGTAATCTCGTACGTCATGTGCAGATCGCTCGCACCGACGCGCTTGATTCGATTCTTCTCATCGTCTCTCGTCTTGACGACGAACACCAAATCACCGGGATCGCCATCGATCATCGCGTCGCCCTCCTCAAAGAATAAAATTTCGTGTCCCACCGGCGTCCCCGGATCCACCTCGACGTTCAAATCCGCGCGCTCGCGCACCAATTTCACGTTTGGGCAGTCTTCACACGTCTGTTCCGTGTACTGTTGATACATCCCCGGTCCGACTTGTCTCGTCACGAGTTTTTGTCGACAATTACACTTTCTCGTCCCTTTCGCCGCCTTGGTCACCATCTTTTCCCTTCGCACCGCCGCGCGCGCGCCCAGATACGTCTCCTCCACGCTCAGCACCAAATCAACCTTGATCGTCGGCGCTTTCGGCGTCTCCGGCTCCTCGTGTTCCCCGTGTCCACCGAATCCACCGAATCCACCGAATCCACCACCGAAAAACTGCGAAAAGATATCCTGCGCCCCCCCGCCGCCGCCGCCGCCGCTCTGTTCGTGTCGCTTGACGCCATCCTCCCCGTACCGATCGTAAATGGACCGTTTCTCCTTGTCGCTCAGCACCTCGTACGCGGCGGAGAGTTCGGTGAACTTCTTCTTCGCCTGCGCATCGTTCGGGTTTTTATCGGGGTGATACTTTAACGCCAATTTTCGATACGCGCGCTTGATCTGCGATTCGCTCGCCCCTCGGGACACGCCCAGAGCGGCGTAGTAATCCGACGACGCGCGCGCGACGACGACGACGACGGCGGCGATGAGGAGACGGATGAGCGCGGCGCATCGAGGATGGTCGCGCGCGCGTCTCTCCACTCGCGCGCGCGTCATCGTTGACGATCGGCCGTGGGCGAGGCGCGCGATGGCGATCGTGCGAGACGAATGGCGATCGTGTCGTGTTCTCACCCTCGGCGTCGGGGCGCGAGACGCGATTCTTTCGCGCGGAGGCGAGCGTGGACGTGCGTGTCGCGCGTGGGTGATGCGTGGCGCGAGAGACGCGGTGTGACTGATTGATTGACTGACTGACTGACTGACTGACTGACTGACTGGACTACTGTCGCGCGCGCGTCGTCGACGACGACGGCGGCGGCGCGCGGCGGGACGACGCGCGGGCGTCCCTGCGCGAGGCGCGGTGAGGATGCGAGGAGGAGGCGGCGGTGGAGGAGGAGGAGGAGGAGGAGGAGGTGCGAACGTCGACGCCGATCGAAGCGACGGCGTCCGCCGAGTCGGTGCCGAAGGGAAGCGGGTCCGCGCGAAGCACGCGCGAGAGCGGTTTGGCTAATTTTCTGTAGTTGTGCTCGAGGAGGTTGCGGAGCGTTCGGAATTGACGCACCCAATCGTCGGCGTTGGCGGAGACGCGTTTGGCGATGGCGTCGTGTTCTTGAAGCCAACGCACGCGTTGTTGTAAATCGCGCAAGTCCTCGCGCACGGGGATGTAGTGCACCCACGGAACGAGTTGGTCAAAGTACGAATCCTTCATGGACGTCTCGTGGTGTAACAACACGCCGGGCATGGAGAGTTTGGGGATGACACCGCTCCAGGTGGTGCCCCCGCCGCCGCCGATGTCGATTTGATACTTGTACTTGGCGATCGATTCCTCCGTCGCGCGCTCCGTGGCGTCGACGCCGATCGACTCGCGAACGTGTTTTCGGTGCGCGTCCACGTCGACGCCGTGCCAATCGAAAAATCGAGCGTCGATGAGATTGGGCATCAACAGAGACGTCAACACCGCGCGAAGTCTCGGACCGATGCGAGAGCGAATAAGCATGTGACGAATGGTGTCATCTCTGTTCGAACTCCGCGCGATCGTCTCCAAAAACGCATCCGACGTGTTGGCGTAGTTGCGATACACCGGAGACAAAAACGCGTAATCGCTCCCTCTCCAAAATACTTTTTCCTTCAAGGAATCCCACTCGTACTCGCTCGCGTTGTACACCTCGCGCGTCGAAAACAATCCGTGTCCGTACGGTCGACACGCTGCTTGCGACTCGGACGACCCGTCCGGATCACACTTTTGCATGTCGCTAAACTTGACTTTTTGATAGTGCAAAAAGTCACACAACGGTTCGTCGCTCTTCGGCGCCGACACGTTGTACGTCGCAATTGCATCCAAATAACACCCGATCAACGCCACGAGCGGCGCCTGCACCATCGTCGGTAGGATCTTGTCGCTATCTCTCGGCACGCTTCCAAACGCGAAAATCGGCGCCCATCGACTCACCCAACACCTCGCGCCGCGTCTCATGCACAGCGAATCGGGTTTATCGTTCACCTCGAATAAAATCTCAAACGGCTCCTGTCCCGGTTGAATTCTGTGTGGATAATACCTCTTAATTGTCTCCTTCATCGCCGCCTCGGCCAACATCGACCGCGCGCCGGTCCCTGCCCTCGCGTTTTTCACCGCGGGCGTCGTCACCGAGAATCCATCCGCGGCGTTCCAGCGCAACACCCCCAGCGACTCTCGTGTACCGTACTCTCTGATCGTCATCGCCGTGCGCGCCGCGGGCGTGAGATGACCCGCGAGCGCGGATAACGGAACATCCACCGCGTACGACGCGCACAGCACGAAGGCGAACGCGCTCGCGAATCCCAACGCGCGCGACCTCCACACCCGAGACGAGGATGGCTCATGGTGGGGTCGATCGGACGTCGTCGTCGCGTCGAGCGACGGGGTCGACGACGCGCGCTCGATATCGATGAGCGACGCCCGTTCGTCGTCGTCACCGTGGGTGAAGACGCGCACCATGATGTCCGCGTCGACGCGCGCGCGACTGACGTTGACGGTGGGTGTTCACTCTGGGACTAGGACTGCGAGTCGTATTACAAATCGCGTTATTATTACTCTACGGATGCCGCCGACGACGATTTAGTGGCGTTCACGAGTTTTTGCGTCATCTTCTTCGCCCTGGACGCGATCCGTTCGGCTCTCGCCCGCATGCGGAGCTCGCGCGGGTCGGCGTGCGCGGTTTCAAAGTCGAGCAAAAAGGACGCGTTGAGCGACCGCGCGAGCGGTTTGGCCAACGCGCGATAGTTGTACTTGAGAAGAGACGTCATGCGACGAAATTTCTGTACCCACTCGGTGGCGGCGTCGCTGATTCGTTTGGCGTCCTCTGGATGGCGCTCGCACCACGTGATTTTTTCCTCTACGTCGCGCAAGTCTTCGCGCACGGGGATGTAGTGCACCCACGCCTCGAGCTCGTCAAAGTACGAATCCTTCATGGACGTCTCGTGGTGTAACAACACGCCGGGCATGGAGAGTTTGGGGATGACACCGCTCCAGGTGGTGCCCCCACCGCCGCCGATGTCCAAGTGGTACTTGTATCGACCGATGTCGGGCTCTTCTAAGTGCTCAAAGGCGTCGAATCCGAGCTCAAATCCCAGACTGGCGCGTTTGGGCGACGTCTCGCCCCAGTTGTAAAACTTGGCGTCGATGACGTCCGGACGCACTTGGGACATGAGCACCGCGCGAAGACGAGGTCCGATGTCGTCCGACCGCAGGAGCTCCTCCATCTTGGCCGTCTTGTTCTCGCACGATTCAATCTCCTCCATAAAGTTGAACGCCGACGGTTTGTGCCGAGGATGCGCCTCCGTTAAAAACGGGTAATCGCTCCCTCGCCACACCGCTTTCGGAATCAACGAATCCCACTCGTACTGTCTCTTATCGTCCACGGCGTCCATCGAGAACAGCCCGTGATATCTACACCCGACGCTGTTCGCCGCGTCGCCCTCGCAATCTCTCTTGACGGAGTACTTCTCCGTCGGGTAGTGTAAAAACTCGCACGCGGGCTCCTGCGAGAGTTCCTTCACCCCGCGTCTCGTCGCCAACGCCGCGCCGAAACACTTTCTAAACACACCCAACGTCGCCGGTACAACGGTCGGGAGCACGCCAGGATCGGTCGGTGCGCTCCCAAAGGTATATATCGGCGCCCATCGATCGAAATCGCACATTTTCTTCGCGTACTCGGCGTCGATGCACGGCGTCGTCGGATTATCCGAAACCGAAAACACCACCTCGAACGGCGCCTCCGTCTCCACCACGCGTCGCGGATAATACTTTTCTATCGTCTTCCTGAGCAACCAACTCGCCCCGATCACGCGTCCAGACGTTTTCACCCCGCCGTCCTCGCCCTCATCCTCGCCGAAGACGCGTTCGCGCCGTCCCTTGGAGTTTCTCGCCTCGAACCCACCGCTCGGACTCCACGACAGCACGTGCAGATCCCCCCTGTACTCACGAATCGTCAGATCCACGTCCACTTCCTCCGCGCGCGGTCGTCCCAACACGTCCCCTTCCGCCGACGTCCACGGCGACACGGGCGCGACGCCCGTCGCCTTGGTGAGCGCAAACGTGGCGACGCCCGCGCACGCGGCGGTGACGAGACGACGCGCGAGCCGCGCGCGGCGACGCGAGACGCCGTCATCGAGACGTTCGCCGTCGTCGACGCGACGGACGAGCGGCGCGCGCTCGACGTCCGACGCCATGATGTGAGCTCGCACCTAAGATTTTGGGTGTTCAACTGGCGCGGCGACTGACTGACTGACTGACTACGCGATATTGAAGAATGTAAATAAACAATACAGAGGAGATTACGACGCGTCGGCTTTGCGTTTTTTACCCACCGTCGCGGATGCGTCCTTGTGCGCGGCGTACGCGGTGGCGATCTTGTCGATGCACGCCTTGCTCGCGACGGCGTGGTCGACGACGGGGGCGGGGTAGTCGACGCCGACGACGCATCCGGCTTTTTTTTGTACGTCGAGGGGGGCGAGCCACGGCTCGTAAATGTACTTGGCGGGCATGTTCTTGAGCACGGGGAGGTAGTGTTTGACGTATGCGCCCTCCTTGTCGTACTTTTTGGCGAACGAGTGCGGGCCGTACACTCGAAAGTATTGGTAGAAAAAGGCGGAACACGAGAGCCACATCCAGTTGCCGTTGTTGAGCGCCCAATCGGCGTCGACAAGGTCGCGATCGAAGGTGTCTCTGCCCCACTCCCAGTGCACGAACAGATCGCCACGCGTCAAGAAACACGCCACGGCGTGACGAGCGAGGTGATGGAGCCAGCCCTCGAGACGGAGCTGCGTCATCGCGGCGTCGATCCACGGGAAACCCGTCTGCGCGTTTTCCCACGCGGCGAAGAGTTCGCGATCCTTGTTCCAAGGAATCTGTCTGCAGATCGGGTTACCCTCCATCTTGTCGAAATTCGGCGTGCCCGCAGCGACGAGGTAATAAAATTCTCTCCACATGAGTTGACCCATGAGACTCACCGGAGGTTTCAAGTGTTTCCCGGCGAGCGCCTCGTGCACGGCGACGAGCTCGTGGTAAAACACTCGAGGAGATACGCACCCGAATTTCATGTACGGACTGAGCGCCGTCGTGGACGGTGTCATGAAAACATCCGCGTTCGCTCGACCGGAGGATGAACTCTCGCCTTTGCCTCGCGCCGCGGCGATCTCGAACGGACTCTTCGGTTTCGGTTTACCTTGCGACAAGCCGTGAAAGAGCTCGGTGGGACTCGTGTTCGGTTTTTCAAACTGTCCCACCCACTCCTTGCGCGCCAATTGTGTACGAAGACGACGCAGTCCCTCCGTCTCTCCACCGCGAGCCTGGAATCCTTCGTCGTCGCTCATCGGCTCGTATCCGAGATCCTCCAACGCCGGAATGCCAAAGTCGTCGGCGACCCCCTCCACCAACGTCCGCGTCTCCTCCAAAGTCTTACAGAACGGTTCGGGCATCTTCGCCGGCGCCTCCGTCGCTTCGTTCGGCGCGCCCATTTTATCCACAATCTTCATGAAACCCTGGTACGTCGTCGGCGGATTACCCTTGCACTTTTCCAACATTTCATCGACGTCGTACAGCGTGTGCCCGCTCGCCGATTCGCACTCAACGCCCGCTCGTTCTAACGCTCCTCGCACCGCCTGGTCGCGCATCTTCGCGTACGGCTCAATGTCGTGCTCCCACGTCACTAAATCAACCTTCCAAGATTTACACGCCCTGGGCAACACCACCCGAGGTTCGCCGTGTAAAACCAACAGCGAGCTCCCGACGTCCCGCAGCGACGCGTCCAAGTCTCGCAACGATTCCAACAGAAACCGCATGCGATTGGCGCCCACACGCGAGGGTTTACAAAACCACGGGTCGAGCACGAACACCGGCTGCGCGCTCTTCGCGCGCGCGATCCCGGCGACGAGGGCGGGGTTATCGTGTAATCTGAGCGCTTTTCGAAACCACACGATGGAGCGCACCGTGGTGCCGCCGGAGACGGACGTCATCGCGCCGACCGGACGTCTTCACCGCGCGCGGGTTCGCTCGACCGCCGGTCGACCGCGAGACGAGCGGTGACGGACGCTCGCGAGGCGCGACGCGGACTGAGGGGGCTGGCGGGGCGAAGAACGAAAAGCGCTCGGCGCGGCGGGGACACAAAGCGCTCGGACGCACACGGGTCGTCGTATGTTTACATGACAGTGTAGTGTACACGGAATGTTCGTCTTTGTGTTTTCAGTGCGACGACGAACGCACCCGCGCGAGTGCGCGTCGTCACAAATCTGACAACGGCGGCGCGTTTTCCTTGGAGTGGTGATGTTCATCGGAACTCACGCTTCGCGGTTCGTCCGAACCGCTCTCGTAGATGACCTCGGCGCGATCGTCGTCCGAACTTATCTCCGTGATCGCGCGGTGCGTGCCGTGAGACGCGAGACTGACGACGTCGAATTCGCTCCCGTCGACGTCGGCGACGCGGTCCGTCGCGTCGGAGCCGAGCGTCGCCGCGAGAGACGCCAACGAGATGGCGTCAAATCGATCGGTAAAATCAGACCCGGCGACGCTCGCGACGTCGTCCCCCTTATCGCTAAACGCCACACCGCGTCCTGGCGGCGTCGAAGACAGATTCGCCATGGCGTCCGACAAATCAGACGCTCTCGCAGCGCGTTCCGCCACCACGCGCTTGGCTTCTTCGATTTGCGCGCGCGCCTCCACGCTCGGATCAAAATCGACGTTCGCGAACGGGTTCGCACCCTCCGGCGCAGGCGGACGATCGCGTCCGAAAAAGTTATCCACGTCGTCGTCATCGTCTTCCTCGTCTTCATCATCGCTATACGTTCCTCCGCCCGCGAGCGCCGCCGCATCTTCGACCTCGTCCTCCGACTCGGACTCCGCGTTCGTCTCTCTCGGCGCGTACTTACTCTCCACCCCGACCGAACTATCGCTCTCATCACCACCACCGCCGCCCAAAATCTTCGTCTCTCGACTCCCACTCCTCGACGACGACGTCCCTCCTCGCGTCTCAGCCGCCGCCGCCGCCGCCGCCGCCGCCTGGCGTCTCGGCCTCGCGTTCACGTACGGATCGTACGCCAACCCCTTCAGCGCACACTCCCGCTCGATGAGCACCTCGTCCGATAACACTTTCAACAGCGCTCCACGCACGCGCGCGTCCGACGCATCCTCCCCCGGCGCGGCGTATCCACGCAAACGAATGTGCGCCTCCGCCACCGCGCGCGGGATCGTCGCAAAGATGCGGAGCGATGTCGCGAGCGTCGACGCGTGCGCGGCGGCGGTGCGCGCGTCCACGACGTCGTCGGTGGTGGGTGGGGGTTTGACGCGGCGACGAGGCGTCGTCATGGCGACGCGCGCGTCGCGACAAGACGGCGATTGCGCGATTGATTGATTGAATGACTTCGTTTTTTTCATGCACAATTGTTTGACTGCTTACAGCGCGATTCGACGCCGTCTGATTGAGATGTACGATGACAAAGCGAGAGAAAGAAAACAAAAGAAAGACGGAGGGTGTATCACCTCATCTCATCATCACGCGTACGTGGCGGTGATCTGAGACTTGAACGCGGCGACGATGTTTTGACGCTTGAGCTTGAAGGCGGCGGTGACCATGTCGTTGTCGGGAGTCCACGGCTCGGCGGTGAGCACGTACGTGGTGGGCGTCTCGAAACCGACGAGTTTTCCGGCTCTGCACGCGGCTTTGCACGCGTCGGAGACTTCCTTGACGATGGTGGCGTTCGTGCAGAGTTGGTTGACGTCGCCGGAGATGTTTTTACTCGCGGCGAACTTTTTGAGCGGCGCCTCGTTGACGACGACGACGGCGATGGCGTACGAGTGTTTGGAATCGGCGTACACCATCGCCATGCCGACGTACGGGCACTGCTTGAGGACGTTTTCAACCTTACTGAGGGCGACGTATTCACCCTGTTGAAGCTTGACCAAATCCTTCTTACGATCGATAATCATGAGTTGACCGTCGGCGGTGAATTGTCCGACGTCTCCGGTGTGAAAGTACCGCACGCCGTCGATGACGCTAAACTCGGACGCGTTCTTCGCCTCGAGCTCGGGGTCGGGCATGTGCGACGCGGTGTAATACCCTTGGCACACCACGGGACCACCGATGAGAATCTCACCTCGAGGGAAACCGATGGTTGGATTCTTTTCGTCTTCGACGCGGTAGCCGCCCTCCTCCCAATCGCGAAGCGCCACGCTCGCCGACGTCAAGACTTGACCGACGGTGGGAGAGTCATCGTCGAACGCCGCGATCGTTCCGCACGATCCAGTCTCGGTCAGCCCGTACCCTTGACGCACGGGGCATCGGAAGCACGTTTGCATGAAGATTTGCGTCTCTCGAGACAACGGCGCCGAACCGGAGATCATGATGCGCACGCGACCGCCGATGAGTTTTTGCACCTTTTTAAAGATGAGCGCGTTGTACAAAAACGGCGCGCCGATGCGACCGGCCTCGAAGTCTCTGCGACCGGCGGCCAAACCGGCATCGATGAGTTTCTTGAGGACGGGTTTGGCGCCCGCGAATTTCGCTTGCACGGCTTGACGCACGCGATCGAGCACCGCCGGCGCGAACACCATAAACGTCGGACGAAGCGTCGGCGCGTCGCCGCGCGTTCCGGGGGCGAGCTTTAAACCGGTGTCGGTCAGCGTCTGCGGAGAGCCGTAGCCGATGGCAGCGCCGAGGGCGAGCATCACGGTCTCGGCCGCCATCTCCATGATGTGCGCGAGAGGGAGATAGGCCAAGTAGACGTCTTTATTGGTGAAATCGCCCGCATCCTTGAGACCGCTCATCGTCGCGCACACGTTGGCGTGACTCAACATGACACCCTTGGGCGCGCCCGTGGTCCCGCTCGTGTACATGAGCACGGCGATGTCGGACGCTTTCGGCGGACGCGCGTCCATGGGTTTGCGCGCGCCGAGCTTGGCGACGTCGTCCAGACTGACTTGAAACAAGGATTTCGGCAATTTATCCAGAGACGCCTGTTCGGGTTCGCCCATGGTCACCACGTGCTTGAGCGACGGACACTCCCCAGCCACTTTCACGAGCGTCTTTAAAAGTTTCCCATCGCACACCACGACCGCGGCTTTCGTCTGATTGATCCCGTGTCGAACGCCATCCTCTCCCAACGTGGCGTAAATCGTCACGACGACCAATCCCATGCGAAAGCACGCCTGCGCGACGAGTTGCCAATCTCGCTTCGTATCCGCGTAGATGATCACCTTATCCTGCGGTTTCAACCCGGCGAGATCGACGAGTCCAGACGCGATCGCACTCGCTCGATCGCTCGCCTCTCGAAAGCTCATCCATCGATACTCCCCCAGGCGCAATTTCTCAACCGCGCGCCCATCCTCCGTAATCTCCCGCGTCGTCTCGATGACTTCCCGCTCCCCCAACGCCGGTCGATTTCGATGCGTCCGCACCGCGTATTCAAACACATCGCACACCGTCTCGCACCCTTCGAACGGGTGTTCACGGAAATCACCAATCGCGCGGTCGGCGCTGTACCACACCGCGGTCGATCCATTCGTGGAATCTCTTCGAATGGAATACGCGCCGCGTCGTTTCGCGTATCGCGGTCGCGCGGTGAGAAGTCTCCATCCGGCGAGACACGCGGCGAGACATCCGATGGACGACGCGCCGTCCATGCGTGCGTGAGAGCGCGCGCGGGGGTCGTCCGTCTGTGACGATCGCGTCATCGCATCTCATTCGCATCATCGGTCGTTGACCGCGACGAGACGACGGGAGGGATGGGACGACGACGACGCGAACGACGACGTGAACGACGACGGGAGACGACGGGCGTCGTTCGTTCGATCGATCGTTCGATCGATCGGGTGGATGCGAATCATCACCGTCGTCGTTCACGTCGTCGCGAAGATGATTGATGAAGATGAAGATGAAGCTGACGATGAAGACTTTTGACGCGAGACGTCGACGCGCGTCGACGGACGCGAGCGGGAACGTATCGATCGGAAGGCGCGATGGTGACGACCTCGAGCGTGTCGTTGCGCGTGTACGACCTCAGGTGCGACGATGACGCGCGAACGACGACGACGACGGTGACGACGACGTGGAAGGTGTCGAAACTTCTTTCCGGCGGCGGCGGCGCGCGAGACGACGACGACGACGACGACGACGATGACGCGCGAACGACGACGACGATGACGTGGAAGGTGTCGAAACGTGTTTCCGGCGGCGGCGGCGCGCGAGACGACGACGACGACGACGACGATGACGACGACGACGACGACGACGACGACGACGCGACTGACGACTGACGCGCGAACGCGAACGCGAATAAAACGCAGTGGGGGGATGGCGCGCGCGCTGAGCGGTGATTTATTGGGGACGTCGTTGGAGGCGGTGTATCACACAGGGGTGGTTGTCTTTCAAAAAGAGTATTGGTTCGGACACGGGTTGCAGTGCGCGCCGGAATCGACGACGCAGACGCAGTTCGGAGCGCCGTTGCGCGTGGTGGACATGGGAACGACGGAAGTGGACGAGACTATGTTTGAAGAGTTTCTCGCCGAGGCGTCGTCGAGGTTCACGCCGGAGACGTATAATTTATTACGGTGGAACTGTAATAATTTTTCCGACGAGGCGACGCGGTTTCTCGTGGGGCGATCCATTCCGCAAGAGATTTTAGATTTACCGGAGATTTTCATGCGCACGGAAATCGGGAAAGCGCTCGCGCCCATGCTGGGCGCGTTCGAGCATCGCATGCGTCACACGCAGGGCACCGCGGCGGTGCCGACGCCCGCGCCCGTCGAGGCGGCGGCGGCGCCGCCCAAAGCCGCCGGTCTTCCCGCGCTCAAGCCTCGCGCCGCGTCCAAAAAAGCCACGTCGACCGGGTCGCCCGAGTCGCACCTAGCGCCGTCCAGCGCCTCGGCGTCGAGCGAGGACATCACCAAGATGGTACGATCCATCTCCCAAGTCTTTGCCGAACAAAAGCAAAACGGAGAGAGCACGCAACGGGCGACGTCGGCGGCGCTGCACGCCGCCAAAGACGCCCTCCTCGAGTCGTCTCGACGACCCGAACCGTGACGGACGGACGCCACCATCCATCCATCGCTCGTATTTATTATTTATGATCCTTGTCATTCCACACCACCACCATCGGTAGCCACCGTCGCGCACTCCTTCTCGTCGTCCCTGTCCCTCGGAGGCTATTATGAAGGCTGAATGAAAAACATGTCTCCGGGCGGGGCGATCACTGACATTCGCACCGTACGACGCGTCACACTCCGACGCCGCGACGCACGAAAGAGCGCGCGAACGCGATCGGAGAGGAGGCGCGTCGAAGCGAGTGACCATGTCGAGGCGATCGCACTTCACCGTCGAC
>Ga0181571_10002521_pt1 | contig 13611 bp, 6 predicted proteins | sample 101ome_17_FD_132440 | JGI IMG/M metagenome (GOLD analysis project Ga0181571, IMG submission 132440) | Coastal salt marsh microbial communities from the Groves Creek Marsh, Skidaway Island, Georgia - 101407AT metaG (megahit assembly) | ecosystem: Environmental > Aquatic > Marine > Intertidal zone...
CGTTATATACGTCGTGATACTTCATAATAAGGATTTTAGTTTATGACTATTTCGCTGTCAAAACGCTTCCAACGTCAAATCTTCGGATCCGATAAGTGCCACGCAAGCATCACGTTTGTCCCACCCCGAACCCAGGCGCATTGCGAACGCGCACGGAGGCGGCGAGGTCACGGGGGTGGGATCGATCGTCGGATCGACATGGTGCTTCCTTCTCCGTGCGGCACGATGGCGGGACGCGCGGTCGCCGTCGCGCGCGGGCCGAACCCGCGCGCCTGGCGTCGACGTTCCCCGCGTCTCCCTACCGCCGAGGGCAAACGACGAGGGGCAACAACGAGGACGCCCGACGACGAGGGTTGCGTCGGTTCGTCGCGCGCTCGGGGGCTCGGGGAAAGCGCGGCGGGCGTGGGTGGGCCGCCCGGGGAGACATCGCGGGCCACGAGACGCGCGGCGTCGAGCGCGAGGACGCCGCGCTCCGGGGAACGGACCGCGCCGTCGCGTCCGCCCGCGCGCGAAGACGACGTCGCGCTCGCGGAATCGACGATTCGACGTTCGCCCCGCCTCCCGGTCCGCCCGCGCGCCCGGGCGGCGCGACGCGCGGTGGTCGCGCGCGCGCTGTCCTCCTCGTCGGCACCCGCGCCGGCGCCGTGGGACAGATCCCGCGACGACGACGACGAAACCGACGACGGGAGGGACGAGTTCGGGGAGACGCGCGCGCGCGTCAACCCGTGGGATCTGGACGAATCGGAGACTGGCGTCGCGCCCGCATTCAACGACGCGAGGGTGCCGTCGTGGGTGACGCTCACGCGAGCCCGATGGGACAAGGTGACGATGTCTCTGGCGTCGTGCGCCACCGTGCCCTTCCTCTTCCTCACGATGCCGCAGATTGTCAAGAACACCTCGCTCATCGCCGCGGGCCGCCCCGACGCGCTCGCCGCCGTGTCGTGGCAAGGGCAAGTCGCGGGCCTACTCGGGAACATGCTCCTGCTGTCGTACTTTGCCGATAAAGGGGAGCTCAGCGCGAGCTTCGTGCAGATCGTCGGGACGTGCGCGACGGGCGCGTTGCTGACGCAGATGTGCCTCGCGGGTCACATCCCCGTCGCGCCCTTCGCGTTCGCCGCCGGGGTGGTCGCCGCCGGGTTGATCCTCTCCGGTTTTCGGATGCTCGGTCGCGTCGGGCCGGTGGACCGCGACGGGGTGCCGTGCGTCGGTAACGTGCAGTGCGCGGTTTCGTTCGACGAGGACGACACAGACGGAAAGGGAGGGCCCGGCGCCACCATCCACGGCTGGTTCCTCCGCGTATCGAACGGCCTCTGGGATTTCTACACGCACGCCACGGGAATCGTCGGTCTCGCCGCGCTGCCGCAGATCGGGCTCATGAGCCTCCTGCCCCAATCGCTCGCGGCGCAGTGCGGGGTCTACCCCGGGTGCGCCGGCGCCGCGTTGGGCACGCTCTTGATCATCTTAAACTACCGGGGCAAGCTTCCGCCCGCGGTGGCGTCGGCGTGGGGCGCGCTCAGCGGTTGGACCGCCACGCTGCTCTTCATGTCCATGCCGGTGGCGCAGCTGGCGAGTAACTTTGCCAACCCGCAGACGCTGGAGGGTTTGTCCGTCCTGTCCGCGCTCCTCGCGATGACGGGGAACGCGCTCATGGTCCCCAGGGCGCTGTTCACGAGGGACGTCATCTGGCTGACGGGGAGCACGTGGGGGTGCACGCTGATGGGCTGGGGCGTGATGCTGAGTCTCTTTTTGGGGCACAGGGCGGACGGCGCGAGGTACATCGGGCCGGGCGCGTTCACCGCGCTCACCGCCGCGTTCTTCGCGTACCTCGTCGGCGTCTGGCTCGTCGACGGTGTCAGCGCGTTGGCCAGTGGAAACAGCGCGGGGTGGCGGCTGAAGGCGTGGAGGGCGTGGAACAAGGGCGGCGACCGGGAGGACCTCATCTCGGCTCCGCGTTGATACGTTGTACCCCCGCGAGCTCGGAGCTCAGACGACGCGTGTACGATTTATAAAAGATCAAAAAAGTCACCCGACGGCACAACGCGACGCGAGCGCGCTCATCTCACGACCGCGAGCACCCCGGCGTCCACCAGCCGCCGAGCGAGCTCGACCCTCTCCTCCTTTGGCAGCGGCAGGTCCTTCACGACGACCCCCTGTTCGACGCAGTCCTCGTCGAAGAGGAGGTGCTCGAGCGTGGGTCCGCAGTCGAGATCGAAAGCCACCTGCCCCGTCGCGTCCCCTTCCCCTTCCCCCACCGCCCCGTCCTCGTCCCCTTCCTCGTCGTCGTCCTCGTCGTCGCCGCCCTCCATGTGGAGCAGCCGGCCGGTCCCAAACGGGTGGCACACAACGACGGCGTCGCCCTCCACCACCAGCCTGGCGCCCTCCTCCTGCGTGATCCTCACGACGGTCTCGTCCGTCACCGCTAACGCCGCGTTCGCGCCGGTGGCGGCACTCGGCGCGGAGACGTGCGACGGGGGCGGGGGCAGCCGCTGGCGCATGAGCCTCGCGCCGACGTGATCAGCCGCGGCGTCAAACGGTAACCGACGCGTGACGCACCGAGCGAGCTCGACGAGCGCGCCTATTAAATCGTCCCGCCTCGGGTTCACGGCGTCGATTAGATCGCCGTGGAAATCGCTCCCCGGGCTAACCTCTGTTGGGGGCTCCGCCGCGTTAGCCGCCCTCACGCCGAGGTGCGCGAGGTAATCCGGGGGCGGGCACCTGCGCAGCGCGGGCACCTCGGCCGTCGCCTGGCGCAGCGCCGCGGGAAACGCAACCTCCAACAGGTCCGCCCACGTGTTGAACTGGTTCGTGCTCAGCGTCACGTGCAGCGAGTGTGTGCCCGGGACGCAACGCGCCTGGTGTATCGTCCCGCGGGGCATGTAGAGCAGGTCCCCGGGCTCCAGGATCACCTCCAGCACGGGCTCGCCGACGTCGTCCCGACCAAAGTTTGGGCTCGAGTACCGCGGTAACATCTCCGCCTCCGACCTCGGCGGATACACCCGCCACAGCTTCTTGCCCTCGAGCTGAAGGATGAACGCGTCGATGTCGTCGTAGTGCGGGGAGAATCCCTGGGAGTTTTCGGGGGTGAGATAGCAGTTGCATCCCGTGCTGCAGTTCCAGAAGCGCTCCAACGCGGCGAGGGTTTTCCACAGCGGATCCCTCCACCGCTGCGGGTGGAGCACCCTGAGCGAGCAACCTTCCTCGTCGAACCTGCGCCAGACGGTGTCGGCGTCCGCGAAGCCCGGCTCGTTGGTGGCCTCATCGACGCCGCCGCTGCCGTCGTCGTTGAGGTTGTGCGTCCGACGCACGCCGTCTTTGTACGAGGTGACGTCGACGTTGCGTTGGTACCGCATCTTCCCCGCTCGGAGCCATTCGTCGATGTCCGCCTTGGAGAGGAGGCCGTCGAAGTACCCTTTGTGCGCGTTGCGGCTGACGTACACCGGCCGGCGCTCCCATATGTCCCGCATGAACGTCTCGAGCGGAACCGGCGCGATGAGCCAGCGCATCAGCTCCTCGGCGTCGCCCGCTTCCGCGAGCGCGTGGCCGTCATCCACGTCGTGCGGGGGGCGATCATCTTCGACGATGACGGGTTGGAAACCGTCGCGGAGGGCGTCCACCGCGCTGTGCGTGGCGCCCTCCGCGGCGTCGTCGTCGTCGATCTCGCCGTTGAGCAGGTCGCCCACCAGACCCTCCAGGTCGTCCTCGCCGTCGTCGCCCGAGTCGTCGTCCGCCTCGAAGTGGAACGGGCTCTGCGACCTGCCCCGGTCGTCGATCGCCTCGTCGCGCTCGTCCTCGTCCTCGTCGGCGCCGGGGCTGGGAGGCGACGCGGGCTGGATCTCCCCGGGGGGTTCAACCGCGGGGGAGGCGACGCTCTTGCGCTTCTTGGACTTTGGGGGCATCGCTTTCCTCGGTCGAGGCGCGAGTTCGTTGTGAATCATGATTGAAAAAGTGTCGAGCCGCGAAAAAGGGACTCGTGAAAAAGTACGGGATACTCATAGGACCGGTGGTCGCCCGAGAAAACGGGAGTTGACGAGGCCCGCACTTCGTCCACGGGAACGGGAAGAAACCGAGGCGTCGGCGATGTCGGGTGCCGTCTCTGGCTGGCTAAACCCTCAGACGCGAGTGAGTTTGGGGAAGCGGGAGCATCGGGTGAAGCGACGCGTGATGTAAAGCCAGCTCAGCTCCGATTGAAAACAAAACTAAGCCAAAACCCCAACCAGGGCGATGTCCATCGCGCCCGGCACTCCAATAGCCCGTGACGTTCCCGTCGTCATCTAAACCCAGATGATTACGCCTTGTATCCGCGAGACTTGCGCCTGCCGCGGGCCTTCTCGAACTTGCGGCCCTTGTGGCGCACGTAAGGCTTGGCGTGGGAGCCGGGCACGCCGGGAGCGCCGAAGTGCTTAACCGCCTCGCGGTGAGACTTGGGCCCGCGGAGAAGGCACACGTTCTCGCCGGTGGGCGCCTGGAGCGCCAGCTGATCGAAGGTGATGCACTCGCCGCCAGCCTTCACGATCCTCGCGCGAGCCGTCTCGGTGAAGCGCAGCGCGCACACGCGGAGCGCGGGCACCTCGAACATCCTCGCGTCGTCGGTGATGGTGCCGACGACGGCGGAGATCTGACCGGGCTTCGCAAACTTGGCGAGCTTGGACAGGGAGAGCGGGGGGCGGTTGATCTTGGACATGAAAAGCCTCTTAAGGATGGTCTCGTTCACCTTGGAGTCCGTGCGGCGAACGAGGAACCGGTACAGCTTCACGAGGAGCTTGAGGTACACGTTCTCGGACTTGGGCGCGGTGCGAGACTTCTTCTTGTTGCGGCCGCCGGCCTCGATGTCGATCCCCTGAGAGTAGGGCGGAGGATGGGCGGAGGATGGGTCAGCGCGTGGGATCACGGGGAGCGGGGATCGGGGCGGTCGGGAGAGCACGTCCGGCGTTGGCGCCGCCGCGACCGGAGGTGGGAAAGATATGAAATGTTGGCCCGCCCGTGGACGGGCGCACGGAAAAACCCTAAAAGCCCGCGCTCGGAATCCGCGCGCCCGACGGCCGCGCGTTCGACGACGACGCCGCCGTGTCGGGCATCACACGCGACGCGGAATGCGTCGTCGTCGCGACGAAGGCGATGGACGCGCTCCACGCCGCGTCACGAGGCGAGGCGACGCGCGCGGGGACCCGATCCGGGCGACCGTCGCGCGGCAGGGTTTTCGCCAACTCGGCTCCACCCCGCGAGCGACGGGTTCGTCGGGTTCGGTAACCCCCCGCGCGCGACCGCGTCGTCGCGTCGGATTCCATCGCGGACCGCGTCCACGCCCGTGGACACCGCGAAGGACGCGTCGCGCCGCGACGGCGCCGCGACGGCGCGTCCCCGGCGCGTCGCTCGCGGTCCGGATGGCCCCATCGCGTCGGCCACCCGGGAACCCCGTGGTCCCATCGCGGCGGAAGGCGAACTCGGAGACGCGCGGGCGCGCGACGACGCGCGGTGCGCGGGCGGCGGATTCGGGACGACGGCGTCGTGGGGAAGAACTCACCATGTTTGCTACGTTCGACTTTGCGTGCTAAGCGCTACGCGAGCCTGTTAAAGAGGGCGAGCGCGGCCGTGCGGGAGGCGCTTTCGTAGGAAACTTGGGAAGGATTGCGGGGACCGTCGTTTTGTTTATTCCCTGTTTCTCGAAGAGCGACAAGCAAACAGTTGGGTGAAACCGTGATTCATGTTAGATCGAACCGAACCGCCTGTGCGCCCAATCGATAAAAACTGGAAAACCGTCCCGAATTTACAACCGCGCTGCGCGCTAAAACGGTGCGTAAAAATTCAAAACTCGAGCTCGCCGCGCAACAGTCGCAACGACGCAAGAGGGCGTCGCGCGGCGCGCAGCACTCGGCGAGCGAAAGGTCGCCCACGCGCGGACTTCCAACCCGTCGAAGGGCCACGTCGCGATGACCTCCAAGTCCCCGCCCGACCCGGAGCTGACGGAGCGCCTGCGTTCGCTCGTCGGCCGCCTCGTCGTGGACCTGCGCATCGGCGAGGGAAGGGGCGCCGAGGGACTGGCGACCGCGTCCGTCGCGATGCTCGGCAAGATGATCTCACCGTACGACGTCACGAAGGTGGCCACCACGCAGACCCAGCGCACGCTCACGGAGCGCGCGCCGGACCCCGCCGCGTTCCGCCGCGCGTACGAGGCCCTCAAGGCGACGGGCGCGAGGGAGGTTGACAAGTACCTCGCGGTCGTCGCGAAGATCGCGTCTGATCCTGACGTGCTCGCGGCGGTGACGCGCGCGCCGGGCGAATCCGCCGCCGTGATGATGGGAGGAGACTCGTTCCCCACGACCTTCGGCACCTCGAGCGGCGGCGACGCGACGATGGACGACGACGACGACGGATACGGCGTACCTTCGCCCAACCTCGAGATGAGCGCCAGGGCGGAGAGCGCGGGCCGAAGCGTCGAGACGACCCGCCTGGGACCCTTGGGAAACTTCTCGTTCAACACCAACCCGCTGGCCAGCGAGACGGACGCCGACGCCGCTCCCTTGACTCCGGGCGCGTCCGTGGGGATGCGAACCATGACCCAGTCGCATTCGGCCGCCGACGACGATCGACCCGAGGGACCCGTCGACCCGGACGGCGGATCCGCGAGGATGCGTTCGCCGCATCTCACCACCGCCCCGACCCCGCCTCTGCCCGCGCCGCCTCGGACGCCGACGATCGCGGAGGACATCCGCGCGCGGATCGCCGGCGAGAGGCCGGCCCTGAGGGAGGGCGTGGACTTTCCCGCGCTTCCCGCGTGGATGTCCGACAGGCCGTACCTCACTGGCGCGCACCTCGGAGATAACTCGGAAACGTCTTCGCACGCGGGATCGAAGACCGAGTCCAACGCGAACGCGGATCCCGTCGCGGGGAAACCCCTGGACGCGTACACCACCGCGTGCCAGGAGCTTCTGGTGCTCGACGACTTGCTGTACGCGATGCTCGGCGCGGAGGGGCGGTACGTTCGGGCGCGGAGGGTCGACGCGGCGACGGGCGAGCCGATTGAGGGTTCGAGTCATCCGTCGATCATCGCGTCATCCGTGGCTGAGTACATCGGGTCCGGGTTTAGTGGATCCGGAAGGTCCCACCGCCACTCAAACTCGCCGCCGCTCAAACTCGCGGGAACCGCCGTGCGCTTCGCCGTGGAGCCCGGGCTTGAATCGAGCCTCGCGGCGCTCGTGGAGAACATGCTCCCGCTGTGCTCTCACGCGGCGTCGGTGGCGGATTACGTCGAGACCCAAGGGCATCGGTTCGAGGGCGGCTTATGCGCGCACGCGCTCGCCGCGGAGATGCAGGAGCTCCTCTGCGACTGGCGGACCACGGTGGTGCAGCTCGAGCACCAGCGCAACCTCGGGCGCCTGTCGCTTCAGAGCGCGTGGTTCTACGTGCAGCCCGCGGTTGGCGCGATGTCGCTCCTGGCGAGAATCGCCCGACGAGCGTGTCAACTCCGGGGCGCGGCGCTGCTCAACGAGATTCATCGCGAGGCGCAACACAGGGCCGGGGACGTCGCCGCGCGTAACCTGTGCCTCAGGCTGCTCCGCGCCACCGCCGCGCCGTACGCCAAGGCTGTCGAACGTTGGGTGTACGAGGGGACGGTGGACGATCCGTACGACGAATTTCTCGTCATCGAGAGGGCGCACCTGCGAAAGGAGTCGTTGGCGGAGGATTACAACGCCACGTACTGGAGCCAGAGGTACACGCCGCGATCGGAGGTGCCCGCGTTTTTGGGCGAGGGCCTGGCGGAGAAGGCGCTCACGACGGGCAAGTACATCAACGCCATGCGCGAGTCCCGGACGATTCATACGACGATTCATACGACGACGACGACGACGACGTCCTCGTCGTCGTCCGAGTTTTCCCTGCCGCCGATTCCGCCGGATGGGCTCGGGCGCCTGGCGCTCGGAGGCGGCGCGTCGTCCGCGGGGTCAGGGACGCACGCGGCGCGAATCAACGCCGCGCACAGGCACGCGTCCGTCGGGCTGCTTCGCGCGGTGCTCGGCGACGGCGACCTGCACGGCAGGCTCCGCGCGATGAAGCGATACTTTCTCCTCGACAAAGGGGACTTTCTCGTGCACTTCACGGACAACGCGGGCGAGGAGCTCGCGCGCAGGGCGCCCGACATCTCCGTCTCCAGGCTGCAGTCCCTCCTGGAGCTCTCGCTGAAGCTGTCCACCGCGAGCACGGACCCGCACAACGACGACCTGACGTGCTCGCTGGAGCGCCAAGGGATCATCCACCAGCTGCTCTCCATTCACGTCACCGGCGGCGCCAAGGGGTACGCACCCGCCGACGCGGACCTCGACCTCGACCCGGATGAATCGCAGATGACCCCGAAAGAGGCGCTTCGCCTGACGGGCTTCGAGACGTTCGCGCTGGACTACAACGCGCCTTGGCCGGTGTCCCTCGTGCTGTCCAGGCGCGCCATCACCAAGTATCAGCTGCTCTTTCGTCACGTGTTTCACTGCAAGCACGTCGAGCGGCGGCTGTGCGAGGCGTGGCAGACGCACCAGGCGACACGCGCGGCGGCGGCGCAGACGGCGGGCGCGGGCGACGGCGGTTCCCTCGGCCGCGCGTACGTGCTGAGCCAGCGCATGCTCCACTTTCTGCAAAACTTCACCTACTATCTCATGTGCGAGGTGGTCGAGCCCAACTGGCACGCCTTCGAGGCGGCGCTGCGGGACGCGCAGAGCGTGGACGAGCTCATCGACGCGCACGAGCGCTTCCTCGACGCGTGCATGAAGGAGGGGATGCTGTTCTGGCCCAGGATCCTTCGCAGGCTGGAGCGCATCAAGAACGTCTGCCTCCGATTTTGCGGGCTCTCCGAGACGTTGGAGCAGTCGCTGCCCGGTCGCGGCAGCTTCCGCGAGAACCTCCGCGCCGGCCGGCTCAGCGTGGCGGGAGGCGAGGACACGGGGTCGCATAGGGTCAGCGCGAGCGCGAGGGAGCGCGTGGAGGCGAGGCACGAGGCGGCGCAGGCCATCTTTGACGCGTGCGAGGGGGAGAGGTACGCGAGCGAGGTGGCGAGGCTGGAGGGAGACTTTGACGCGCAGCTGAGGGAGCTGCTGGAGGCGCTCAACGGCAGCGCGCACCTCGAGCCGAACCTCGCGAGCCTGTGCGCCAGGCTGGACTTCAACGAGTTCTACTCGTTCGGACCGGGCGGCAAGTACACCTGACGAACGAGCCGGGGGAGAGTGACGTTCGTAGTACGAATGGTGAAATAAATGTTCTTACAGAGTGAAAATAAACGTTCAACCGCCTCATCGCGCAATCAACAGAGCCTTCCCGTCAGCCTCCGACGCTTCTTCCGTCTGACTAGGGTCCGCCGCCTTCTCCCAGAACGGCCGCGTCATCGCCAGGTGGCACCAGTGCTGACATATCCGCAAGCCCTGAAAGAACGCGAGGACCCACCAGATCCCCGCGAGCCCCGAACCGGCGACGCTCGGAAACGTCGAGTGCGCCTTGAGGAGTGAGAGCACCAACAAAAAGTCCCTGGCGTGCGTCCGCCCGAGGTACCCAACCTCGCCGCACCCGATGATGGTGCCCTCGACGCCGTACGCGACCGCGCTGAGGCCGAGGGCGACGGCGAGGGGCGCGGTGAGCGCGCTCAGCGCCGCCGTCACCGCGGGATCGTCCGAATACACAGCCGTCCTCGTCATCACAAACGCCGCGCAGGACAGCAAACCGCCCAGCAACACCGAGAGCGCGACGAGCGCCGCGCGGAGCTTCCTCGCGCTGCCCCACCGTCCCGCGTGTAACTCCCGGGGGATCAGCGCGTTGCACGCGGTGAACACCGGCTCGGTGAGGAACGAGAGGATCCAGAACGTCTCCAGCGCGACTTTGTGCGTGGCGCCCGGTAACACTCCCAGCGCCGACGCGCTCGCCGTGATCGCCGCGTACGTGCCCATGCGCGAGAACGCGCCGAGGAACATCCACCCGATCTCGTTGAGCATCCTGGACTCCACGAGGACGTCCACGGACCGCGACCAGAGCGCGCGGCACGCCAACGCGAACGACGCCGCTCGACGGCCCGCGCCCGACGTAGGCGCGCCCGCCGCCGCGCCTAAACTCGACCCGCCAGCGTCCGACGTGCCAACCTCGCCCGCGCCCCCTTCGCCGTCCCCTTCCGGCCACGCCAGCCACCCGTTTTGGGCCAAACCCCGGAAGAACCACGCCGCGGTGAGCGCCTGGCCGAAGGAGATGGCGGCGGCGGACCCGGGCAGTCCGAGCCCGAGCGCCGCCGGGTGCGCCGCCGCGACGATGACGCCCAGGGTGATGACGCCCGTCGCGGTCCACGCCACCATCGGGGTCACGCCGTCCCTCTGCCCTATGAACACCCCCTCCGCGGCGTTGGACGCGGCGAAGAACGGTAAGCCGAGCGCGCGCACCGCGACGTACGTTCGAACGACGGGCGCGATCTCGGGGGGGACGTGCATGAGGCTCAGGAGTGGACCCGCGAGAGCGGCGAGCGCGCACGCCAACACCGCGCCGGACACGAAGGACGCGGTGACCGCCGCGGTGATGGTGTTCCGCTGCTTCGTCGCCTCCTCCTCCTCGGAACCCCCCCCGTTCGGGTTGCGCGACTCGCCCGCCGCCACCTTCGCGATTGTGTTCGTGACCACGATGGACACCGCGAAGCACATCTCCGCGGCGAAGGCGAAGAGCGAGGACGACGGCGCGAGCGCGGCGAGGTAGAGGACGCCGATCTTACCCGCGCACGCCGTCTCCGCGGAGCTGATCACCGGCTCGATGCACGAGTTGACCAGCGCGGGGAGGCCGAGGTTGGCGATGCTCGCGAAGAGCGCTCCGTATCCGATGAACTCGTCGACCTCGCCCGACGCTTTTTTGGACAAAGCGTTCATCCCGGAAGGGACCTGGGACGAGGCCTGGGACGAGGCCTGGGACGACGCGGAGGACGTTGGGCCGGACGCGGACGTCGATCGATCCGCGTCCGTTTCCTCGAGGAGCGCCGCGGTCTCCTCCGCCGCCGCCGCGAGTTGAATGTCCTCGTCGATCGAGTCGAGGATGGCCACCGCGTCGATGGGCGACGAGAACTCGAGGATGTACGGGAGGTGCTCGAACCACGCGTCGTCTTCGCCGTCCTCGTCGTCCGCGTCGTCGTCCGCGGTGCCGGCGGCGTGGGTCACGGTCGCCGACGCGAGGGCGCGCTGGACGTCCGCCGCGGAGAGCGTCTCTCTCCGGGGGGCGTCGTCTTCGTCGTCCCGGCGTTCGTCGTTGTCGTCCCCCTCGCCCTCGGCGGTGAGCGCGCCGCGTCCCCGCTGCGAGTCGATGACGCGCGCCCTCGTCGCGTCGCCGCGTCTCCATCCGGCGTTTACGCCTCCCGGAACGTTCCTCGCGGGAAACGCGGGCCATGCGCGCACCCACGCCGCGCGGCGAGTCGGCGCGTCGTGATGCTTTCCAATTGTGCTTTTCGATACGTGGCGCCGCCTGACGGAGTTGGTCGGCGCGGTCGCGCGCACCCGCGCGGCCGCGCCGCTGAGTATCAACGGCGGCATCCTCGCCCCGCCGACACTCGCGCGTTACCCTTCGAGACCTTCTCCGCGCTCACCGTCCGCGCATGCCCGCCCCCGACGCGCTCCGAAAGCTCCCCAAACCGTCCCCTTCGCGACACCTCAGATAACGTCCTCGCGATGGGCAGCGACGAACCGGCTCGGCTTGCGGCCGAGAACCAACCGCGATCTCCGAAGACTGAGACGAACGCACGAGAAATCCCGTGCAATAAATGGGAAATAAGCTTCTAAAGGCCATATAAGAATCGGCAAGATGACTGTTTACGTGTTTGATCTCTCGACACAGGTGATCCCGGTCTGAGACGCGCGAGTGACGAGGCGATAAAATCAAGAAGTGACGAGGCTTGTTATTTTTCCTGACGCCTCCACAAGGGGCACTGCGTCGCAGCGCGGGGCACGGCGCGAGCGATGTCGGTGCACGTCCATCGCCCCGCGTCCCTCCCCGGCGTGGCTGTGGTCGTCATCGACTCCCCGAAGACCGTCAACGCCATCACCCAGGTCATGCTCCTATCGCTCGCGAAAGCCTTTCGAGATCTCAGAGTCGATCGATCGGTCCGAGCAGCGGTGCTCACCGCCACGGGCCGTCGCGCGTTCAGCACCGGCATCGACCTCGGCGACGCCGAGCGGGTGTTCAAGATGGACGAGAGTCGTCTGGACGACGACATCGTGCACCAGATGGAGCTCTGCCCTTTTCCCATCATCGGCGCCATTAATGGCGTAGCGATCAACGCCGGGTTCGAGTTGGCGCTCGCGTGCGACGTCCTCCTCGCGTCGCCCCGCGCGTCGTTCAGGGACACGCACGCCGCGTTCGGCATCCTCCCGAGCTGGGGTTTGAGCCAGAAGTTGCCGAGGATCGTCGGCGCGAACGTCGCGAGGATGACGAGTCTCACCTCCGCGCCGCTGACGGCGACGGATGCGCGCCGATGCGGCCTCGTCAACGCCGTCGTGCACGAGGCGGACGACGCGCACGACATGCGAGACGTCGACGCGGATCTTCACGACATGATGGCGGGGGGTGCCGTCGCGGGGGGTGCCGACGCGGGGGGTGCCGACGCGGGGGCTGCCGACGCGAGCGCGTCGTCGCGATCGCCGGGCGAGATCCCGGGCGACCTCCCGGGTGACCTCGCGCGAAACCTCGTCGGCGCCGCGCTCGACGTGGCCGCGAGGATCGCGTCGTTACCCCGCGCGGGAGTGGCGGGGTATAAGCGCGTGATGACGGACGGGCTGGCGGTGACGTACGGGGAGGGACGCGCGGAGGAACGGCGGAGGGCGTTCGAGCAGTACAGGGCGCTTCCGGAGAGTTTCTTCGCGTCGATGCGGCGCGCCGCGGGGCTGACGCCGCGGGCGAGGTTGTGACGAGGACGGCACGGCGGCGGAGCGGGAGGGGTACGAAGGAAGGAAGGAGAGGGGGCGCGGCGCGTCTCGTGATGAGTTGAGTTTTATTGAAACAGAACATGACGAGGACACCGCGCGTAACGTACGACGCGGTTACCGTGATTGATGATAAAACACACGAGCCCGTTCGCGGAACCCACCGCTCCGGGCGAATCGATCCCAACCCCATTTAAGCGTTTTAAGCCTTGGAGGCGATGAACCCGTTGGTGTAGCCGTCGCAGAGCTCCTTGAGCTTGGCGTCGGTGCTGTCGGAGATGACCTTCTCGGTGCGGATGGTCTCGAGCAGCGCCGGGGATACCTCCTTGAGCAGGCCAGCCTCGAACGCGCCGATGTCGGCGATGGCAACCTTGTCGAGGTATCCCTTCGTCGCGGCGTAGATGACCACAACCTGCTGCTCGATGGGCATGGGCACGAACTGGCCCTGCTTGAGCACCTCGGTGAGGCGCGAGCCGCGGTTGAGGAGGTACTGGGTGGCGGCGTCGAGGTCCGAGCCGAACTGCGCAAACGCGGCAACCTCGCGGTACTGCGCCAGCTCGAGCTTGAGCGAGCCGGACACCTGCTTCATCGCCTTCATCTGCGCCGCGGACCCGACGCGGGAGACGGAGAGGCCGACGTTGATCGCCGGGCGGATGCCCTTGAAGAAGAGCTCCGTCTCGAGGAAGATCTGCCCGTC
>Ga0181571_10002522_pt1 | contig 13609 bp, 7 predicted proteins | sample 101ome_17_FD_132440 | JGI IMG/M metagenome (GOLD analysis project Ga0181571, IMG submission 132440) | Coastal salt marsh microbial communities from the Groves Creek Marsh, Skidaway Island, Georgia - 101407AT metaG (megahit assembly) | ecosystem: Environmental > Aquatic > Marine > Intertidal zone...
CGCAGTAGTCACATTGGCGTCAGCAATTTTCGCAGTAGTCACATTGGCGTCAGCAATTTTGGTTGTTGTTACGGCGCCATTTGCGATCTTGGCAGTGGTCACATTCGCATCAGCAATTTTCGCAGTAGTCACATTGGCGTCAGCAATTTTGGTTGTTGTTACGGCGCCATTTGCGATCTTGGCAGTGGTCACATTCGCATCAGCAATTTTCGCAGTAGTCACATTCGCATCAACAATTTTCGCAGTAGTCACCGCGCTGTCACCGATGTGTATCGTACCAATACCCTTTTCCTTGACTTGAAAAACGCTACTGGTTGCTTCAAGCGTCTTATCATCGAGCAACCCGGCGAGAGAGACGTTGAAAGTATTGCTATCGAATTTTGTAAATGTTAGAATGGTGTTGTTAAGTGAAGCCGTCTCAATTGATTCGAAGTATTGTGGTGCGGCTATGCTTGTACTTTGAGAAGCTCCGTTGTTATCTACTCGCGTTAGCTTCAGTGATTTTGTGGAGCTATCAAAACTACCACCTGCAATGAATGTATCGTCCCTCAGATTGCTCACGTCAACAATTATTTCTGTCCCGTCGTCCTTCGTAAACTTCATGTCCGTGCCGACGAGACTTGCCCCGGTAATAGTAGAAATAGACAGAGGGACAATATCGCCATCGGGGTTGAACGAAAGCGCCGCCCCGGGTGTTTTGATCATGTTCTGTGGTACTGCCAGCAACTCCCGCCAATATGTTCCATCTGCCGAGAAGAGTGGTTTGCCGAAATTGTGTACGTAACTGTTGTTGTCACACAGTGGCACTGTATCCAGAGAACCATTTGTAGTCATAAAATGACTTTATTTTATATAACAATTTAAAGTGAACTTAAAATCACATAAAAAACAAAACCACAATCGCCAAGAATCGCTTCCATGTTTAACTTTGTAATTAAAAAAAAACGATTCCAAAAAAATATTGGTAAATGACAAAAAGCATGAGTCACGATGATGGCGTAATCGATCATATCTTGCTTGATGTCGACTACGCGCGCCTGGGAGAGACCGAGATCGGAGTGCACACTGTCGGTCTCGAGCTGCCTAGTGTGAAGCCCACCGACATTGGTATGGTTCTCCAGGTCGGTCAAGTTTCAAAATCGGGAGACCCCGGCGATGTGCAAACTGTTCTGAGTTGGGGACATGTGAACACAGTGCAGGCCGATACGGGTTCGAGCTCGTGGTCAGTTCTCGGGCCTGACCTGGGTATTCAAGGATCCATACCCAATACACAAAAGTACACATTCAACTTTGGTGACGTGGATTCTTTTGGAAATCCTCTCGTGGATGGCAACGGCGATCCTCTTTCATCACAAACGTTCATAGAAATCGAACAGAACAAAATGAAAATTCTCGGCGACGCAGATTCTTCCACTACTGCCACGGGTTGCTTGATTTTGAGTGGCGGTCTGGGTGTCGCGAAAAATGCGCATTTTGGTGGTAATGTCGGCATTGGCTTCGGCAGCACGGCGGCCGGCGAGAAGCTTGATGTGAACGGCAAGGCTCGCGCAAAGTCTTTCGTGTTGAGGAATAGTGCAAGCGACGGTTCGATCGAACTGGTCGCGCCGACGATGGCATCTTTCGCGTCATACAACCTGACTTTGCCGAATGTACCGGGTAACGCCTCTCAGATTCTTCAGTTGAAAGATGATCAGACATTGTTTCCTGGTGAGCTAGAGTGGAAAACCAACGCCAAGCTGGCCTGGGGGAAATCGCACGTAGAAATCAAATCTGAAAACGGTGAAATTGAATTTGAATCGACTGCATTTCACGAGTTCAAAGTAGGCAGCACTTCAATGATTAAGATTACAAGCGATACTCAAACCATCGGGGTTTCTACCATGGCGTCGGGCGCGCTGCAGGTCGCTTCGACCGCCAGCTTCGCCGACAACACACAGTTCAAAAATGGCGTCTTTTTTTGCGGCGCCACGAGCGGTCATTTGCAGTTGTTGGCTGCTGCAGCCACAACAAGTTACTCGTTGACGTTTCCTGCGGAAGCAGGCGATGAGTTCCAATTTCTTTCGCTCGTGGAAGATCAAAGTGCCCAACCCGGCGTGCTGGAGTGGGTTTCCGGTGCGCACGAACTGGTCTGGAAAAATACACACATCAAAATCCTCGCGGAGTCGGGAGACATCACGCATACCACGCCCACTGGGAAGATGCAGACCTTCGTTTCTGGAAGTACCACTGCTCTCGTGATCGGAGACAGCACACAGGTCATCGGGCAGGGCACAATTGCGACTGGCGCAAATCAGTTTCATGGCACAGCAAGCTTTGCAGAAGACGCGCAATTCAAAACAGGAGTGCATCTCTGCGGAAGCACGAGCGGCGCGATTCAGTTGGGTGCAGCCCCTGCAACGACCTCTTATTCGGTATCATTCCCGGCAGCAGTTGGTACCGATTTTCAAATTCTGAGCCTGGTCGAAGATCAAAGTACCAACGGCGGTGTACTTGAGTGGGTGGATGGCACACACGCTATCATATGGGAGGACACGCACGTTAAAATATTGACAGAGTCTGGAAATATCGAATCGAAGGTACCGCCCTCCAAAGCACACTCCATCAAGGTGGACACGAAAGCGGTGGTCGAGATCGGCGACGAGGCACAAACCATCGGAGCTGCTACGATTGCGAGCGGCGAAGTCCAGATTGCTGGCACCACGTCGATCGCCGACGATCTCCAGCTGGCCAAGGGCGTGCATTTGCTTGGTGTCAACAGCGGCCACGTAAAAATTCAAGCTAGCGACGACACCAACGCAGCTGGATACACCCTAATTCTCCCGGAAAACCAAGGAAGCGCCCACGACGTTCTCACGTTGCACCAAGACCAGGTGAATAACCCAGGAAAGCTCGTGTTCCAGCCTGCGTTCACCCAACTCATTTGGAGAGACACGTGGATTAAGATTCCGACCGAATCAGGCGACATGCGATACAATGTGCCTAGTACAAAAATCCATGAGCTCATGATCAACGAAAACACAATCGCGAAGATCACCGACGCCGCGCAAACCATCGGCATTTCAACGATCGCTAGCGGAAATTTACAAATTACCGGCACAAGCAGTTTCAGTGGCAACTCTCAGTTTGCCACTGGAATTCATCTTCTTGGAAGCACGGACGGGTACGTGAAACTTGGCGCCGCCGCTTCGCATGATGACGCTGGAACCGACAAGTCTTATTCGTTGACGCTGCCTGCGTCGCTCCCGGATTCTCCATTTGAATTTCTCTTTTTGAAAAACACAGGTAGTGACTTGGTTCCTGCCACAGACGGGACCCTGGAGTGGAGCTCCGGCCCGCACGAAATATCCTGGGAAGATAGTCACGTACGTATTCTGAGTGAATCGGGCGATGTTGAGCACAAGGTACCCTCTTCTCAACAACATCTATTCAAAGTTGACGCGAGCACTGTTTTGACTTTGACTGATGTTGGGCAAGTCATTGGTGCGTCAACTATTGCGACGGGTGCAGTCCAGGTTTCTGGCACGACTTCATTTGCCGAAACTGTGCAGATGTTGAAGGGAATCCATCTCGTAGGAACAAACACAGGGAGTGTGCAGCTGATTGCGAACAATGTGACCACGAACTACAAACTGATCATGCCGCCTGCAAAGGACGCCGCGCCCAACAACAAGATCCTGGCGATGCACAGCGACGAAGACAATGTGTCTAACGCCAACCTGGACCAGCTCGTGTGGGCTCGAGTGGTGGATTTGTTTGCGGACGACGACGGCGACACCAAAATCACGCTGGACAACGATGGCACGGACAACGACACCATCACATTTGTTTGTGATGGCGCCACGGCTGCGACGATGCAGAAGACAGTCGTGACTGTCGATGTGGCCACGGAAAGCACCGCGAGTACGGACGGTGCCCTGGTGGTGGCGGGCGGTGTTGGAATTGCCAAGGATTTTCATGTCGGTTCAGTCCTGGCAGTGGAGGCATCGAGCGCGCAGACTCTGGGAATTGACGACATTGCAACCGGGAATCTGCAGCTGACCGGGACGTCTAGCTTCTCTGGCAACGCGCAGTTTGCCACGGGTGTTCATCTTCTCGGCGCAACTTCTGGTCACTTCCAGTGGCTTGCGAACGACGCCACCACGAACTACAAACTCATCATGCCGCCTGCAAAGGACGCGTCCCCGAACAACAAAATTCTGGCGATGCACGACGACGAGCCGAACAACTTGGATCGGCTGGTGTGGGCTCGTGTTGTGGATCTCTTCGCGGACGGCGACGGCGACACCAAGATCACGCTAGACAACGCCGGCACCGACAACGACACCATCACGTTCCTCTGCAATAGCGTTTCGACGGCGACGATGGAGGAAACAAAAATCAATCTCAACAAAAATGTGCACATCCCGGACGGGATAAGTCTCTTTTTCGGACAATCAAATGATTTCCAAATCATTCATTCTGGGGCAACGTATTTGGACGAACAAGGAACTGGTGGCTTGTTTATACGAACAAACGGGCCCGCAGTGACGTTTTGCGACACAGCGAGTACGTCAAACCTGCTGGCGCAGTTCCAAAAGGATGGCGCATGCGAGCTCTATTTCAACAAGGTTAAGAGGATCGAGACAACCGCGGACGGTGCGTTGGTGACTGGTGATCTGAGCGTCACGGGAGACGCCTTCGTTGGCTCGATTCTCTCCGTGGAGGCGTCGAGCACGCAGACTCTGGGAATTGGAACCATCGACACGGGAAACATGCAGTTGACTGGAACCTCGAGCTTCTCCGGCAACGCGCAGTTCGCAGCGGGCGTGCATCTTCTCGGCGCAACTTCTGGTCACTTCCAGTGGCTTGCGAACGACGCCACCACGGACTACAAACTGATCATGCCGCCTGCCAAGGACGCCGCGCCCAACAACAAGATCCTGGCGATGCACTCGGACGAGGGAAACAACCTGGACCAGCTGGTCTGGGCTCGCGTTGTCGATCTGCTCGCGGACGACGACGGCGACACCAAGATCACGCTAGACAACGCCGGCACCGACAACGACACCATCACGTTCCTCTGCAATAACGTTTCGACGGCGACGATGGAGGAAACAAAAATTAATCTCAACAAGGATGTGCACATCCCGGACGCGGTGACTCTAAACTTTGGAACCGGTAACGATTTGCAGATCAAACACGACGGAAACCACACGTACATCAGCGAGAACGGACAAGGAAATCTCGCCATAAGATCGAACGGAAACGGGGTATTCTTTTACGATATCACAACCGGCAGCAATGTGCACATGGCTCACTTGACTTGCCAGGGCCCATGCATCTTGTTTGATAGCGGAGATGAAAAGATCAGAACCTCCAGCGACGGAGCGAAGGTCACTGGCGATTTGGATGTGACGAGCTCGCTGAGGCTCCAGGATGATGCCGGAAGCAAATATGTGGGACTGGATGCGCCGGCGACAGTGACAACGTCGTACACCCTGACCCTCCCGGCGTCGCTTCCGATCGGCGCCTACCACTTCCTGACTCTCGCCGACATGGGGACCTTTTCAACGGATGGGACGCTCGAGTGGGCTGCAGGCCCGCACGAGGTATCGTGGACAGACTCGTACGTGCGAATCCTGGGCGAGTCGGGCACGCTGGTATACCACACTCCCGATGGCGTCGATCACCTCTTCAAGGTGAACAACAGCAACGTGATGAAGGTCTCGACGGACCACGTGGACGTAGCAAAAAATACCGCGTTCACTCTCGGCACTGTGGACAGTGGCGCGCTCCGGGTGGCGGGCGACGCGAGCTTCGCCCTGAACGCGCAGATTGGGGACACGCTGTACCTGCTGGACGACAATTCGAGCGAACCGAAGAACAGCATCGGGATCAAGGCGCCAGCGGCGGTGACGCCCTACACGATCGCACTGCCGCCGAGCTGCCCCGACGCGGCGGCGCTGGAGCTGGCCTACGACTCCGGAAGCACCCTCCCCGATCGATACCAGTACCGCCTGGTTCTGGATTCCACGTCTACCGCAGCGGCCGGGACGCTCAGCTGGGAGACGAGCGGATTATTTTATGGTGTTGATGATCTGAGCGGCGGTATCAAGCCCACCACCGACGAAACACTTGGCGACCTGGCGCTTATTGTTGATGGCGCGATGATTGTGAAGAAGAGAAGCCTGTTTCGATCGGGAGGGATGTTCACCGGCCACTCGGCGAACAATTCGGGCATGGCGGGAGTGCTGGTGGGAACGCAGATGGCATCGAACGAGCCGAGACAGGTTTATCTTCGCTTTGTGGAGCCCAGCCTCGCCTATCGCGACGCGAGCTTGACCAACGCCAAGAAGTGCGAAACGGTGGTCGATTTTACCCTCGCCTATCCGACTTCGGATGGCGAGAATGTGGACGGAGGGGCCACCATCGGAGACTACAACTTCAGGACGCGCATCAAACACTCCATGGCGATCACGCACGCGAGCGACCAGTTCGACTACACGGGGCTCAACACGTTCGCCAGTGTGCCAACCAACGACTGGGGAGTGATTCAGATGATGTTCAAGAACGCATCGGGGGAGGAGGAGGACATCGCTCGCGTGTACCCGGACGGGCTCGGACCAACATGTAAGGACCAGGACGTTGTTCTGACGGGCACGATAAGCGTGTCTTTGGGGTCGACGGCTGTTACGGGGACGGGAACCGCATTCACAACGGAGCTGAAGGTGGGGGAGTTTCTGCGCGAGGTGGACAGCACCAACGTTGTCGAGCCGCAGGGAGAGATCTACGAGGTGGCGGCCATCATCTCGGACACGAGGCTCTCCATTTGCTCCCCCGCCTCAAAGGCACTGAGCGGCGTGCCGCTCCGCGTCGCGAGGGAGACCACGGCGCTGATCCATCGCTTGGAGAACGTCAAGAACAATGGCTCATTCCGAGACAAGCGAACCAACCTTCGCGACTACGCCACTGGTCGACTGAGGTCCCGCAGAGAGACGCGCGATCTCGAGGTGTACCAGGAGCCGTACGATGGCACCGCGCTCCAGATGCTCCCCGACTTTCGTCCCATTCTCACTGGTAGCCGCAGGATATGCGCCGTCTCGCAGTGGGGACCGAATGCGGTGACCGAGGCGTTCTATGGCGACGTGTTGGCGGGTACCTCCACCTCTAATATTATCACCAGTGTCTTTCTTCCTCCGTTCGCGTCCGGTACCATATCCATGCAGATCATGTTCAACGACTCCGTCAGAATGTGGACGGCGCAGTGGAATACCAGCAACAGAACGTTTGCCTACTCGGTGCCGCTGACCAACGGAAACAACGTGCCGTCGCATTCTCTTTCGTCGGCATTTTCCCTATTTCTTGGAAGGTTGCAGTCTGGAGTATACATGCCGAAAATAGGATCCACTTTTGATGGGCGCCGTGTCTTCTTTGCAGCCACCGACGAGACTCTCACCGACCCGACCTACGGGGTTTTAACGCGCGCGATGTACGAACCAATTGCCGGGGAGATAACCTTTACGGTGTCGGTGGGGTTGTGGACGATCTCGGGATCGGGATTTAGCGCACTAAGCGGCGGAGACATTATCAAAACCGATGCTGGGCAGGTTTTTACTGTGAACGCGGTTACCAACGACACCACGATCTCCTTCAACGAAACTCCGACCATTCAAGAAACCAGCTCTATCCGGAAGCAGATTCTCGCAGCTGACTCGACTCGTACGACGTGGCCCACAACGGCGACCACGGGACTCGCCGAGCGCGACCTGATCCTCAAGATGGTTGTTGATGTGGTCATTTTGCATCAATTCAATTCGCACAACACCAAGGACTTTGTTTAAATTTTGTTTGGTTCAATTAAAAGGAATGTCCGGATTAACTCAGGAGCAGCTTTTTCTCCTAAATGATCTGTTCAATGGAGAATTTGAACCCAACTTCCGGTACTCGCAAGGAATCGGCCCTCCAATACCTCAAATACAAGCCAAAGAAATGATCAACGGAGCACGGTACGTTATCACAAGCCTGGGAAATCTCATTACTTCCGGCGATTCGTATACGAACTACGGAGCGAGCAACGATAATATTGGTCATCGATTCACGGCAGAGAATATGGAGAACTTCCCCTCCGCTGTTTTCGCAGAAGTGACCCCTGCTCAGGTTACTCTTCGCATCAACCCTCACGACGACACCATTTTTTGGTCCGCCGACGTACCTGAAATGGGGATTTTTTTCACCAGCGGACTTGATCCCGTCGTTGACATAAATGGAAGCGGAAATCTAAACCTACAGACTTCATTTCAACCTATACATTTTGATTCCTCTTCCATTACAAAATCAACTACCTTTGCAACGGTGCTCAGCGGTAGCGATGTGAAGGGGTTTACGATTCCAACAGGCGGGTATTATAGGATTTCTTTTACCGTCAACGTAAATGCGGTTTCCGCGTCGGAAAACACAAATTATTTTTTTGAAGTCGCCCTGCGCAGAAGAGACACAAATAACAATGAGACCAACATTCTCGTTTCACAGGGACTTTGGGCACCCAGAAGCGGAGCGGATCCAGGAAATGCAGGCGCACAGGTCTCTGCGTCTCGTGTCGTTACTCTAGCAAATTCGGCGCAGACATATCATCTGGAAGTCAAGGCGCAGGGAAACAACATCCTCAAACTCGACTCCGCAGCGGGGAGAATCAATTTTGTCATCGAAGGACCCATCGTTCTTGGAACAACGCACAAGGAGGGTTGATGCGCTCATGAAAGTTCATGTTCCGTGAAGTTTATTTGTTTTATAAAGAAAATGGAGGTCGCCCTAGGTTCGCACAAGTCTGGTGACATTAGCAAGATGGATGGGTGGCGGGAGGTCGACACGCTCGGCGGAAATGAGCTTCGCCCGCCAGCCACGCGACGGGCGGCGACGAGGCAAATCGCGAGCAACCGAGAAATTATGATTTCGAACGATAACAAAAAGCGCTGGTCAAAGCCAGAGGCCGCAATATATCAGGCGCCCCGGCTGACGCGGCAACAGCAAGCGTGTGTAATAATGTAAACTCTACATCCACGCGCGCATGCGCTTCATCTCCGCGTTGACCAGCTGGGGATCAAAATCCGTTTTTCGCACCCCCCAACCGACTTTCGGCTGACCCACTGGAATCAGCATTGACTTGCCACAAAATTCAGTTTGAGTCATCGCATCAATATGGACAATTCGTCGCTCATGCAGCAGCTTGTGGGTCTTGTAGAGGTTACTACTCAACCCATTCGAAAACCCCATATCACCCGACCCATGCCAAAACCCGCGCTACCCAACCCATGCCAAAACCCGCGCTACCCAACCAATCCCTCTTGACTTGGGTCGGGTAGGAAAAATCCAGGAAAATTCCCCCCCCCCCCCCAAAACCCCAAAAACCATAAAATTCTTTCCATATTTCCAAACGTCTCAGACCACCACCTGACTGCACCATGCCACCCCCCACCCCCACCTCCCGCCCACGCCGCTCCACGCAGCGCATCAAGTCCACCGCTCCGAAGCGCTCCACCCCAGACTCCGCTCCTGCGTCCCCTCCGCCGCCCAAGCGCAGCAAGGCGGTCGTGCAGGAGGAGGAGTTCATTGTTGAACAGATTCTGGGGGAGAAGACGGAGAAGGGCGTGCGCAAGTTTCACGTCAAGTGGAAGGGCTACGGAATGGACGAAGCGAGCTGGGAACCCCTCGAGTGCTTTAAGTATGAAGATGGCTTGAACCCCAAGGTCCAGGCCTGGATTGATGCGCACCCTCCCGCGGAGAAGAAGCGCCGCCCCGGCCCGAACAAGAAGTCCCCCAAGTCCCCATTTGACGACCCAGCGGTCAAGGCGGCGCTGGCCGCGATGCAGGAGCGTTTCGACAAAACATTTGGTCGCATGGAGGGAATGATGAGCCGCATGCTGCGCGCGCAGGACGCCGCCACCAGCTCCAACACGGTGGTGAATGTAAACGTGTGCGCGCCGGCGGAAGTCGAGATCAAGCAATTCTCCCATCTTCCCCGTAACACCAGCAAGTACCGAGTCTGGCGCTCGTTCGAGAGTCAGTGGATCAAGCATGTGCGCCCCGCGATCGACGCTGACTCCGAAATCGAGTGGAAGGCCCCGGCCAACTGGCTGGAGTTGTCCGAGGCGCAGGTCCGCGAGGCGTTTCATATCATCTGCGACTCCCCGCGGCTGCTGAAGAAGCTCCCGGCCAACAACAATTGCCCCGCGCGCTCCAAGGGAGAGACGCTCCGCAGCAGTGGAATCAGGCGCTTAATGCAGAACTTTCTGCAGATCTGGACCTCGGCCAAGGCCGGCCGCGCAAACCTCGCCGAGTGTCCGAAGCTCAAGGATGTGCGCTGCATGGCCATCAACAAGCTGGCGCTGCAGGAACCACTGAAGCTTCCGGTGCGCACCTTCACGCCGGACGAATGCAAGACGCTGTGGAACCATATGACCCAGGAACCGGTCACTGTTCGTAATGTGCAGCGCCTTATGTTCTACCTGTGTCACGTGTTTCTTGGCCTGCGCACTGGCCGCAGCATCTACGACATCGAGGCGTCGCACTTCCACTACTCCAAGGAGCGCGACACCATCTACTACCGCGGGGTCACGACCAAGACCAAGCTCGCAGAGGGCCAGAGCGTGAAGGAGCGCATGTACCGCAACTCGATCTCGCCGCAAACCAAGGTTTTGAACCACCTGTTCGAGGCCTACTGCCGCCTGCGCGCTCGCGCCAAGCCAACGCGCAAGGAGTTTTTCCTCCATATCAAGACCAACGCCAACGTGCCGATCCTGACCGCGCTGAAGGAGAACCTGGAGGTTTTCGAGGACGCCCCAATCACGCGCGCGGAGCAGTGCTCGTGGCTGCGCACGCTGGCGGAGGAGGCGGGCATCTCGAGCAAGGACATCCAGGGGCGCGCGCTCCGGTGCATGCACGCGCTGGCGCAGGTCAAGGCCGGGCTGGCGCACACGTGGACGAGCGACGCGATCAACCACTACCTGCGCGAGCACTCTGCGCTGGGCGAGGAGTACATTGCGGCAGTGTCCGGCGCGGGCGCGGGCGAGGATGCGGGCGCGGGCGAGGATGCGTAGACGATCGGAAATGACATGCGCGCGCGAGTGTGCATAGTCGTAGATGTAATGTGTGCGCGGGTGGAGATCCCGCGGCGCACGATTCAGCGATACTCATGATAAACAACTTAATAAAGCTAATTGTAACAAAGATGCGCAGCCTACATCATTAACATGAGATTCACATCAGTTCCACTAAACTCGTGCGCATCCATGATGGGATATCCGGATTTGACAAGCCCGTTAAAATCCAGCGAGTCCCAAAACAGCTGCGCCTCATCCTACGGTTCCGGGCCACAGCGCACGCGTTTGACGACCTTGCGCGGCCTGGTGCTGCGCCCCCCCGAGCGCTTCTTGTTGTTGCTGTTGGTGGTCGTCTTGGCGGCCGCCTTGGCAGCGGCGGCAGCGGCGGCAATGGCGGTTTTGGTGATATCGGCGGCATTGGCGGTGGGGACCTTGGCGGCGGGGACCTTGGCGGTGGGGACCTTGGCGGCGGGGACCTTGGCGGCGGGGACCTTGGCGGCGGGGACCTTGGTGACGGGGACCGTGGCGGCGGGGACCGTGGTGACGGGGACCGTGGCGGCGGGGACCTGGGTGGTGGGAGCAGCGAGGACATACATGCGAGTACACAGAGTGGTTTCCACGTCGACAGGAATCATTTTAGGGACGCCACCAAACGGATCGACTCTGCATTCATCAACATCTGCGTCATTATCCCATGTCAGATATGCTGCGCGCTTTTCGTTGGCTTTATTGACCAAGCTCGCAAGGGTCTCTCGCTGTTTGGTGAGGGACTCGACCAGAGCGTCGTACTTGGTCTGATTACTCCATATTCTCTCCGCGAGTAGATTGCGCATGTGCTCGAGGATCTCACCTGATTGCTCATTCTCACGTAAGTCAACCTTTCGCATGATATCATCGATATCGGACTGCAGCCTCTTGCGGATGGGGCTCAACTCCGCATCCAGAGCGGCTTTTGCGGAAGCGAGAGTGGCCTTGTGCGCGTTGACACCCGCCTGTGCGTTGTTGTACACCTGGTTGGCTCTGATATTTTCCGCCCGCGCCGAGTTTAGTTTCGATCGTAGCTGCGATCCCTCTACCTCCAGACCAGCTGTACGCGCGCGTGTGGGCGCATGTGCCTCCAGATCAGCTGTACGAGCGCGTGTGGGCGCATGTGCCCAGGCTCGCGCGTGTACGATGATACGCGCGCCACGCACTGTCACCAATTGTCGGGGAGTGCTCCTTGTTAATTGCATCCATTTCCGCCGCGGCAGACTCTTCCATGACTTTAGATTGCTGCGTGCACAGTTCTTTCAAGGTATTGATGTTTTTCAGATGTTGGGATCTCATATCGACGAAACTAGATGATTTAAGGAGGCCCGTGTAGTCGTCATCGACTATTTTCCTGATACTGTCCTCCACGCCTTTGATGGACGCGAGGGTTTTGGATACTTCCATGCAGGCCTTATCATGTCCTCCTCGGTACGCCTCGCTCACCATTGCTCGAAGTCCAGGAGAAATATCCTTAGCTGACATATTGGTTTTTGTCGCTCTTCGATTACGGGTGTGCGTCGTTTCCTTTCCACAGTGGCTCGTGGTTGTCATGTGGCTAGTGGTGCTCGTGGTAGCCAGCGCTCAGCTCTCTTCGACGCTCTTCGGACGCTCTTTAGTTCTCTTCAGTGCAGCTAGCTAACTTGGTAGCGCGAACAGACTTGTTCCTTTTGGCGCGAACAGATATATACTTTTGGCGCGAACGGAGAATTTGGGCGCCTAGATTCTCACACTGGAGTGGAGGATGAGCACGAGCGTGAACCAGGTGGAGGACAGCGACCTGAAGGATCTCATGAAGACTCTCGAGGCGCAAATTTTCGCGAAGGTGGCAGAAGTACAAACGAAAAGAAAGGAAGAATGCAGTGCAGCATCTGAGGTACACCTTTTGCGCGCTCTCTCCTCTCCCACACCCGTGTTTATCGTGCGCGTTCGCGCGTTTGCGTGTCTGTGTTTGCGTGTCCGCGCCGAACTTATAATATTGTTATCCATGTGCACCGATAGGTGAAAGACTTGAGGAACAAAAACAGTGAACTGGCGCTGCAGAACACTCAGCTGCAGGACAAAATTGATGAGCTTCTGAAGCAGATTGGTTTGAGAGACGCTGTCTTGAGTGATATCGCGAAATTAATGGGCGACCAGGTCGCGCGGTTGGTTTCCGTCACCAAGACGGGAATCAGCGCGGAAATTAAGAGGAAGCGCGGGCGTCCGAAGAAGTCCTCTAAATCTGCAGAAGCTGTGAAATCCAGCAGTCTGTGTGGGTCGGGCGATGAGGTAGCGCGCATACATCTAGATCGCGCGCGCATACATCCAGACCGCGCGCACGTATATCCAGACCGCGCGCATACATCCAGACAGCGCGCACGTACATCCAGACCGCGCGCACGTATATCCAGACCGCTCGCGCATACATCCAGACCGCTCGCGCATACATCCAGACCGCGCGCACGTATATCCAGACCGCGCGCATACATCCAGACAGCGCGCACGTACATCCAGACCGCGCGCAC
>Ga0181571_10002526_pt1 | contig 13604 bp, 8 predicted proteins | sample 101ome_17_FD_132440 | JGI IMG/M metagenome (GOLD analysis project Ga0181571, IMG submission 132440) | Coastal salt marsh microbial communities from the Groves Creek Marsh, Skidaway Island, Georgia - 101407AT metaG (megahit assembly) | ecosystem: Environmental > Aquatic > Marine > Intertidal zone...
ATTCATGACAGACTCGGTCCCAAAGCAACTTGAGGCCTGGCATCTGGTGGGTGGGCTTGATCCCCTGAATGAGGACGAACTGACAGGGAAGGAACCCCAAGATCATTACCCCGTCCTCCTGGCCGACTGGATAGAGCGGGACGGCCTGCGTTGTCTTAAAATCAAACTCAGAGGGAATGATGCCAGGTGGGATTATGATCGCTGCGTTGCCGTGGGGCAAATAGCGCTGCAGCATGGCGCTCGCTGGCTCACAGCCGACTTCAACTGCACCGTGACTGACCCAGATTACGTCAATCAAATTCTCGATCAACTACGCGACGACCACCCCAGGATCTATGGCATGCTTTTGTATGTCGAGCAGCCCTTCCCCTACGAATTAGCCGACCATCCGATCGACGTCCACAGTGTTGCCTCCCGCAAGCCTCTATTTCTGGATGAGAGCGCGCACGACTGGCAATGGGTGGCCAGAGGTCGCGAACTCGGCTGGACGGGGGTGGCATTGAAAACGTGCAAGACCCAAACAGGGGCCATCCTGAGTGCTTGTTGGGCCAAGGCCCACGGCATGGGAATCATGGTTCAGGATTTAACCAATCCCATGCTAGCACAGATCCCACATGTGCTGCTCGCCTCTCGAGTGGGCACGATCATGGGTGTTGAAACCAACGCCATGCAATTTTATCCGGAGGCCAGCCAATATGAGGCTCTCATTCACCCAGGTCTCTATCAAAGGCGGGAGGGCCAAGTCGATCTGGCATCGGTTGCTGGAAGCGGATTTGGCTACCGTCTCGATGAAATCGAACGTCCATTGCCAAAACCTGCCTTAGCATTTCTCCCATGACGCCAACTCCCGACAACCTCTTAAATTTGCGAAAGGAAGCCCAGAGAGGTCTTGGAGGCAAATCCATCCAGCATCGCACTGATCGAGCAAGCATCGCCAGCTTGTATGAGCGCCTTTTGCTTGAGGATTGTTTACCATTCTGGTTCCCAGCATGTCTGGACAACACTTTTGGCGGGTTTTTCTCGTGTTTGGACCAACAGGGCAACCCGTACGAAAGCGACAAATCACTTTGGGCCCAGGGTCGCATGAGCTGGCTTTTGCTTCGTCTTCATCAGGTCTGGAAACGGGATTCACGTTGGTTTGACTGGGCCGAATCGGGCTTATCCTTCATGTCTGACCATGGCTTCGATCAAGATGGGCGTATGTTTTTTCTACTCAACAAGGAAGGCCAAGCCCTGCGAAAGCGACGCTATGCCTACAGCGAAGCCTTTGCTGCGATCGCCTATGCACGCTATGCCCAGCTCACCGGGCAAGTGGAAATAGCTAAGAAGGCGGAGAAACTGCTGCGTCATTTCATTCATTGGAATTTTGACCCGGACAGCCAAATGGAACCCAAGGGTACCTCAACACGCCCACTGATTGCCCTGGGCCCGTATATGATTGCTTTGGTCACAGCCCAGGAACTCCGGGCAGCTCTTGGGATGAGCGACACCCTCAACCCCATCATCGACCGTATGATTGAGAAGATCCTCACCTGCTTTGTGCGGCCTGAAGAAGCCTGTGTCCTGGAAATCGCCACACCAGAGGGGCACATCAGCCCACACATTGAAGGCCGAACCCTTAATCCAGGTCATGCTATTGAAGCTGCGTGGTTTATCATGCAGGAAGGGGCGGTTCGACGACAATCGGAATGGATCCAGGCAGGAGCACAAATGCTCCAATGGATGTGGGATCGAGCCTGGGATCAAGACCACGGAGGCCTACTGTACTTCACTTCTTTGGACGGTTCGCCCGTCCAAGAATATTGGCATGACATGAAATTCTGGTGGCCCCACAGCGAGACCCTCATCGCCAGCACCTATGCCCACCTGCTGACTGAGGATCCAAAATATGCCGATATCCATCAAAAAACGCACGATTGGGCCTTTGGCCATTTTCAGGATGTGGATCATGGTGAATGGTTTGGATATCTGAGGCGCGATGGGACTGTTTCAAATCCAGCTAAAGGCAACCTCTGGAAGAGTGCTTTTCACCATCCAAGAAGCTTGATGTTGTGCTGTGAGATCCTGCGTGGGGACATGAATCAGTGCTCAAGCTTGGTCTAGATTCAGCCGATTAATAACTAGGACCTTTAGGTGTCGCATAACAGGCTTTTTGGGGTCATCTACAACCAGAAAAAACTGGTTTTGGTGGGATAATGGGCTAGTATCCCATAGAGCTGCATTGTGGGTTTCCACAGCGTAGCACCAAAACCTGACAGCCACTTGAGTTGGCGTCACAAACGGTTAAGGTCACAGGAGCTGATACAAAGCATTCGAGGATTCCGACCAGATGACCTTAAACCAGTAGAACAATTGCCATGAGCGAAGAAGCATTCAACAACTTTACACCTCGAGCCCAGCAGGTTCTGGCCCTTGCTCGCAAGGAAGCCGACCGGTTCAACCATCATTACGTCGGCACCGAACACCTCCTACTTGGTCTGATCAAGTTGGACCAAGGCGTGGCGGTGAACGTCCTCAAAAAAATGGGACTGGACCTCGAAACCGTCCAGATGGAGGTCGAGAAACACGTACCCGCCGGCCCGGACCATAAAGTAGCGGGAACCATCCCCTACACCCCGCGGGTTAAGAAGGTTCTGGATCTGGCTTCCAAGGAAGCCAAGCAGCTTTCCCACACTTACGTGGGCACCGAACACATCCTCTTGGGATTGCTCAGGGAAGGCAACGGGGTTGCAGCCAAAGTGCTTCGTGGCCTTGATGTGGATCTGGATCAGACCCGCCAGGAAATCCTGAAAGAGGTGGACCCAAACTTTCAGGAAAGCGAGGAATTTGCCAATGCAGAGGAAGGTGAAAAGTCAGAGAAAAAAGGAGAAAACAAAACTCCTGCTCTCAAGGCTTTTGGCCGTGACTTGACTGAAATTGCAAGCAAGGGCGACATGGATCCAGTCATTGGACGCAAGGATGAGATAGAACGTGTTATTCAGGTCCTATGTCGGCGGACTAAAAACAACCCTGTTCTCTTGGGTGAGGCAGGTGTCGGTAAAACAGCCATTGTCGAAGGACTGGCTCAGGAAATTTCCAAGGGTAACGTGCCTGAGATCTTGCGGGATAAGCGTGTGATCACCCTTGATCTGGCACTCATGGTGGCAGGCACCAAATACCGGGGCCAATTTGAGGAACGCATCAAAGCCATCATGGATGAAATTCGTCGCAATCAGAATATCATTCTCTTCATTGATGAGCTTCACACCATTGTGGGCGCTGGCTCAGCCGAGGGAACCATGGATGCTTCAAACATCATCAAGCCAGCTCTCAGCCGTGGTGAAATGCAATGCATTGGAGCCACAACCCTCAACGAATACCGTAAATACATTGAAAAAGATGCTGCGCTTGAACGGCGATTCCAAAGCGTCAAGGTAGAGGCTCCTTCACAGGAGGACGCTATCTTGATTCTTCAGGGTTTGAAGTGCAAATACGAGGATCACCACAACATCAACCTCACGGATGATTCCATCAAAGCTGCGGTTCAGCTATCTGAGCGCTACATCACCGGCAGATTTCTGCCTGATAAGGCCATCGATGTCATGGATGAGGCCGGCTCACGAGCCCGTATTGCAAGCATGACGCGCCCACCTGATGTCAAAGATCTGGAGGGAGAAATCGATTCGATTCGCGCGGAGAAGGAAAAAGCTATCAAGGATCAGGATTTCGAGAAGGCCGCCTCCATGAGAGATAAGGAGAAGCAGTCAAAAGAAAAACTCGAGCAAGTCCTCTCTGAATGGAAAGCCTCGCGTGAGGAAAAGCGCGTGACCGTGACCGATGAAGACATGATGCAGGTGGTCGCAAAGTGGACCGGCATCCCCCTCAAGCGCATGGAAGCTGGAGAAATCCAACGCTTGCTGGAAATGGAGACAGAGCTCTCGCAAGTTGTGATTTCGCAAAAGGAAGGTGTGACCGCGCTCTGCAAGGCCCTGAGGCGTTCGAGGGCCGACTTGAAGGATCCCAGACGACCTATTGGCACCTTTGCACTCCTTGGTCCAACAGGTGTTGGTAAAACACTTTTAGCTAAGACGGTTGCTGCGCACATGTTCGGCGATGAGAAATCGCTCATTCAGCTTGATATGAGTGAATACATGGAGAAGTTCACCGTATCCAGGTTGGTTGGTTCGCCTCCAGGTTATGTGGGATATGAGGAGGGAGGGCAACTCACCGAACAGGTGCGTCGCAAGCCCTATTGTGTGGTTCTATTTGACGAGATTGAGAAGGCCCATCCGGATGTCATGAACATGCTCCTGCAAATCCTTGAGGAGGGCAAGCTCACGGACAATGTCGGGAGGGTTGTCGATTTCAGGAACACCATCATCCTACTCACTTCCAACGTGGGGGCCCAGACCGCATCACAGCCAAACATTGGGTTCACACCCGCCTCGGAACAGGGCGATTATGAAACCATGAAGGGGAAGATCATGGAAGAAGCCAAGCGGGCCTTTAAACCTGAGTTCCTTAACCGGCTGGATGATGTCATCGTTTTCCGCTCGTTAAGCAAGCCAGATTTGATCACCATCCTTGAACTGGAAACAGACAAAGTACTGACACGCCTGCGCCATAAGCAAATTGATTTGCATTTGACCGATGCGGCCAAAGATTTCCTTGTCGAGAAGGGCTATGACCCAGCCTACGGGGCTCGCCCCATGAGGCGGGCTGTCGAGCGGTATCTGGAAGACCCTCTGGCCGAAGAAATCCTAAAGGGGTCGTTCCTGGAGGGCATCCCCATTCAGGTTGTTGTCGAGGAAGATCACCTGGCCTTTAATCAGGAAGCCGGCAAGGAAGGTGCACAAGTCACCAAGTAACCCGCCACTCACACTTGATTATTACCCGTCTGCGGCTTGTTCGCAGACGGGTGTTTTCTTTTCCACTCCTTCCATGCATAATCATTTTCAGCCATGCAAACCCGTCAACTAGGAAAGACCGATCTCCATCTTCCCGTTGTGTCCTTTGGGGCCTCATCGCTGGGGCAAGAATTCCGTCCCGTACAACTAAGTGAAGCGCTCGAAAGCGTCAAAGTAGCGTTGGAGCTAGGCATGAACCTCATTGACACCTCTCCGTTTTATGGCAGGGGCATGAGCGAAGTCCTGCTTGGGCTCGCCTTGAGGGAAGTGCCTCGGAGTGATTACCTGCTGTGCACCAAACTTGGTCGTTACGACCTGGCGCATTTTGACTTTTCGGCCCGTCGAGTTCACGAAAGTATTGATGTCAGCCTTCATCGACTGGGAACCGATTACTTGGACATTGCCCTTTGCCACGATATTGAATTCGTGCCCATGCAACAAATTGTCGATGAAACGATTCCTGCTTTGAAGGAGGTTCAACAGCAGGGCAAGGTGCGATACATTGGGTTCAGTGGATATCCTCAGAAAATTTTCCCCTTTATTCTGGATCAAATCCAGGTGGATTGTGTCCTCAATTACAACCAATACACCTTGCAAAACACCCGTTTTCTCGACGAAACGGTCCCCTATTTACAAGAGAAAGGGATTGGGGCCATGAATGCAGGTCCCTTTTCGGCGAGGCTGCTCACCGATGCCCCCCTGCCCGCCTGGCTCAAGGAGCCTGAATCGGTTAAACTCGCAGCCAAGGAGGCGGCTAATTTGTGTCGCCAAGAGAACACCGACATCGCCAAATTGGCACTTCAGTTTTCTATCGCACATGACTCGATGGCGACCACAGTGGCCGGTAGCGCTAATCCCGCTAACATTCGCAAATGGGCTCAATGGGCTGCCGAGCCTCTCAATCTGGATTTGCTCAAAGCCGTTCAGGCCATCTTCGAGCCAGTCCGAAATATCGGACACATCGAAGGTCTTCCCATTAACAACTGAAGGATCTGTAACCTTCGCCTTATGAAAGCACTTCAATTCACCCGTCCTCAGTTAATGGAGTCGATCTCCATTGATGAACCATCAACGCCTGGCCCTGGGCAAGCCCTTGTTCGTGTGCACCGCATTGGTATTTGCGGCACGGATCTGTCAGGCTACATGGGTAAAATGCCATTTTTCACTTATCCACGCATCCCGGGCCATGAGCTGGGGGTAGAGGTGATCGCCACGGGTAAGGATGTGACCCATGTTCAACCTGGCGACCGTTGCAGTATCGAGCCTTACATGCATTGCGGCCAATGTTTCCCATGTCAGCAGGGTTCTACTAACTGCTGTGAACAGCTCAAGGTCATTGGTGTCATGGAAGACGGCGGCATGAGAGAACGCTTCTTGGTTCGAGCCAGCAAGCTTCATCCAGGCAACACTCTCAGCTATGATCAACTGGCACTGGTTGAAACCTTGGCCATCGGCTGCCATGCAACCAACCGAGGCGAACCTACCGAAGGGATGAAGACGCTCATCATTGGTGCTGGCCCCATAGGGCTGGCAACCCTGGAATTTGTGCGGCTTACCGGAGCCAGGATTACCGTGATGGACCGAGTCGAAACTCGATTGCAATTCTGCCGAGATATTTACGGTGTGGCTCACACCATCTTGCATGAGGATGATGAACAAAGCCTCAAACTTGCCAGGGAATACTCAGCTGGGGATCGTTATCAACTGGTGATTGATGCCACGGGTAATCAGCATTCGATGTCACAAGCACTGCAATACGTCGCTCATACGGGAACTTTGGTCTATGTAGGCATCACTACCCAAGAAATCAAATTTGCTCATCCAATCTTGCACCGTGCAGAAATCAACTTAAAGGCAAGCCGCAATGCTCTACCTAGTGATTTCACTCGCATCATTGGGTTGATTGATCAAGGGACGATTCAGACTGACCCTTGGATCACACACCGCACATCTTTTGAGGACACCCCCAAGAACATGGAGCACTTCACTCAACCCGCTTCAGGTGTCATCAAGGCCATCATCGAGGTTTGAGTTCGAGGAGTCGATCCCCTTCGGTAACCTTTTGCAAATCAAAACGCCCCTTCCAGGTAGAAGGGGCGTTGGTATCAGTGATGAAGGTTTTGCGGCATTAGGCTTGCGGCGAATTACTGGTTTGACTCTGCTTCCCGCATGAAGAAACGCACACCGCCACCTGAACCGATGGAGGATGCGTTGTAGATGTAATCAGCATCCAGAGCTTTGCCTATCCGAACTGAAGCCTCAGCCAAGTGTGCCTGACTGTAGGGATCAGGCCTGACATCCTCATCAGCGAGCATTTGATCGATTTGTTTCTGCATAGCTCGCAACTGCGAGAGCGCCAGATTCGAAACGGGCTTCTGTGAGGCACTTGGAAAACCGCCTCCCATGCTTAAGTCAATCAAACGCTCTAAATGCTCACGTTGAAGGTTGCGCCGCAAGCTAGAAATCATGGGCTGACGAGCCGTGAACTTACCCTCGGGAGCATCTTGCAGCTCAGACCAAACGGCCTCACGAATATCACCCAGTATCTCAGGCAAGGTGATCATGTCTTCATCCTCTGGGGTCAGGAATTCGTTATCATAAACACGACCCATCGTGGTGGGATTCATGAGCATGGTCAGAGCTGAGGATTGGATCCCCATGATACGATCGTGCACAGGCCACGTGCTATCTTCAATGGCAGAGCTGAAATCATCAATCCACTTATCCATGGAAAGGTGCCGAAGCAGTTCCGGGGTCAACCCGTATGCCTGGTCCTCAAAGGCATGCTGCATGACAAAGCGCAACGCTTCGCGCTGCTTGGAGGCTGGAACCACTTCAATCGGCGGCCCTGCATCTGGGTCACCTTTCTTGGAGCGGTTGATTAGCGCTCCCCCCAGCCAGTTGGCCATCATACTCAGTGATCGCATCTGGATACTCAAGGTCAGGCCGTAACCGTAACGGGCCTTGGCCCAGCTTTCACCCTCCTTGACAAAATCCTCAAGGATTCGTTCACGATGATCGTTCGCCAGCTTGATCTGGCTTTTGGCGTAGCTCAAGGGATCTTTCGCAAAGTCATAACGCCGAGCATAGGGATCGGGTCCGTAGGTATCCTCATCAGTGGCGTAAGCAAGCATCGGATCGTTAACCCGAGCCAACACCTTACTAAGCTCGGCATCATCCTTGAGTATCGAATACCCATACTCAATTGCCCACATGTCATAGGGGCCTACTTCGATCATACCGTAGTCGCCCTGTTCACTCCCGAATCCATCAAGATTCATGTTTATTGGCAGGTAATCCATAACCGAACCAGCGAAAGGCTTTTTGCCCTTCACCTCATCGCTGTTGATGGTTTCTAAGTCATAAATGCTAGATGCCTTGAAATTGTGTCGCAGACCGATGGTGTGGCCAACCTCATGGGCGACCAGATCGGCGATGAGGGGACCCACAAACCAGTCCGGAATGCCGTCAAGCATGTCTTCATTCTTTTGCTCCGCATCCTTATCCTCTCCCTCATTGGCATCTTCTTCCTCATGATGATTAGCCATTAGATCGAGTGAAAAGCGCATCATGGCCATGTCCAACGCACGGAAATCGGCGGCCTGACAAAACCCGTTTACCTGACTCGTCCGGCCAATAAGCCCATCAAACTCTTGATCGCCAATCAGCGAAGCATCGTTGTGTGCGACTGGGTGCCCGCCGTAAGCATGATGCTCATGGGCGATGGCCTCAGCGACGGCCTGACGGTTGGATGGATGCGCCAGGCGGACACGAGGATCCCATTCGGGTTTTTGTTGCAACCAGGCAAGGGTTTCGGGGGAGTAACCTTCCATGGCAAGTTTGGGTAATTCTTGATTGAATTTTCTCCAAAAATGACGGATCCAACCATCGGTTAGGATGATATCAGCATCCAAGATCTCGCCTGTCATGGGGTTGGCACGGCTGGGTCCGATCGCGGTGCCGACGTTGTTGTTCAGCCAACGGATAAAGTTGTATCGCACATCCTCAGGATGCTTTTCCATGTGAGCATTGGTAGCCTGATCCTGATAGCGCACCTCCAAGGCATTGAGTAGTCCAATTTCCTCAAAGGCCTTGTTCCACATCATGACACCCTCTCGCACCCAACGGCGATACCGGATAGGGGTGGTGTGTTCCACGTAGAAAATAATAGGATTCTTGACGGGGCTGACCTTAAGTGAGGCATCTGCCTTTTCCACATGCCAGCGATTGATGTAGCGAGTGCGCACATCGTTAACCTCGTATTTACCAAGGTCATTGTAGCCTGTGGTGAAATACCCTATTCGCTCGTCAGCCTTGCGGGGCTTGTAGGAAGGGTTGGGTTTGATTTCGCTGATGGAAAAATGAAATGTCTTGAGCAGCCCACTGGAAACAGGCACCTCAAATGCTACTTCTATGTTTTCTGGGAACGCCCGGGCTGTTTTAACTGTCGCAAGAGCCTTTTTGAGACCTGAAGCGCTGGACCCAAAGAACTTGGCTCCTTCGCCTAACAAGAAAGCATCCAGATCAATGACTGGTCCCCACTCCGGATGCATCGTGACAATCGGCACATCGGCCAAAACACGGTCAGTGAACAGCCGCTGGATGGAACTTTTCGACTCGGCATCACCGCTGGATCGGATCTCGATATTAGGCTGAATCAAAACCATTCGCTTGCCTATCTGCTTCCAGTAGACATACATGTCAGCCTGTTGAAGTCCGGCGTATTGCTCGCCACTGGCAACGGTGAGCGCTATGAAGAATTTCTTAGAATCATACTTCTTGGGAAATGCGGCTAAAAGCTGGTTGTCCTTGGCATCATGAAAGAGCCCCATCAGACTACGACTTTGATCAATCGTCGAGATCACTTGCTTGTAACCTTCAAAGACCGATTCGTGAGGGGGGTAGTCTGGGGTTTTCGCTGAAGCATTGTCGGCGCCATATGAACTGACGCCAGGGGACACGGCTAAAATGGCCAACAGAAGACTGAGAATTTGTTTCATAACCCTTGTTGTTAGTCGATACTAACTTCGGACTTCGATAAAGCAACCCACAATCAAACCGGTTAAAACTTGCTGAGCTGCGAGGATTCTACCTATCCTTGAATTATGGACCTGATTAAACAGTGGGTAAGGCGACAACTATCTAATCCCCAGGTAGTTATGCTCGCTGCGCTTCTGTTGATCATTTTCATGATCATCTTTTTCTTGGGCGATCTTCTGGCGCCAGTTTTCGCAGCCCTAGTCATTGCTTATCTTTTGGATGGGATCATTTTGCGATTTCAGCGCCGAGGCGCTCCCAGGCTGGCAGCTGTTTGCGGGGTTTACCTTTTGTTTCTCCTGGCGGTTTTCATGCTTTTCTTTGTTGTGATCCCAAGTCTCGTCTCCGAGTTGGACAAGTTTGTACGCCGGGATGTTCCGGGAATCGTCCAAAACGCCTCAAAAGATATCCAGGATGCTTACACGCGTTATGAACTATTCAAATCCCAACGCATTGCCACACTGCTAAACGGACCCTCCAAGACAGCGCAAGAGCCTGAGAGCCCGCTATCTCAAAACGCCCAAACCAAGCCTACCGACAGTGGTATCGGTCAGCAGCCAGATGCGGAAAGACCTATTCCCGATACAGGGAATGACACCAGCCTAAACATGGATCGATTCACCGAAACCATTGAACGCCAATTGACCGACTTTGGGCGCACTGCCTTGAGTTTCTCGATCACTTCGCTCAAGAGCATCGTGGTGTGGATCGTGTATCTCGTGCTCGTGCCAGTCATGGTATTCTTTATCCTCAAAGACAAGGAACCGATAGCACGCTGGTTTGTTCAGTTCCTTCCCGAGGAACGGGGCCTCACCAACAAGGTCTGGCACGAAGTCAACCAGCAGACCAGTAATTATGTTCGAGGGAAATTTTGGGAGGTCATGATCGTGTGGGGTGTCACCTTTGTCACCTTTTCCATTTTTGGCCTGAGGGCTACCCTGTTACTTTCTCTTTTTGTGGGTCTCAGTGTACTCGTTCCCTACGTTGGAGCTACCTTGATGTATATCCCAATAGGGATTATCGGGTTTTATCAATTTGGCGCCAGCTCAGCATTCGCGTGGCTCATTATCGCCTATTCCATTATCCAAGTTCTAGATGGTAACGTCTTGGCTCCCGTGCTGATGTCCGAGGCGACAAGCCTTCACCCCATAGCCGTCATCGTAGCCATCCTGATTTTTGGTGGCCTTTGGGGGTTCTGGGGTGTCTTCTTTGCCATCCCCTTGGCCACGCTCATCAATTCCATTATCAAGGCCTGGCCTATGGAGACCTCGGTTTCCGACTCAGGTCCGCCATGAGCTGACCCCACAGATCATCGACTCTTCGATCGGGATCTTAGTTATCTCAGAAATTAGGATTTAGGCTTTGACAAGCCTGCCAAGCTGCCTCATAAAGACCTCTCATTTGCGTGGGGTCGTAGCTCAGTTGGTAGAGCACCACAATGGCATTGTGGGGGTCAGGGGTTCGACTCCCCTCGGCTCCACCAAATTCTTCTTCCCGGACAGTGGCTCCGGAAGCACCTTTCCTCTCAACCCGCAAGACCAGCATGTCATCTTGGACATATGGCGTAACGGTTGTTCACTCCACCAAGTCTGGGACCTGTATAAGCTGTTGCAGCTAACCACGTCCTGCAAACTATCAGAGGCCATAGAGAGCTTTCTCAAGCATCTCGAGGACCGTGGCAGATGCCAGCAATATCGCTATGAATTCTCGCGTGCCCTGAAGCATCTTCTCAAGGCTGTGGGCGACACTTTGCCGGTCTCACAGCACACCACAAAAACGCTGCTGATGTCCTGCCAAAAGCTCGAACAGGACCCAACCTTCGTCATCAAGGTCAACATCTTCTACAATTGGTGCAAGGAACAAGGCTACACCGCCATGGATATCACTGTGGAGAAACCCTACCGACCGGCGGTCAATGAGATTGAAACGCTCTCCAATCGCCAGGTCCGAGCGCTTATTGACCATTGCGATGAAGACCTCCTGGGGCACCTGTGGCTGTGTCTTTGCCTAGGCTTGAGGCGCGCCGAGGCCACCAAGGTCGACAAGCTAACATGCCGTGACAACTACCTCATTGTGGGCGCCGAGGCAGCCAAGACAAAGACAAGGCGCGTGATTCCCCTGCTCTCTGGCCACACCAAATACTGGCAACGGGTTCAACCGCTGCCAAACCTCCGCAAGCGCATGGAACGCCTCAAACGTGAAGCCGGAATCGTCACTTGGCCGCGAAACTGCATGCGGCATACGGCAGCCAGCCATTGGCTGAACCACTACCAAGACGAGGCCAAGGCGGCCCTGCACTTGGGGCATTCCCCTACTATGCTGCACCGGCACTACAAAGCACTGGTGACGCGCAAGGAAAGCGATGAGTTCTTTGCGCTGTGGAGCTAGCTTGGAGCCCCATAAAAAATTTCACCGAGCAGCAAGCCCCCCGAACGTAAACATATTTTGGCCCTAGCACTCGTACATCTAGCAGTTCCTTTAATCAAAGGACGTTTTACGAGGGTAATCTCTACTCACTGAGCGATAAGGTAATGCAGAAGATCTAACATCGATCAGGTAGCATTTTGATCAATTGACTAAACCGATTTGCTAAGTTGATTGCTAAGACTGTTCAGTGTTAAGGGTTGTGAACCGATGAATGAGCCAAATAAGTATCCCTCCCGTCATGACCCTAACCACCTGGGGAGACCTCAATCTACCTTCCAAGAGCTAAAGCCCTTCATTGGTATCACCCTCTTCGCTTTTACCACATGCATTATTTCCGCCTGGTTGTCCTTTCTGAATGTTGAAGAGATGGACTCAGTAGACCCTGGTGCTATGTGGTGTTCAGTCTGTGAAAAAATCACCTACGAAACCGACCGCGAATACATCCAATTATCCTCTTTTAACTCAGTTTTGGTCTGTGCGACATGCGGTATGCAGAACCTCACAACCAAAGAAGCAGGAAATACAGAAGGCTGGCTGATGATTGGCGTTAGTATTTTGACACTTATTGGTGGAGCATCATTTTGCGTTTATTGGGCTCGGCTCAATAAAAAATTGAATGTTTATTCGGCTAGGAAATGAGAGGAAAAACGTGACCCAGAAACTCACGCCTGCATGAAGATCCCTGCGGGATCGTTCATGCGGCTTACCCCCATAAATAATCTCTTTCAGCAATCGGTTGCCTAACGGGTTTCCGCATCAGGCTCGAGCGGTGTGAGCAGTCTAAAATTGCCTGACACACAACTGTGAAGGTGAGTAGGCTTTGGGCCTACGGCGCACTGTCCACACTGCCAACGAGGAGGGCAATATGAACGACACTCCACTGGCAACGACTGACGTTAGAGCATGAAAACCTTGGTGAACCTACTCATCCGCCTTCTCGGTGCCTGCCTGTTTGTCTTCGGGCTTGGGTTCTGGTTGCCCTTGCTGACGGGCACCACCTGGGTCGAAGGCATCCTGGTGCTCTCTATCAGCGTGGTCGCAGTGTATCTGGGGGGTGTCATGTCATTCTCCAGAACCCGACTCAAGTGGAAGTAAGAAGCTTAGGCCCTGGAAGCGGGCTCTTCGCAATCATGGCACGCAGAAGGAAGATTACATCATTCTGAGTCCCGCGCTTTCTCTACTGAGCGGAACACCAGGCCAATGTGCTTCCTCGGTCTGAGGAGATTCTAACACTGATGCCCGGTCCTGCTGTTG
>Ga0181571_10002527_pt1 | contig 13601 bp, 14 predicted proteins | sample 101ome_17_FD_132440 | JGI IMG/M metagenome (GOLD analysis project Ga0181571, IMG submission 132440) | Coastal salt marsh microbial communities from the Groves Creek Marsh, Skidaway Island, Georgia - 101407AT metaG (megahit assembly) | ecosystem: Environmental > Aquatic > Marine > Intertidal...
AGGGAGTCAATGGCACGGATCTGCCTTGGCGTTATCCCTTCCCCCTTCATGGGTATGGAACTACAATACAACCAGGCATGAAGGATTTTGGAAAAATCGGTCGCTGGCAACTCCTGAGCATTCTCCTGATGAGCCTCATCACAGCCGGCCTCCTGCAGGCGGCGGTATTGAGACCGCGCCTGATGATTCTCACCGATATTGGCGGTGATCCCGATGACCAGCAGTCCCTGATCCGCCTGATGGTGTATGCCAACCAATTCAGACTTGAAGGATTGATTGCCACAGCCTCGGGGACTCCAGGGGAACTTAAAGAAGCCATCACGCGCCCCGATTTGATCGGTGACATTGTGGAAGCCTATGACAAGGTGCGCCCCAACCTGCTTGGGCACGAAGGCAACTGGCCTGAGACCGAGGCACTGATGGGATTGATTCGATCTGGCAACCCTAGGCGAGGCAGGGAGGCCATTGGTCGAGATCAGGACAGCGAGGCATCCGGTTGGATTCAGCAACAGGTTCTAGCAGGATCACCTGAAGACCCGCTGAACATCGCCATCTGGGGTGGGCAGACAGACCTGGCACAAGCCTTGTGGCGGATAAAGTCACAGCAAGGCGATCAAGGGCTCGCCATGTTTGCCCGTGCTTGCCGCATCTACGACATTGCCGATCAGGATGGGCTAGCGGACTGGATAAACGAACAGTTCCCAGGACTTTTTTATATCCTCTCCAGGGCGCCTGCAGGAAAGGACAAGCGAGAAGCAACCTTTCGCGGGATGTATCTGGGAGGTGACATCAGCTCGACAAGTCGGGAGTGGGTCCAAGCCAATATCCGTAATCAAGGCCCATTAGGAGCCCTATACCCGTTGAAAACCTGGACAGCCCCCAACCCACATGGATGCCTCAAGGAGGGCGACACCCCTTCCTGGTTTTTCTTCCTTCCCCGAGGAGGCAACCAGGCGAATGACCCAACCCTACCTGGTTGGGGCGGTCAGTTTCGCCTCGATCAATCGGGTCGGTATGTCGATCTGGCGATTGCTGTACAGGACCCAAGACAAAGCGTCAGTCGGTGGCGTGAAGACTATCAAAGGGATTTTGCCAGGAGAATGGCATGGTGCTTGCCGCAATGAGACCCATGTTTGAACCTTCCCATGGGGGCCAACTTGACTCGATCAATGGCCGATTAGTCCTGCTGGCTGGCCACCTCAAGGACTTACCGAGAGGCGTAGCCCCTGCATCGAGCCGCAGGCCATGCTCTGGCATGACTTTGATTGAAATGCTCGTGGTGATAGCCATTGTAGGCATCCTGGCCTCGTTACTGCTACCGGCCACCAGCCAAGCTCTTGAGCGAGCCAGGCGGACAGTGTGTCAAAACAACCTCCGTCAAACTTATTTGATGGTCGCAAGCCATGCCTCAGATCATGGGGGACTGCTGCCAGCAGCTTGGGTCGTTCACCCAGGGCAACCCATGCAGGTGATTGCAAACTCAGCATTTGGCGAATCAAATCCCAAGTCACTGCATTGCCCAAGTGACCGTCGCCAGTTTGAGCCTCCACTCTATGATTTGAGCTATTATTGGAATGCACAAACCTTGGGTCAACCGCTGCTCTCCCTGCATCCCCAGCTCCATTTGGCGACCGAGAAATGGTTCTGGCATGATCGCAAATCGCCTCAACAAGTCGGAGAGTCTTCCACTTACCAGGGACAAGGAGTTGCTCTTTGGGCAGATGGAAGCACTCACTATCAATACCTCGGCCTGAGCACCCTCACCAACGAGATTGAAACATTGGATGAATGAAGGCCTGGGGCCGCAGCCTGGCCACCAAGGGGGCGTTTCAGAGCGAGGATGCAAGAAAGGAGAGGATTGGACCTGACAGGAGAGAGGATCCATGGCATGATTTTTGAAATTCCCAAGGAAACAGTCATGAATGCTCCAGACGACAAACCGGCTCAAAGCAACGATTCTCCCATGCCGGATTCGGATCCCAAAGCCACTCAAGAGGATGCCGCCCAAAAACCCCTGAGCAAAGAGGAACAGTTGGCTCGGTTCGAGGAATCACTCAAACACGATGACTGGGGGCACCAGCCCTGTTGAGTGAGGCCTGAAAACAGGCTCGACTAAGACGAGGTTTCGCGCTTTATATCCATATAAGCCATGAAATACCAGCCACTTGCAGTCGATTCGCCCCACCCAGCGCAACGAGGTGCCATGAGTCGCCGTCAGATGCTGGGCAACGTGGCTTGCGGGTTTGGATCGTTAGCACTGGCCGGCATCTGTCAATCGGCCCATGGCGCCACGGGGAACAATCCTTTGCAGGCCCTCAGCGCCCATCACCCTGCCCGGGCCAAGCGCATCATTTTTCTCTTCATGCAGGGTGGTCCCAGCCATGTGGATTCGTTTGATTACAAACCCAAGCTGATCCAGAGCCATCAGCAGGAAGTCGATATCCTTGGCTACCGTTTCAACAACTTCAGGAAAAACACCAAACAGGTGATGATGAAACCCCTTTGGGAGTTTCAGCGTCATGGACAATGCGGGCATGGGGTCTCCTCACTGTTCCCGGAGACAGCCAAGCACGTCGACAAGCTCTGTTTTATCCATAGCATGCATACCGAGGGTGTGGCACACGGACCCTCGACGCTCTTCCTTCATACGGGTTCGGTCAACACCGTGCGTCCTTCGGTGGGAAGCTGGGTCAGTTATGGCCTCGGCACTGAGAACGCCAACATGCCTGCTTTTGTGACCATCTGCCCCACCGCCCGCATGGGTGGCCCTCAAAACTATGGCAATGCCTTCCTGCCGGCCGTGCACCAAGGAACACCCATCGGTAAGGCAGAGCAAGCGGTGAAGGAGGCTAAGATCAAGGACCTAGTCAACGAGAAGCTCAGCCCAGAGGAACAGCTCAGACGATTTGAACTATTACAACGCATCAATCAAACACAGGTGGCACAAAGGCAAGCCAACGATGCGATTGAGGCCAACCTGAATGCCTTTGAGCTGGCTTTCAAAATGCAGGCCACCGCGCCGGATCTCATGGATCTGAAGGGAGAGACTGAGGCGACTCGCAAGCTCTACGGCATCGATGAAAAGGAGACTGATGATTACGGACGCCAATGCCTCATGGCGCGCAAGATGGCCGAGGCAGGGGTCCGCTACATCCAAGTCAACTACAGTGATAACGACGGGGGGAATCCGAAGTGGGATCAACATACCAACATGCCCCAGCATGCCAGACATGCCAAAGCTGTGGACAAGCCCATCGCTGGGCTGCTCAGTGATCTGGAGGCTCGAGGCCTACTTGAGGATACCCTGATCTGGTGGGGAGGTGAATTTGGAAGGACACCTTTTTCTCAGAACAACAATGGCAGGGATCACAACCCTTTTGGATTTACCGTGTGGCTGGCCGGCGGTGGGGTCCGACCAGGCATTCGCTACGGAGCTACCGATGAATATGGTTACATGGCAGCCGAGAATAAAGTGCACATGCACGATCTCCATGCGACCGTCCTGCATCTGATGGGCCTGAATCATGAGAACCTGACCTACCGCCATGCCGGCAGAGACTATCGCCTGACTGATGTCTACGGGGAAGTGATCCGGGATATCATGGCCTGAGCATAAGGGACGATCATGAATCCTACCCCGAGTTCGCAGCCTGACAAAGTTCAACCATCCTTTGCCAACCAGGAGCAGCACCACTCGAGAGAATCGATTGGAGACCAGCAAGGGGAATACTGGCGATATTGTGCCCGATGCGGCCATGAACTGCACAATCACAAGTGTAAGCTTATCTGCCCGCAGTGTGGTTACTTCATGAGTTGCTCGGACTTTGATTAGGACAGCGCTCCATGCAGTTACCCGCTTTACTTACCTGCTTGCCATGGCTGAAGTGGCTCCTTTGGATCGGCATGCTTTCACCCACCGTTTTTCTAGCCGCATCACCTTTGGGGAGTTCGGAGTGGGCAAGGGATCGACATGTTGCGGCTCGCTTACTCAGTGAGCGGACTCATGTTCAGAGTGGCGATCGATGGTGGGTAGCCCTGGAACTCCAGCATGACCCTTCATGGCACACTTATTGGGTCAACGGGGGTGACGCCGGCATCCCAACCACCATCATTTGGGACCTACCCGAGGGCATCCAAGCCGGCACCATTCATTGGGCCCCTCCGCAGATTGTTAAGATGGGCCAGTTGGATGTGTATGGGTATGAGGACCGCTGCATGCTGCTGATCCCCTTCACCGCCACCAAGGCACTGAGAGAGGACAGACCCTCGACAATCCGGGCCAAGGTAAACTGGATGATGTGCGCACGCACTTGCCTTCCAGGAAAGGGTGTTTCAATCGAACTGCAGCTATCGCCCACTTCCTCAACAGGGAATCATGAGCCACTCCCCTGGCTTGACGCAATGCAGCGAGCCCTACACGAGCTTCCCCAAGAACCCAAAGACATGGATTCATTCACCCTGCACTACGACGCAAGCACCAGGCACTACAGTCTGAAGTGGCCTCACTCAGAAAAAGCCACCCTTCGGGAGATCCGGAGTCACGTATACTTTTTCGATGCTAGCGGACAAGTGACCTCGAACCAGCCGCAGCGAATGACTGGCAAGCAGGGCGGCTGGAGCCTTGAGCTGCCACGAGCCGATTACGCACCGGAAAAAGTGGGAGGGTTGAAGGGCTTGCTGAGGATTCAAGAGGATGCAGCCAAGAATCAATTTCGATGGCTTAGGCTTGAGCTTCCTCTAACTCAACATTAGATCCAAAAAGCCTGGGATATCATTCCCGCAGTTGACGCACTGCCTGCACCACCTGATCAGGATCAGGGAATTCACCGGTTGCCCTCTTGCTGTAGACTAGCTGATCGTTCACCATCACCTCAAATACCCCTCCCCCTGCTGGAATGAGTGTGAGTGATGCCACGTCCTTCTTGAGCTTGAGCAATTTGTCCGCCAGACCGACGGCTTTGGGTTCGTAGTTTCAAACCGAACAGTATTCAATGGAGATTTTAAGGCCCATAGCTCAAAAATGAACCACTGAGGTATCCAAGTCAAGGGAAGGGCGTTGATGAAAGCCTGCATTGGGGAGAACCGTTGTTTTCACTTGAACAAACCAACCATTCGTGAAAATCTCCTCCAGTCCGCTTCAGCGGTCACTTCCATGGTCGGGCGAATGGCGCAGTGGCTAGCGCAGCTGTCTTACACACAGTAGGTCGGGGGTTCGAGTCCCTCTTCGCCCACCATTTTTCTATCAACCCTTTCTGCTGTATCCTTAGGATGTTTCAAACATGCTTCTATGGGCTTCATTTCCTCCAGATGCATGTCAGAATCATTGGCTTAATCCATCCTGCCTTGGAAAGGATATGGACCAAAGAGGGGGCCGACTCGTGTGGATATCGAACCATCGCTGACAAGATCTTCCTCTGGAGAAGTATCGGCTTTTTAAGCCTGATATTCCCTTATGGTTTTGAGGTGCCATCTGCCTGGCGAGGGTGATCGCTTGCCACACCAAAAGTGAGAGGTTCATCCTCGCGAATACGCATGGGCGCGAAGTTATGATACCACCCTCTTTCAGACAAGGTGTCTGGGAAGTCATGGATCATCAAGCCGGGCTCGTTGCGAGTCAATTGTTTGGCAATGGTGGCATCTGGACGAGCGACAAAGCTAGCCCAGTGGGAATAAGGAGCTGAGGAATTATTGGCTACCGCCCACATACGATTGTCTGCACAGCGGGTAGGCAGCTGGCGCTCCACGAGCACATCAAGGCAGTTTTCCTCCTTACCCCCAGCGTTGTAAAAAGAGTGAAGCATCAAAGTAACACCCTTTTCCTGATACGCGGCATAAAACTGAGGCCAACACAAATCGTAGCAAATAGCCAACCCCACCTTCACCCCACGAATTTCACGCAGTACTAAACGATTTCCTGAAGTGTAGTGTTGTTGATCGCCGAAAGTGCACATGGATTTGTCGTATCGATCGATGATCCTTCCTGATGGATCGATCAGATACAAACAGTTGGTTGGCTTGGTTTCTGCGTCAAGGTAGTGTGCCGATCCTAGCACCAGCCACAAGTCCAGCTCATTTGCCATTTGGCAAAGTACGGCCGTTTCCCGACGAAGAAGGCCCCAGTCAAAATCATTGAATTGTGCGAAGTCGACACCGGCATAACCCGAAAGGCTGGCCTCGGAAGTATGCAACAAATGCGCACCACGCAACTTAGCCTGATGCATGAATTTCCTAATCCATTGGCTATTTGCGGCTATATCTGCGCTAACCGGGAATTGACAGCTTGCCACCCGCAAAGATGCTTCGGGCAACGAACCTTCCCTTTCAATGGATGCTTTATCTCCTTGCCCATTGGCTGCTGGGATTGCCAGCAAAAGAAACAGTAGGACAAAGGTTATTTTCATACAAACGCTTGAAACCATCATTCAAATTGTTGGACCGCAATCAATACTGAAAACATCTTGCTCAGCATCCTTGGCTCTTGATTCTGATAAACTCTTGATGGGGATATTGAAAATACAAAACCCTTCCGGTGAAAGAAGGGTTTCGATGAGGTGGTTTTTTCAAAAGTAAACCTGAAGCAATTAGTAATTATTTCCTTCTTCTTTTGCAGGTAGCAGTGCGCAATCGACAAAAAGCCAAAATGGTCCAATGATGGGGATTAGAACAATGAGGAGCCACCATCCGGACTTATTCCGATCGTGCAAACGGCGCACACCCACAGCCAATGCAGGTATAAATATTATCAATAATACCAAGAGTTCAGCCCAAGGCATTGAAATAGCAAATGGATCATCAGCAGGTGCCATGGATCCATCAATAAAGCCCGCGATCATTATTAAAACAGTAAAGACAATATTAAACTTCCAATATTCTGCCCTACCTGCCCTGCCGCTAAAACTGAGTAACTTGTTCATTGAAGTTCCTTTCTTTAATTGTTTCGATTTTTGAGGATAACTTTCCTCTTCCTACCCCGATGAGAAAAGGCAAAACTCGCCATTTATTTCACAATAAGGTCAAAAAAATGTCCCAACTATTACAAAAAACGATTTTCTTTGTAATCGAACATGTGCCCAAAGGGCGTTAAATTAAGGAATGGTTTTTCGTATCGCTGCGGGGCTTGTTGGATGTGCTTTCATTGGATTCTACTTTTTAGCTCTAGGCAATCCGGAGCTTTTCGAGAAGTTGCAGACAAAATCAGGGAGTTCAAGCAGCTCTCATTACTCCTCCCCGCACTTCATTCCGCTCATTGCTCTTTTGTTCCTCGCTTATGCCTATAAAGGCCGAAAGCTCGAAGGTTATGGTAAATAGAGGATAGGGATGGCTTTTGGTGTAAAACCTTTTGCAGTTATCCACAGATTGAAAAACGGGATCGCTCCCTTTTTTTCAGAAAGTTGAAGAACTTACCACTCATTCTTTCTTCGCGTTGCTTTTCAAACGACGAGTTGGAGGCCAAATCCTTTCGCTCCCTTGTGGGAGCGCCTTTTATATCCTGAGGGTCAGAACGACCCTCAAACAAGGGCAGCCTATGGATTTCCTTATGTTCATCGGGGTTTGCTAGAACGGCCAAGCAGTTGCCCTTTTTGTTTCGTGGCAATCTCAAACCGGATCTCGACCGTTGAAGGTATTTCCATCACAATCGATTCATGCCCTCGAGAACTGTCATATTACTATTAGGCGTATTGTTCACCCTGACTTCCATATCGGCTCAAGACAAAGCCAAGTTGAAAGCATTGATCATTGATGGACAGAACAACCATGGCATCTGGCCGAAAACGACGGTCATGATGAAACGCTATCTTGAAGATACGGGGTTGTTCTCTGTTCAGGTCGAACGCACTGCATACACCTGGCAAGGCGAAGACCTCATCGCCAAATGGCCTGTTCCCATGAAGCGAGCGACTCAAGCCCTCAAAGAACCTAAGAGCGATCCGGCATATGCCCCCGATTTTCAAAATTATGATCTGGTTGTCACCAATTTTGGTTGGCAGGCAGCCCCATGGCCGGCTGACACCCAAGTTGCCCTGGAACACTTCATTGCATCAGGGGGAGGGCTGGTTGTTGTCCATGCTGCCGACAACTCCTTCCCAGAATGGTTGGCCTACAATCAAATGATTGGCCTCGGGGGATGGGGTGGACGCGATGAAACATTTGGTCCTTATGTGTATTATGATTCTCGAGGCAATTTGGTCCGAGACACCTCGCCCGGGCGGGGCGGTTCGCACGGCAAGCAACATACCTTCCTGATTCAAACCCGGGACCCCGACCACCCCATCACCCGCGGGCTTCCCTTGGAATGGCTCCATGCTCAAGATGAGCTCTATGATCGTCTGCGCGGTCCCGCCGCTAACCTTCATGTTCTCGCCACGGCCTACTCAGCCGAGGAAACCGGCGGAACAGGACGCCATGAACCCATGATGATGACCATCGAATACGGCAATGGCCGAGTTTATCATACACCCATGGGGCATGCTGATTACTCGATGGAGTGCGTGGGATTCATCACAACCTTTCAGCGTGGTGCTGAGTGGGCAGCGACCGGCCAAGTCACGCTCGACACCCTTCCCAGCGACTTTCCAGATGCCTCTACTGTCAGTCAGCGTCCTTTCAAAACGCCCTAGCTCAGCCCACTGTCCCAGCTAGTTCAACCCCACATGGATGACGACTTGCAGCATTTACCTTATTCAGGAATGCCGAGTCACCACCCAGCGCCCGACCTGCCAATAAGTCATGGCTGCAAGGATGGGATCCAAATGGAAAACCACTCAGAGTATCACCCGGATCTGGGTTACAGGGGAGTTTCATCATAAAAAAGGGGAGCATGTCATCATGCTCCCCTTCGCGATTCAATGCGATCAGCGTCTTCTCCAGGAAGTTCTCCTGGGACGCGCTTTGCCTTGGCTCGATGATCGAGATTTCCCAGATCCTTGATCACGATTGGGGCGTCTCATAGGAGCTGCCGCCAAGGGGCAATGGTAAGCATGGTCCTCTTCCATGGGTATGGGCTTCTTGAGCAAACGCTCGATGCCATGAAGGTGCTTTCTCTCACCCTGAGAACAGAAGGAAAGGGCGTGACCAGACTGCCCTGCCCGTGCAGTACGTCCGATCCGATGCACGTAGGTTTCTGGCTCCGAAGGAATCTGATAATTGATGACATGTGAAATGCCATCCACATCAATACCTCGGGCTGCGATGTCTGTTGCAACCAACACACGCACCTTACCATTACGAAACTGCTCAAGTGCCTTAATACGGGCTGCTTGACTTTTGTTACCATGGATGGCAGAGGATCCGATCCCGGATTTGTTCAGCTTCTCGGCCAGCTTATTGGCTACATGCTTCATTTGCGTGAAGAGGATCACCTTACTGGCGGAGGCGTCCTGAAGCACAGCAAGCAGCAGCGAATGCTTCTTCTTATCATCCACAAAAAAGACTTTCTGATCGATTGCATCCACTGTTGGCTTTTCAGGAGCGATTTCAACCTTCACCGGTTCTTGAAGCCACTCCTTGGAGAGTGCCTTAATCTCGGCCGGCATGGTGGCCGAGAAAAACAGGGTCTGTCGTCGCGTGGGGAGATGCCGGACAATTTTTCGGATATCGTTGATGAATCCCATGTCCAGCATGCGATCGGCTTCGTCCAGCACGAGCACTTCCACCAATCCCAAATCGATGTGGCCCTGCTGCATGAGATCTAGGAGACGACCCGGGGTGGCAACGAGGAAGTCGACACCGCCCTGCATGGCTTTTTCCTGTGGTCGCTGTCCCACACCCCCATACACAGCAGCATCCTTGATTTTTAAGTAAGCACCCAGGTCACCAATACTTTTTTGTATCTGAATCGCCAACTCTCGTGTGGGAGCCAGGATGAGTACACGAGCTGACTTAGGCTTCCATCGGCCCGTTTGCTGAGCTAGTCGCTCGAGCATTGGAAGCACAAAAGCAGCCGTTTTCCCGGTGCCTGTTTGCGCTGTAGCCAGCAGGTCTTTGCCCTCAAGCAGTGGCTGAAGGCATTGATCTTGAACTGGAGTAGGCCGACTGAAATTCAAATCCTTCAGCGCATGTTGAAGCTCTGGCTTCAGGCTGGCGTATGGAGAACCTTCTTCCCATTCTGGGATACCGGCTGGACATGGTTTGACTTGTCTCCCTGGATGTTGAGAGACAGCAATGCGAGTGGGCCTCGCCCCATTCGGGCGACGCCTGCGAGCAGGCCTTGGCCTGCGTGACTGATGAATCATATATGTTTTAAGCCCGGTGATTGATACGACATCTTCACCACCGGACTTTCGTGGAAAAAGAGAAGAGACGCGCCTTAAGGCGTGTCAGAGACGTGCAGCCGAAGAATATTCAACTAACGAGCTACAAAGATATGACAGAACGCCCAAAAGTCAATGTCCGATTAGGGTGATCTCTCGAACCCCTTCAATGGAACTGGAATTTGGGAGTTGCACTCATTAGGATGCCTCACATGTGCTCAGATACCCATCTAAGAGGCTGGCAGATTTCGATAAGCCACTATCACAGCCTCACTCGCTCCCTCGTGGTAGCGACAATCCTTTCTTGGCTCATGCCCTCGCATGCCGCTAGCTTTGCGGAGAGGCTGGGTTGGGCAGAAGATGCCGTTGTGGTGATCCTTCATGTGGATGATGTCGGGATGTCCCACAGCTCAAACCGTGGTGCTATCGCATCCATCGAAGAAGGGGTCGCCAACTCCTGGGCCGTGATGATGCCTTGTCCCTGGGTGTCGGAAATAGCTCAATACCTAAAAGACCATCCCAGCGTTGATAGCGGCCTACACCTTACTTTGACTTCGGAATGGAAACCTTACCGTTGGGGACCGCTGGCAGGTCAATCACAAGTCCCTGGCCTGGTAGATTACGAAGGTTGCCTGTGGTCAAGCGTGCCTCAGGTACTGGCCAGTGCCAGCGCTGATGAAATTGAAATTGAAATCAGAGCTCAATTGAAGAGAGCCCTCAACCTAGGCATTCCCATCACTCACCTTGATAGTCACATGGGAACTTTGTTCGCCCACCCTGATTATTTCGAACGATACGCGCGGGTAGGAATCGAGCATCAAATTCCCATTTTGGTAGCTGGAGGGCATCTAACCCATGCTCGCCAGGAGAATGGGGAAGCTGTGAGACAACTCAAACCCTGGATCGAAAAAATCTGGCAAGCAGGCCTTCCTGTGATTGATGATTTGCACACAGGCAGCTACGGATGGCCATCAGATGAAAAAGCAGCAAGGCTGATTGACTTGCTCAAGGGGCTCAAACCTGGGATCACCGAGATTCTCTTTCACGCTTCTGAACCCTCCGACATCTTCCCCTTGATTACTGGCTCCAGCGCCTCACGCAAAGGCGACCTCCAAGCACTCCTGAACCAGGGAGTCAGAAAAACTATTCAGGAGGAGGGCATCATCCTCACCACTTGGAGAGAACTGAAGGAACGTCGCAAGCAAGCAGACCAATGAGTCGTCTTATTCTCATTACAGGTGTCAGTCGGGGGCTGGGAAGGGCTCTGGTGAATTATTTTGATGCCGACGGGCATCGGGTATTCGGTTGCGGCCGAAGTTCCCAAGCGCTGAATAGCCTAGCTGGGGAAAGCTCCGAGCGTGTGAGCCTTCAGTCAGTGGATGTGCGAGATGACCAAGCAGTGGCTGCTTGGGTTGAATCGGTCATTCAACAAGCTGGGGCCCCAGAGCTGCTCATCAACAATGCGGCTGTGATCAACCCCAATGCGCCTTTGTGGGAGATCGATGCGCCGACCTTTGATCAGGTGATCGATATCAATATCAAGGGCGTCCAAAATGTGCTCCGGCACGCCTTGCCAGCCATGGTTCAACAACGCCGAGGGGTGATCGTTAACCTGAGCTCTGGATGGGGTCGCTCCACCAGTCCTGAGGTGGCGCCTTACTGCGCGACCAAATGGGCCATCGAAGGGCTGACCCAAGCCCTCGCACAGGAGCTTCCAGAAGGCATGGCAGCCGTCCCACTCAATCCCGGCGTGATTCATACCGCCATGCTTGAAAGTTGTTTTGGGGCTGCAGCCAATAGCTATGAAGAGGCCACGAATTGGGCCAAGCGAGCCGCCCCCTTCCTGCTTGGGCTCAACAGCCAGCACAACGGGCAGTCGCTCTCAGTGCCGTGATGGTGGGTTGTGCTTTGACCAAGAGGGCCGTGCCACGCTTGGCATGGCCCCTGCCAGCGTGAAGCCTAAAATGAGGCATGCCCGGGCGTACGAGCAAAGGGAATCACATCCCGGATGTTGGTGACCCCGGTGAGGAACATCAACATGCGTTCAAACCCCATGCCAAAGCCACTGTGGGGGACCGACCCATAGCGTCGCAAGTCCAGATACCAGCTGTAGTCTTCAAGGCTGAGGTCGTGAGCTCGCAGCTGCGACTCAAGCACCTCTAACCTCTCCTCTCTCTGGCTCCCCCCCACGATCTCACCGATCCCTGGCACGAGCACATCCATCGCAGCCACCGTTTGACCGTCATCATTGGCCCGCATGTAGAATGGCTTGATCGCCTTAGGATAGTCGTAAACGGTAATAGGGCCCTTAAAGTGAGATTCGGTAAGGAAGCGCTCGTGCTCAGACTGCAGGTTGAGCCCATGCTGGACAGGGTACTCAAATCGCTGCCCAGACTGCAGCAGGATGTCAACGGCCTGGGTGTAGGCAACCCGTTCGAAGGGGCGTTCGAGGATCCAGCGCATTCGTTCCAACAGCCCCTTGTCCACGAAGGCGTCAAAGAAAGCCATCTCCTCAGCAGATTGCTCGAGCGTGTCTTGGATCAAATACTTAACAAAAGCCTCAGCCAAGTCCATGTCCCCACCTAGATCGCAGAAGGCCATCTCAGGTTCAATCATCCAGAACTCACTGGCGTGACGGGAGGTGTTGGAATTCTCTGCCCTGAAGGTCGGGCCAAAGGTATAGACATTGGATAGGGCACAGGCAAAAGTCTCGGCTGCGAGCTGACCACTCACAGTCAGGTAACTGGGTTTACCAAAGAAATCCTTCGTAGGATCCCCTCCACGCGAAGGATCCAGAGTGGTCACACGGAAAAGTTCGCCAGCCCCCTCACAGTCACTGGCGGTGATAATAGGGGTATGGATGTAGAAAAAATCGCGCTCGGAAAAGAAACGGTGAACGGCTTGCGCCAGACGACTGCGGACTCTGAAAACACTGCCAAAGAGATTGGATCGAGGTCGCAAATGCGCCATCTCTCGCATGAATTCTGGCGAGTGTCGCTTTTTCTGTAAAGGATAGGACGCATCAGAACGCCCCATGAGCTGCACCGCAGAAGCCTGTAATTCCCAGCGCTGCCCCTTACCCTGGGAGGCAACAAGGTGGCCCTGGACTTGCAGCGAAGCCCCAGTGGTGATCTCACCAATCCATCGATCATAATCAGGCAGGTCCCCCGGTAGAATCACCTGCAAGCCGCTCAGGCAACTCCCATCATTGAGGTCGACAAAGGAAAAGTCTTTGGCATCTCGTCGGGTGCGGACCCATCCCATGACTGTGACCGATTCCATGGGTTCAGTGGCCTTCAGGGCATCTCGGATCCGCGTGCGATTGATCATGGGACGAACTTAACGCCTCGG
>Ga0181571_10002544_pt1 | contig 13573 bp, 2 predicted proteins | sample 101ome_17_FD_132440 | JGI IMG/M metagenome (GOLD analysis project Ga0181571, IMG submission 132440) | Coastal salt marsh microbial communities from the Groves Creek Marsh, Skidaway Island, Georgia - 101407AT metaG (megahit assembly) | ecosystem: Environmental > Aquatic > Marine > Intertidal zone...
AGGGAGGCTTTCGGCTCGACCAGGCCTGGAGCCGTGCACGACGCGAGGCTTCGAGCGGCGATGGCGGTTGACGTTCGGATGCGTCGCGCGAGGATGTCGTCGCCGGGGCCCGGCGGGGGATCGCCGGGGCACCAGTCGTTGGCGCAGAGGCGGGCGGCGTATAGGGAGGCGCGCGCGAGGGCGATGCGGGAGTCGGGGTACTGAGCGTCGAGAGTTTGCCCAATTTCATACATGAATGAGACGACTCGGCAAATCCCTTATTAATTCACTCGTGGCGGCACCTCGTGGCGCCGACGGGTCACCGGCCGGAGGTCACGGACGATGGCGGCCAACCACCCGCAGATGAGCGCCGCGCTCAAGAACATCGCGGACCTCAACGCGGTGTATCTCGCTCACCAACGCGAGTCGCTCAAGGCTGCGGAGGACGACGCGCGGCGAGCATCCAGATCCTCCAAAAAGTCCAAGAAGGACTCCAAGAGGAAGGACAAGAAGAGCAAGGACAAGAAGAGCAAGAAGGACAAGAAGGGCAGGAAACACAAGGAGGACAAGAAGGATAAGAAGAGTCGGAAGGAGCGGAAGGCGTCGTCCAGCAGCGGCAGCTCCAGCGGCGCGTCTTCGAGCGATTCCGACCTCGATTCCGCCTCCGAGGACCGCCGCGGACGTCGCGGCGGCGGACGCATCGCGCAGCGCGAGGAGCTCGAACGCGGCAGAACCGCCGCGGAGTGCGCGCGACAGATCCTCGCCAAGTTCCCTGACGTCCGAGGCGACCTGCGCGGGCTGCTGCGGACGGTGGACGACGGCGAGGCGGTCGCCGTCGACGGCATCCCCGACGACAGGCTCAGGGCGCTCGTGGCGCACCTCTTCGACTCGCTGGGACTGGCGCGGAGCTCGAAGACGGGCGCGTACATCCTACCGCGGGACGCTCAAAAGGCGACCACGCGGCTGGCGATGATATTCGACATGACCCCGGAGCAGCTCGCGCCGTTCGAGCGGGCGAGGTCGCCGTGGCGAGCCCCGGAGGAGCCCGAACTTTTGCCCAAACTTTCGCCCGACGCGGCTGCGAGCGGATCCGACCGCCGCGACGAATCGGGGCTGGAGGGCAGGGCGATGACCGGCGAGGAGGCCGACACGCTGCTCGGGACGACACCGGCGGACGACACCGACTCCGACGACGAAGACGACGGGGCCGGAAACACAGCTGGCGGCGGAAACACAGCTGGCGGCGTAAACGCGACGGGGGGCTCCGAACGCCTCCTCCGTTTCAAAGCGCCTCCTCCGACGGCGTCAGTCGCCGACGTCATCGGCCCGTCCGCGCGACCCAACCCTTACGACGTACCCCCCGCGCTGGGCCCCGAGGGCAAACGCGTGCTCGGACCGATGGTCCCGCCCAGGGCGATGCTCGACGCCGCCGCGAAAGAGGCTGCGGCGTGGACCGCCGAGGCGATCGGACCCGCGCCACCGGAGATTGTCGAGGAGGCGGAGCTCACCGGGATGGAGGCGAAAATCGCAGCCGCCGACAAGGCCTTGGCCGCGGACGCCGACCCGAGCAAGGACGCGTACGACGTCCTGGGCGTGCCCCCCGAGGAGGCCACCCCCGCGGTGCTCAAGAAGACGTACTGGCGCATGAGTCTGCTGGTCCACCCGGACAAGTGCGAGCACCCCGACGCCGCCGCCGCCTTCGACGTCGTCAAGAAGGCGCATCAATCGCTGCTCGATCCGACGGAGCGCGCCGCCATGGACGCGCGCCGCGAGGAGAAGAAGAAAATGGAGGGGTTCGACGAGTGGCTCGCGGGCGAGCGCGAGCGTGCCGAGTGGCGCAGGCTGCAGGGCACGCCTTTGCCGACGGATGACGAGATATTAAACGGACCCAAGCCGCCGGAGGACGCGGCGGGACGGGAGGAGTGGATGACCAAGCTCCCGCCGCAGATGCGCCCGCGCGCTGGGGCGCCGTCCGGCAACGTCACGTCGTTCGCCACCAGGACGTTCGTCGAGCGGGACGCGTCGACGATCGCTGATTGGACCGACACCCCCAAGGACGCCGCCACCCGCGAAGCGAGGCTCTTCCTGGAGGCGCAGGAGAAGATGTACTCGCTGCCGGCGGCGAGGGCCGCGCACGACGTCGCGCGCGCGCAGGAGAGCGAGAAACTGGTGGACGAGTTCAACGAGAAACGTCGGCCGAAGAGTTTGCTGGAGCAGCACCGGGAGAGGGCGGATAAGGAGAGCAGAGAGGCGCGGGCGCGCGCCAAGGCTGAGAAAAAGGCGCGGGAGAAGGCTGCGGCGTCCAAGAAGCGGAAGAAGGGCGAGGGCGAGGGCGAGGAGGAGGGCGACGGGACCGGGTGGGAGTACAGGCCGTGGAACAGGGACACGGACTTGGAGGCGGGGCGGCAGAGCACGAAGAAGCTGAACCCCGAGGAGATGATGAAGAAGGCTGGCGGCGACCTGAAGGGGAGGTTCGGCTCGTCGGGCGGAGCCTCGAGGAGTTTCCTGTGACTCGATTTTCCCGAGGCATACCGTTTGCCCGTAGCAGTTGACGTAAAGAATTAGGTTAAGATTACCGCACCACATCACATGCCGGTGCGTTCGTTCAATCCATTTTTGGAACAAGACGAAAACGATGATTGCCGTTTGGAGCTCGCCCGCGGCGGGGCTCGGCAACACGGCCGCGCGCTGGGTGAAGCGAACCCGGGGCGGCCGATGGCGACACCAGCCGAGACGGTCGACGCGTATTGCGTCGACTGGTGCAAGGCCCGGTGCGAGGCGCTCGGCGCGGACGCGAAGGATGCCTGGAGACCCGAGGTGCGCGCGCCCTCAACAATCATCGCCCCGGACGACCCTTTTCGCTCTCGTCGTCCCATCGGGGCGGACCGACCGAGATCCGTCCGCCGCTCGACCCGCCGTCCCATCGCGACCTGACCCCGAACCTTCCGTGCGTACCCGCAGGAACACGACGCGGCGACGATCGAGTTCCTCTCCGGCGTCAAACCCGCGCGGCTGTTCGCGTACCTCGAGCGCCCGCCCGCCACCGATGGCGCCGGGAAAGCGAGCGACGCGAACGCCCCGCGCAGGCTCGTGGTCACCGCGCAGGTGCCCCCGAAGACGAGCCGGTGGGACCGGATGCTCGCGTTCGTCAGGGACCCGAACAAGCCGGTGCACCCGCTCACGATCGGCAGGCTGGTGCACTCCACGATGGTCACCGCCGACGTCGCCGGGTCGTTGCTCGGCGTCATGAAGGGCGTCTTCACACCAGCGCTGCAGTCGAAGGAGCAGTGGCCTGAGTCCATCCGCAGGGACTTCGCCGGCGGAATCCACCGCTACATGGCGCAGCTCACCGAGCAGACGCACGAGCTCCGGGGCCAGACCAAGCTCTACGTCCCGCAAATCGAGGGACACGAGGGTTTAGCCGACGATCCCGACGCCGAGATCCCAACGAGCAAGGATCTCGTGCAGAGGCTCGAGTCAACCGTCATCCACTGGACGCGAAAGATTCGCGAAGTCGTCGACGCCAACAACCAGTCCCCGGACGAGTCCTTAGGCCCGCTGGCGGAGATTGCGTTCTGGCGGCGAAGGGGCGAGGACATGTCCGGGCTGAGTGATCAGCTGCGGGACCCGAAGCTCGTGGCCGTGGTTCGCGTGCTCGAGGCGGCCAAGTCCACGTACGTGAACGCGTTTACGGAGCTGGGCGACGTCGCGCAGAAGGAGGCGGAAGCCGCGAGCGACAACGCAAAGTTTCTCTCCGCGCTGGAGGAACCGTGCGAGGCGCTGGCGGCGGCGAAAGCCGCGGACGTCGCGGCGCTGCTGCCGCCCATCTTGATGACGGTTCGCATGATTTGGAACCACGCGTCGCATTACGCGACTCCCGAGCTGACGTACGGATTGCTTCGAAAGATCTCCGCCGAGGTGATCAACCGGTGCGGCGGGGACGTTGCGGTGCAGGACATCCTGGACGGTACCAACCTGGGGGACTGCCAACAGACGCTGAGGGACTCCATCGCCGCGGGGGAGGCGTGGAAGGCGAGCTACGTGTCCACGAAGAGCGCCGTGAACCGCAGGGCGGGGAACGACGAATCCCGGCGGTGGGATTTCCGCGAGGCTTCGCTCTTTGCGCAAATCGACGCCTTCGTTCAGAGATGCAAAGACCTGATGGAGGTGTGCGAGGCGCAGGAGCAGTTTGCGGGCAAGAGTGGCGTCGCTCCGCCGGTGTTTGCGGGAACGAAAGGCCCGGAGATCACCCGGCAGATGTCCGATATCGAGAGGGATTTCGTCGAGCTGGTGGAATCGCTCCGCGGTCTCGACTACCACCTCATGGACATCAAGGCGACCTCCTGGCACGACGATTACAACACGTTCAAGGAGGGAGTCAAGACGCTCGACCAGCGCACGATACATGTGTACACGTCCGCGCTCGACGCCGCGTCCGGGCTCGAGGGGAAGACTGAGACCCTCGAGGCTCTCAACCAGATGGCGAGAAGAGTCGGCGTCGTGCGTCACGTCGAGAAGCAAGTCGTCGGACTGTACGGGGAGTTCACCAAAGAGCTCGTGTCGGTCAGGAAACAGTTCGACTCTCAGAGGAGCGACCCGCCGGTGCACGCGAGCATGCCGAGGCACGCGGGCGGCGCGATGTGGGCCAAGCAGTTGCACGATAGGCTCTCCAAACCGTGGTCCAAGCTCGAGGTTGCGTGCAAGCTCTTCCCCAGAGTCGCGGAGCTGGACGAGTTGAAGGCGAGCTTCGAGCAGGCGTTACCCGCCATCGAAAAGTACATCAAGACGACCCACGAGCAGTGGAGCGAGTACGTCGAGACGAGGATCGAGCCCACGATCGCGCAGAGGCTCGACGCGAGGCTCCTAGCCGCCGAGGAGGACGGGCGAATCTCCATGAACTTTGACAAGGAGCTCATGAGTCTGTTCTCCGAGGTTGGCTTGTGGGAGAGGTTACAGAAGCAGGCGCCGTACAAGTGCGCCGAGCTCGCGTCGCAGCGCGAAAAATACCGTCTCCTGCGCGAGAACGTGCTGCAGGTGGTGTCCGACTACAACGGGATCCTGGCTATGCTCGACGCGAACGAGAGGGCGCTCTTTGCCGATCGCATCCGATACCTCGACAAGAAAATCGCCCCGGGCCTTCAAAAAGTCTCGTGGACCTCTTCAAAGTCCATACAGGACATGTTCATGGCGGACGCCGGGAAATTTTGCGCCGAGGTGAACAAGGCGGTGACCCTGTACAAGGACACTATGCGAAAAGTGCGGCAGAACCTCGCGCTCGTGGCGGAGACTCCGGTGATCAAAATCGTCCGAAAGAAAATTTACGCCGACGGCGAATTCGCCGCGGCGCAAAAGTCGCACAGGGAGGAGACCGTGGCACGGTTCAAGGAGCTTCACGAGGAGATGCGCGTGGCGCTAGGCAGGTGCTTCGCGCGGACGTTCGCGCAGGACAGCGAGGACGTCCAGCGCGAGTGGCGTCGCGTGACGCGATCGCTCGACGACGACCTTCGAGAGTCGCTTCGAGTGGCGGTTAAAAAATCTCTGCAGCAACTGGCCAGGGCGCTCAACGGGGATAAGCGCACGGAAGTGGTGCCCATGTTCTCCGCGGCGAACATGCTCAAGGACGACAAGGCCGTGAAGCTCGCGCCCGACACGCAGGGTATCTTCGATATGGTGCACGAGGTTTCCAGGGAGCTCATCGGCGTCGTGAAGGAGGTTCCGCGACTCGGCCCCGAGGATACCGAGGACGGGGAGGAGTTACCCACCTTCTACGACGTCATCTCCGACGACGAGGACGCCGCTCTCAAGCAGATCATCGCCATCGATAACGGCCTCGGCAAGATTGTCGACCCGGTCGCCACGTTCGTGGCGCGTTGGGAGGCGTCCTACAGGCACGTGTGGGAGACGGATAAGGATCAGTTCATCGCCCGGTACCGCAAGGCGAAGAAACCGCTGGCGGATTTCGAGGCGGACATTGAACGGTACCAGGCGCTCTTGGAGCAGGTGACGCGCGAGGACGGCGTCGCCAACCTACTCTTCCTCCGCATCGATAGCGCGCCTCTCAAGTCGTCCCTCAAGTCTCACTGCGAGGAGTGGAAGAGGCGATTCACGACCCTCCTCCTGGAGACTGCCAACGAGGAACTCGCGGCTCTCTACCGTCACTTCGAGTCCAACACCAAGGAGCTGGTCACCGCGCCGACGAACCTCGACGAGCTCGCCGCCAAGGTCAACGTCCACAAGCAGATCATGGAGACGAAGGAGGAGACCCACGGGCGGTTCGCGCCCTTACGCGCCATTTACGCCTCCTTGCACAGGATGGACGTGCCCGCGCCCGCCGAGCGCATCGCCGAGCTCGATGCCCTCGACGACGGCTGGATGACCTTTGTCAACATGCTCTCCAAGACGGCGGCCGACCTCGACGAGGCGAAAGAGACGTTCCAGGAGAAGCTGGGCAGGACCGTGGACAAGTTCGTGCAGGACGTCGTCGACCACAGGGACGCGTTCATGGCGGAGGCGCCCAAGAAGATTGAGACACCCGACGCCAGGCTTTCTCTAGACGCGGCAAAGGCTTTCCTGTCCGCCGCGGCGGAAAAGTCCGCGGGTTTCCGCGCGAAGGAGGAGGAGCTCAAGGCGGGCATGGACATATTCGCCATGTCTCGCCCGCCCCTCAAGGAGCTCCTGGAGACGGAGAAGGATACACAGCTGCTGAACGACCTGTGGGCCATCTGCGAGGAATGGATCGGCGTTTACGACGGACTCAAGGATGGCAAGTTCAAGGACCTGGACGTCGAGGTCATGGAGAATATGGCGGTGGGCATCGGCAAAAAGCTGCAGAAAATCGGCAGGGAGGTGAGCGAGTGGACCACCTGGTCGTCCATGAAGACCGTGGTGGACGATTTCAAGAAGACAATGCCGCTCATCACCGACTTGCGCAACCCCGCGATTCGTCAGCGACACTGGGATCAACTCATGCAGGAGTGCGGCGCCACCTTCGACCCGCACGGAGACGACTTCACGTTGGGCAAGGTGACCGAGATCGGCCTTCACAACCACGACGAATTCATCGGCGAGATGTCCACAAACGCAACGAAGGAGCTCGCCATCGAGAAGACGTTGGAGGGCATCGAGGAGACCTGGCGCGCTCTCGATATGGACATGGTTCCCTTTCGCGAGGGCAAGGAGATTTATAAGCTCCGCTCCACCGACGACGTGTTCGCCGCGCTCGAAGATAACATCGTCACGCTGTCGACGATGAAAGCTTCCAAGTACTTCGTCGTCTTCGAGACCCCGATCAACGCGTGGGAGCAGAAGCTTGGGTTGGTGTCCGAGGTTGTGGAGATCGTGCAGAAGGTTCAGATGTCGTGGATGTACCTCGAGAACATCTTTGTTGGATCAGAGGATATCCGTAAGCAGCTGCCGCAGGAGAGCATATTGTTCGACAGCGTCAACGACTCCTTCGCCAAATACATGCTCGAGATGAAGACGCTACAGAACGTGATCAAGGCGTGCACCGGTTCGCAGCCTGATCCCACCCCTGGCGTCGACAACGCGATGCTCGAGCGGTTCACCAACATGGACGAAAAACTGGAGAAGATCCAGAAGAGTCTGGAGAACTATTTGGAAAAGAAGCGCCAGCAGTTCCCCCGCTTCTACTTCATCTCCAGCGACGACCTGTTGGAGATCTTGGGCCAGGCCAAGAACCCGCCCAACGTTCAGCCGCACTTCAAGGGGATGTTCGAGGGCATCAAGAAGCTCGAGATGACCAAGCCCGGCACCGACGGCAGAAAAACCTTTGCGTCCACCGCCATGCACTCCCCAGACGGCGAGACCATCCCGTTCAACGAACCGGTCATCACTGACGGCAGACCGGAGGAGTGGCTCAATGACGTCGAGGCTGCGATGTACGCGGCGTGCAAGAAATCGCTCTTCGAGACGCTAACGCATAGCAAGGGCATGAAGAAGGAGGCTTGGGTTCGAGAGTATCCGGGGCAGATGATAATCTCCGCGGGATGCATGGTGTGGACCACCGAGTGCGAGAAAGCCCTGTCCGATCCCGACACCGCGAAAACCGCCGTGCGCACGCTGAAGAAGAAGTGGGTGAGCTACCTGTCCAAGCTCGTAACGCTCACACGGTCCAAGCTGGACAAGGTGAACAGGAAAAAGGTTGTCGCGCTGATCACAATTGAGGTTCACGCGCGAGATTCCATCGACAAGCTGGCCAAGGCTGGGTGCACGGCGCCCACCGACTTTGAGTGGGTGTCGCAGCTCAGGTTCTACTGGGACCAGGAGCAGGACGACTGCGTGGTCAAGCAGGTGCTCTCCGTGTTCTCCTACGGGTACGAGTACCAAGGAAACAACGGGCGCCTCGTGGTGACGCCGCTCACCGATCGGTGCTACATGACGCTCGGAGCCGCGATGTTCACCCGCCGCGGCGGTAACCCGCTGGGTCCCGCGGGTACCGGCAAGACGGAGACGGTTAAGGACTTCGGAAAGGCGCTCGCGAGGTACGTCATCGTCTTCAACTGCTCCGACGGCGTCGATTACAAGATGACGGCGAAGATGTTCAGCGGCTTGGCGCAAACCGGAGCGTGGGCGTGCCTGGATGAGTTCAACCGTATCACCGTCGAGGTGCTCTCGGTTGTGGCCACGCAGATCGGCGTGATCATGGCCGCGGTTAAAGCGCGCGCCAGCACGTTCTTCTTCGAAGGGCAAACGATCCGTCTGATTCCCTCGTGCGGTGTGTTCGTCACGATGAACCCTGGCTACGCCGGACGCGCGGAGCTGCCCGATAACCTCAAGGCTATCGTTCGCCCGGTTTCCATGATGGTGCCCGACTTTTCGCTAATCGCCGAGATCATGATGTTCGCGGAGGGGTTCTCCTCCGCGAAGCCTCTCGCGAAGAAGATGGTGGCCATCATGGAACTGTCGCAGCAGCAGCTGTCGAAGCAGGATCACTACGATTACACCCTTCGTTCATTTGTGATTCCCATCTCTCGTGCAGCGGGTGCGTTCAAACGAATTGACCCCGAGGGAAGCGAGGAGGCCATCCTCTACCGCACCATGCAGGACTTGATCATGCCCAAGCTGGTGTACCTGGACCTGCCGCTGTTCCGCGCGCTGCTCGGTGACCTGTTTCCTGGTGTGGAGCTCCCCGAGGAGACAGAAAGCGACTTGAAATCCATGCTCGAGCGCAAGTGCAGAGAGATGGGCCTTCAGGTTGTGGACGACTGGATCACCAAGATTATCCAGATTTTCGACTGCAAGGTTGCCAGGCACGGTAACATGATCGTCGGGCGGACAGGCGCGGGTAAGTCCGCCGCATGGAAGGTGCTCAAGGCGGCAATGGAGCAGCTTTGCGAAGATGGCAAGGGCGAGGGTGAGTTTCAAAAGGTTGAGGTGTACACGATCAACCCGCTGGCGCTGTCCAACGACGAGATCTATGGATGCTTCGAGTCGAACGAGTGGCGCGACGGCATCCTCGCTAGGGTCATGCGCAACATCTGCAAGGACGAATCGCCCAATCAGAAGTGGACGCTGTTCGACGGCCCGGTCGATACCCTGTGGATTGAGTCGATGAACACGCTCCTGGACGACAACAAGCTCCTCACGCTGTTGTCCGGCGAGCGCATCATGATGGCGCCGCAGGTTTCGATCCTCTTCGAGGTCGAGGACCTGTCCCAGGCGTCCCCGGCGACAGTTTCGCGCGCGGGTATGATCTACCTCAACACTGAGGACCTCGGATGGTGGCCCTTCGTCACGTCATGGCTCGAGCAGCCAGAGTACGCCGAGGACAAAATCCTGGTCCAGACGCTGACGGCTATGCTGGAGAAGTACATGGAGGAAAGCCTCGAGTACAGGCGGCTGCAGCTGAAGGAGCTGGTGGACACCGATCGACTCGCCTCCGTCCGACAGTTCTGCGCTCTGTTCGACGCGCACCACGACGCGGAGCACGGCATCGATCCGAGTCTGTACCCCAATCTCGAGGATGAACCCGAGGCGTACGTGGCGATCATCGAGCTCACCTTTCTGTTCTGCCTCATCTGGTCCGTGGGCGCGTCTCTCGACGACGACTCGAGGAAAAAGTTCGACGTGTTCCTCCGCGAAAACGACACGAGGTGGCCGCACGATCAGACGGTGTACGAGTACTTCGTGGACGCCAAGGCCAGGGAGTGGGTGCTGTGGGAGAAGCAGCTGACCACATATAGGCCGCCGCCGGAGATGCCGTTTTTCAAAATCATGGTTCCGACGGTGGACACCCTGCGCTCAAAAACGATCGCGCTTACGCTGTCGGGCATCGGGAGGCACGTGCTGATCGTGGGTAACGTGGGCGTGGGCAAGACGATGGTGGCGCAGTCATGCCTCGACAACCTGCCGGAGAACAAGAGCTCCATGATCATCAACTTCTCCGCGCAGACCAGCAGCAACTCGCTTCAGAATACCATCGAGGGCCGCCTCGAGAAGCGGAGCAAGGGCATCTTCGCGCCTAGCGGCGGTAAGAAGATGGTGGTGTACGTCGACGACTTTAATATGCCGCAGAAGTCGGTCTTCGGCTTCATGCCACCGCTGGAGCTGCTCAAGCTCTGGGCCGATAATGGGTTCTGGTACGACCGTGAGAAGCAGGAGGTGAAGACCATCAAGGACATCCAGCTCATGGCGTCGATGGCCCCGCCGGGCGGTGGCCGTAATGCGTTCTCGCAGCGCATCATGTCGGTTTTCTCCGTGCTGAACATGACGAACCCCTCGGATCTGCAGCTGCACCGCATTTACAGCACCCTGCTCAACGATAAGCTGTCGCAGTTTGATGACTCGATCAAGCCGCTGGGCGATCCAATTACCAAGGCGACCATCGAGCTCTACTTCAACATCGCCGAGGAGCTTCTGCCCACGCCTGCCAAGTCTCACTACCTGTTCAACACGCGAGACCTCGCGAAGGTGATCCAGGGAACCATGCAGGCGACCCGACAGTACTACGATTCTCGCGAGACGATGCTTCAACTCTGGGTGCACGAATGCTTCCGCATCTTTGGCGATCGCATGTGGGACATGGACGACAAGGCGTGGCTCAAGAAGCAGCTCGACCAAAAGCTCAACCAAAACCTTATGAGCTCCTGGGACGCGCTCTTCGGCGAGGCTGATAAGTTCCCCTTCTACGGCGAGTGCCCGCCGTTTGTCTCATTCCTTCGAAACGTGGAGAACCCGCCTTACGAGATCGTCTCCGACAGTAAAAAACTTAAGGATATGCTCACGGAAAAGCTCGAGGACTACGCCATGGAGCCCGGATACTCCGCGATGGACTTGGTGCTGTTCAAAGACGCTCTACTGCACGTGTGCCGCATCCACCGCGTGTTGATGCAGCCGAGGGGTAACGCGCTCCTGGTCGGCGTCGGCGGCTCTGGTCGCAAGTCCCTCGCCAGGCTGGCAACATACGTCGCCGACCTGAAGTGCTTCAGCATCGAAATCACCAAGAACTACAGGCAAACCGAGTTCAGGGAAGACCTCAAGTCCTTGTTCAGGCAGGCGGGCGTCGCGGATAAGCCCACGGTGTTCCTTTTCGACGAGACACAAATTGTCGTTGAGACGTTCCTCGAGGATATCAACAACGTCCTCACCTCGGGCGAGGTGCCGAACCTGTTCACCAAGGATGAGCTCGGTGGCGTGTGCGAGGACGTCCGCGCCAGCGCCAAGAAGGACGGCGTCAAGGCAGACACCCAGGACCAGCTGTACTCGTACTTTTTGAGCAGGGTTATCAGGAATCTGCACATCGTGCTCTGCATGTCGCCAATCGGCGAGGGTTTCCGCGAGCGGTGTCGGATGTTCCCGGGTCTCGTCAACTGCTGCACGATCGATTGGTTCACCGAGTGGCCCGCGGACGCGCTCCGCGAGGTTGCCATGAAACAGATGGAGGAGGAGAAGAGCATGAGCCAGGAGGTGAAGGACAACCTCTGCTCGGTGTTCGCCTTGATCCACTCGTCCACGGCGCAGAAATCGGCAGAGATGCTCGCGGCGCTCAAGCGTAAAAATTACGTCACGCCCACGAATTACCTCGAGTTTGTGCGCGGCTACCGCACGCTGCTCCTCGAGAAGACGAAGGAGATCGGCGGTAAACGCGATAAGCTCCGCGGGGGTCTGACCAAGCTGGACGAGACCGGCGTGCAGGTTGAGGAGATGTCCGTCATCGCCGAGGAGAAGCGAGTGTCGGTGGCGCAGGCGAAGGTGGACTGCGAGGAGCTCCTGGTGGTCATCGTGCAGGACAAGCGCGCGGCCGACGAGCAGGAGCGGCTGGTCAAGGCGGACGCTGAGAAGATCGGCGAGGAAGCCAAGGAGGCGAACGCCATCGCGGCGGAGTGTGAACGTGGGCTCGCGCAGGCTATGCCCGCGCTGGAAGCCGCCTCCGCGGCGCTCAACGTGCTCACCAAGAAGGACATGTCCGAGATGAAAGCCTACGCCAAGCCTCCCGCCATGGTCGAGCTCTGCCTGCAGGGCGTGATGACCGTGCTCAAGAAAACGCCCACGTGGGATCAGGCAAAGAAGGAGCTCGGCAAGCCCGATTTCCTCAACACGCTCATGAACTACGACAAGGATAAGTACCTCAACGACGAGCTCCTGAAGAAGATTAAGAAATTCGTCGACAACCCGGATTATGAACCGGAGAACATTGGCAAGGTTTCCGGAGCGGCTAAGGGTCTATGCCAGTGGGTGCACGCCATGTACGTGTACGGCGGGGTCAACAAGGAGGTGGCGCCCAAGAAGAAGAAGCTCGAGAACGCCCAGAAGGCTCTCGAGAAGAAACAGAAGGCTCTCGCCGCCGCCGAGGAAAAGCTCCAAGCCGTCCTCGACAAGGTCAAGGCTCTGCAGGACAAGTACGAGGAATCGACGGGCAACAAGAAGGCTCTGGAGGACGAGTTCGAGGACCTGTCGCAGAAACTCGCCCGCGCGGAGACCCTCGTGAGCGGCCTCGCGGGCGAGAAGATCCGATGGGAGGAATCCATCGTCAAGTACGAGGCTGAAATCGCGTGCCTTCCCGGCGACGTCGTCATCGCGGCGGCGTTTATGTCCTACGCCGGTCCATTCCCCTCGGACTACCGCGAGGCCCTGGTCAAGAACACGTGGCTTCCCGAGGTGAAAAAGCTCGAGATTCCCGCGTCGGACGAGTTCGACTTTGCGCTCTTCCTCGCGGACCCCTCCGACGTCCGCGACTGGAACATCAACGAGCTGCCGGCGGATCAGTTTAGCACGGAGAACGGCGTCGTGGTGACCCGCGGCCGCCGCTGGCCGCTGCTGATCGACCCTCAGGGCCAGGGGAACAAGTGGATCAAGAACACCGAGAAGCCCAACGGTCTCGTCACCGTGACCCTGAACATGTCGGACATGGTTCGCAAGATGGAGAACGCCATCCAGTTTGGCGATCCCGTCCTCATCCAAGACGTCGGCGAAGAAATCGACCCGATTCTGGAACCCGTCCTGAGCAAGAGCTTCATCAAGAAGGGCAACTCGCTGTGCATCAAACTCGGGGACAAGGAGGTGGACTACTCGCCGGACTTCAGGCTGTACCTCACTTCTAAGCTGTCCAACCCGCACTACACTCCTGAGGTGTCCA
>Ga0181571_10002564_pt1 | contig 13523 bp, 10 predicted proteins | sample 101ome_17_FD_132440 | JGI IMG/M metagenome (GOLD analysis project Ga0181571, IMG submission 132440) | Coastal salt marsh microbial communities from the Groves Creek Marsh, Skidaway Island, Georgia - 101407AT metaG (megahit assembly) | ecosystem: Environmental > Aquatic > Marine > Intertidal...
CACCGAGAATCGCCACCATGAAGTTTGTAGACGAGGCCAATATTGACGTTTTCGCCGGTAACGGCGGCAACGGCTGCGTCAGTTTTAGGCGGGAAAAATTCGTGCCTAAGGGTGGGCCTGATGGCGGTGACGGCGGTGATGGCGGCAGCGTTATTTTGCGTGCCGATGACGCGCTCAATACCATGATTGATTATCGTTATACGCGGAAGTTTCGAGCGGAGAATGGCGAGGCCGGTCGCGGTCGAAATTGCACGGGCAAAGCCGGGCAGGATTTATACCTGCCGGTGCCTGTGGGCACCACGGTGCTGGACGAGGACACCGGCGAGATCTTGGGGGATTTACGCGAACACGGTCAGCAGCTAACAGTGGCGCAGGGTGGCTTTCACGGGTTGGGAAATACTCGGTTTAAGTCCAGTGTTAACCGCGCCCCACGCCAGTCTACGCCCGGTACCGAGGGTGAGGCGCGCCGTTTAAAGCTCGAGCTCAAGGTGTTAGCAGATGTAGGGCTCCTAGGGTTACCTAATGCTGGAAAATCCACGTTTATTCGCGCGGTTTCAGCCGCCACACCCAAAGTGGCTGACTATCCGTTCACCACACTGATACCTAATTTGGGCGTGGTTAAAGTGGATTCCCATCGCTCTTTTGTTGTGGCCGATATACCCGGGCTGATCGAGGGGGCCTCGGATGGCGCGGGTTTGGGAATCCGGTTTTTAAAGCATTTAACGCGTAACCGTATTTTGCTGCATATCGTTGATTTAGCCCCTCTAGATGAGAGCGATCCGGCTGAGGCGGCGCTAGCTATCGTGCAGGAGCTTGAGCGTTTTAGCCCGACTTTGGCCGAGCGGCCCCGATGGTTGATCTTAAATAAAGTGGACCTACTCGATGACGAGACCCGCGCCGAGCGTAGGGCAGCGGTTATTCAAGCCCTGAGTCATGAGGGCCCCGTATACGAAGTGGCCGCCATCCGCGCTGAGGGTACCCAGCACGTCTGTGGCGATCTAATGACTGCTATAGAAGCGGCAACCGAACTTGAGCGCGAAGACCCCGAAGCGCTGGCGCAAGAACGCCAATGTCAGGACCAAATGCAACAAGAAGCGCGCGAGCGTATCGAGTCATTGCGTTTAGAGCGTGCGGCGACTCGCAAGGCCCAGCGTGAGGCCGCTGAGGCTGACGACGACGATGACGATTACGACATGGATGTGGAGTACCGGCACTAATGAGTGATGCGCGATCGCAACTCTTAGGCGCGAAACGCTGGGTCGTTAAAGTAGGCAGCGCCCTGCTCACCGCCGAGGGCCGGGGGCTCGACGCCGACGTGGTCAATACCTTGGTCGATCAGATTATGGTGCTTCGCTCCCGGGGCTGTGAAGTGGTATTGGTCTCCAGCGGCGCCGTAGCGGCGGGAATGGTGCGTTTGGGTTTCAGTCAACGTCCGACCAGTCTGCATGATATTCAAGCGGCTGCCGCCGTGGGTCAATCGGCATTGATACGGGCCTATGAAGACGCCTTGGCACCCCATGGCGTTAACACCGCGTTGGTGTTGTTGGGGCATGATGATATCCGTGCGCGCGATCGCTATCTCAACGCTCGCAGTACATTGGAAACGTTGCTCAGCATGGGCGTGATGCCCGTGGTTAACGAAAATGATTCTGTGGCGACCGATGAAATCCGCTTGGGTGATAACGACACCTTGGGCGCCTTGGTGGCCAATCTCATCGACGCAGACGCCCTACTGATTTTGACCGATCAACGGGGTCTATTTGACGCCGATCCCCGTCACAATGTGTCGGCTGCACTCATCCGCGAGGCCGAGGTGAACGACCCGGAACTCGATGGCATGGTCGGCGATGGCGGCGCATTGGGACGCGGTGGCATGGTGACCAAGTTGCGAGCGGCACGTTTGGCGGCACGCTCAGGCACGGCCACGGTGATTGCCAGTGGTAGGGAGGTCGACGTGATCCCCCGGGTCGCGTCGGGTGACAACCTCGGCACCTTACTGACTACGGATCGCGAGCCCCAGAGTGCGCGTAAGCAATGGTTGGCAAGCCTGATGCACCCAAAGGGACGTTTAGTGCTAGATGAAGGCGCCGTGAGCAAAATCGCTAGGGAAGGGCGTTCGCTGCTACCCATTGGCGTCACTGACGTTAGCGGTCAGTTCGTGCGCGGCGACCTGGTGTCTTGTGTCGACGCTCAGGGCCGAGAAGTGGCGCGGGGTTTGGTTAATTACGGAGCTGAAGATGCTCGCAAGTTGGTTCGCACTAGTTCAGGCGACATTGAAGCGAAAGTGGGTTACGGCGGTGATCCCGAGATGATTCACCGAGACAACATGGTGAGTGTTTAGCCGTGGATTTTCAGCTGTTACTGCTCTACTCAGCGGCGGTCTTTGCGGCCGGTTTATTGGGTGGCTGGTTACCTCGTCGAGTAGAAATGACCCACACCCGAACCCAGCTCACCATGAGTTTCGTTGCGGGGCTAATGCTGGGTGTCGCTTTTTTTCATCTCATCCCCCACAGCGCACTGGGGCGCGGTGCTGAAGGTATCGACTTCACCATGCTCTGGGTTGTTGCAGGGCTCATTTTTATGCTGTTGCTACTGCGCCTGTTTCATTTTCATCAGCACGACTTTGGTGCGACCTTGGAGCAGTGCCAGCACGGTGACGCCGATCATCATGATCATCGCGATGCCCATGATCACGCCCACCCACCTACGGGCTCTGCCACGTGGGTGGGGTTGTTATTCGGCCTCAGTATTCACACCGTAGTCGACGGTATTGCCCTGGGTGCGGTGATGGGCGCCGAGCCTAGCTCGGGCGCTGGTATTTTAGGACTCGGGGTGTTTCTGGCCATTCTGCTGCACAAACCCTTGGACTCTTTATCCATTGAAACCGTAATGGCTGTTGCCGCTGCGCCCTTGGCGCAGCGTCGGCTGGTGAATGTGGGCTTTTCATTACTGGCGCCCTTGGCTGCGCTGTTGTTTTGGTCGGCGGTTGATCCCCTGGATCCCAGTAATTTACTACTGCCCGCGGCACTGGCTTTTTCGGCGGGCGCTTTTATCTGTATTGCGCTGGGCGATTTACTGCCTGAAATACAGTTTCATAGCCACGACCGCGTCAAACTAACCTGGGTGTTCTTGGTCGGCATTGCGATGGCGTGGGCCATTGGTATGGTTGAGTCAGGCCACGGTGGCGGCCTGCACTGACGGGCTTTACTGATCGGCGCCTAAGGCCCGCGCTAATCGATGGGTTTGCCCGCTGTCGCGGCCGGTTGTGGTCCAGTCTTTGAGTTCGGCGGCAATCAGGTCGGCCAGCAGCGTCACGTGATCGGCCTGAGCATTGAGGCAGGGAATATATTCGTAGCGCTCCCCGCCCGCTTCCAAAAAGATGTCTCGGTTTTCTTCGCCAATTTCTTCAATCGTTTCCAAACAGTCGGCGCTGAATCCGGGGCAGATTACCTGCAGTGATTTAACGCCCTTTTCCGGTAGTCCACCCAAGGTCTCATCTGTGTAGGGCTTTAACCATTCTTCACGACCGAAGCGCGATTGGAACGTGGTCATGTATTGGTCTTGGGGCAGCTCAAGTGCCTCGGCGACTAACCGGGTGGTTTTGTGGCATTGGCAGTGATACGGGTCGCCATTTTGTAGGTAGCGCTCGGGCATGCCGTGATAGCTAAACACCAGTTTGTCAGCATCGCCGTAGGCCGCGCGGTGCGAGCGAATGCTGTTGGCAATAGCGGCAATATAGCCGGGGTGGTCGTGATAGCTGGCAATCCAGCGTAAGTCGGGTACCCGGCGCTGCTTGCACAGCGTTTCGCTAAGCTTGTCATAGGTGCTGCCGGTAGTCGGGCCGCTGTAATGTGGGTAGAGCGGTAGTACAACCAATTTCTCGACCCCCGCATCCAACATCTCGCTCAGCACGTTTGGGATGGAGGGGTTGCCGTAGCGCATAGCGCCACGCACCAAAATAGCGTCGCCATAAGCTGCCCTGAGCTGCTCGCCGACCCCCGCTACCTGGTCTTCCAAGTGGTAAAGCAGTGGCGAGCCACGCTCGGTCCACACGGTTTCGTAGGCTTTGGCTGAGCGGCGCGGGCGGGTATTCAAAATGATGCCGTTGAGAATCAACCACCAGAGCAGTCGCGGGAACTCGACCACGCGGGGATCACTCAAAAACTCCTTCAAATAGGGGCGCAGCGCCTGAGCCGTGGGCGCGTCGGGAGTGCCCAAGTTGGTCAACAACACCCCGATGCGGCTTGTCTGGCCGTGATCGAAGGAGGGGATACCGCGATAGTTCATGCCAATTCCTGTCAAACTCTTGCCCAACATACGCGTGCGGGCCAAAGGCGGATGTTGTTGATAAGCCCTATTGTACCCTCTCTACGCACCAGCTGGTCCCCAATGGCTTCGCTACTACTGTTACCAGCGCAAAACGCGGGGGATACGGCCCCTCTTGGGGTGGTTGATTTGGCCTCTACCCGTGGTATACAGGGGGCCCCGAAAATAATGAGAGCTTGGTAGGCATGAGTCTGACCTTTGATAGTGCCCGGTTGCCCAACCCCCACCTCAATAGCGATCACGAGGCCTGGCGCGAGCAGCTGCGCCGTTTTATCGACACCGAAATCATGCCCTACGCGGTGGAATGGGATGAGCAAGGCGAGATGCCTATCGCACTCTGGCCAAAGGCCGGTGAAGTGGGTCTGCTGGGCCTGGGCTTCCCCGAGGCCTACGGCGGCATACCGGGTGATGTTTGGTTCAGCCAGATAGCCTCAGAAGAACTGGCACGCATTGGTGTGGGTGGTATTCCGGCCAGTCTCATGGTGCATACCATTGGTTTGCCCCCCATCATCAACTGGGGTACCGAGGCGATGAAAGCGGCTATAGTGCCGGCTGTGCTTCGCGGTGAAGATTGGATTTCATTGGGTATTACTGAGCCCGGCGGCGGGTCAGATGTGGCGAATTTACGCACCACGGCCGTTCGCGACGGCGACCATTTTGTGGTCAATGGTTCGAAAACCTATATCACCGGCGGCATGCGCGCTAACTGGGTATCTACCGCGGTCCGCACCGGTGGCGACGGGGCGGGCGGGGTATCTATGCTGTTGATTCCCACCGACGCACCCGGGTTTTCACGCACGGCACTTGACCGAAAACAGGGCTGGTGGGCTTCAGATACCGCAACCCTCTATTTCGACAACGTGCGCGTGCCAGTGGAAAATTTGATCGGCGAGGAGAACCAGGGTTTTAAGGTCATCATGACCAATTTCAACAGCGAGCGCATGGGCATGGCGGTGCAGATGGAGGCCTATGCGCGGGTTTGTCTTGAGGAGGCTGTAGCCTGGGCGCAGGAGCGTCAAACCTTTGGGAAGCGCTTGGCCGATCACCAGGTGATTCGCCATAAAATTGCAGCCATGAAGCAGAAAATTAATGCTACGCAAGCCTACATTCGCATTTGTAACGAGGCCATTGCGTCTGGCACGCCGAATCCTGCGGATATTGCGCTTTTAAAAGTGCAGGCCAGTGAGGTGATGGAGTTTTGCGCCCGTGAAGCGCTACAGATTTTGGGGGGTATCGGCTTCATGCGGGGCGGCCGTGCCGAGCGCATTTACCGAGAGGTGCGCGTTAATGCCATTGGCGGCGGTTCAGAGGAAATCATGCGCGACTTGGCCGCCCGACAATACGGTATTTAATAACAGTGTAGACAATCACCGCTTACAGATAGCAATAACAGAGAGCGATTCATGACAGTAGATAAAGCAGCTTTAAAGGCATTTCGAGACGACGTTGCAGCATGGCTAAAGGACAATGTCCCCAGCGATCCTGGCTTCTTGTTGCCCCTGAGTTTTTTAGAGGTGGGCACAGAGCAACAGTTAGATTTTTTGCGCGAGTGGCAACATAAACTCTGGCAAGCTGGTTTTCTGGGCATGCACTGGCCCAGCGAATTTGGTGGGCAGGGTGCAGACCCTGCTTTTCAAACGGTGGTGGATCGGGAGCTTGCTCGGGTTAACGCGCCAATCATTTTTAATACCATCGGGCTCAATTGGGTGGGCCCGTTGCTGCTAGATATCGGCACCGACGAAGAGCGCGGACGCTATTTAAAAAATATTTTGTCGGCCGAGGAAATTTGGTGTCAGGGTTTTTCCGAACCCGACCACGGTTCAGATCTTGGAGCAGTTCAAACCCGCGCCGTTCGTGACGGTGACGAATACGTGATTAACGGCTCCAAAATTTGGACCACACTGGGCAACTTTGCTGACCACATGATTTTATTGGCCCGCACAGATACTGAGGCTGCGCGCAAATACGATGGCCTCTCTTTCTTTCTCTCGCCGATGAAAATTCCCGGGGTCGACGCTCAACCTATTCGCAAAGTTACGGGGGAATACGGTTTTAATCAGATCTTTTTCACCGATGCCCGCATTCCTGCCAGCACCTTGATGGTGGGCGAGGGTAAGGGTTGGGGTGTGGCCATGAAAACCCTAGAGTACGAGCGCGGCGTGTCCGCGGGTCAGGCTAGCGGCCACGCCATTGTCTCCACACCCATGGCCGACGTTGTTGATGACCTGCGTGATTTTCAGCGCGATGGCGAGCCGGCTTTGGACGATCCGCTGACACGAGATGAATGCGTGCGACTCATGATGGAGTCCAAGGCCCTCATTCTGGGCCACAAACGTCTAGGTATCGGCAGCCTGACCAGTGACTTTCCCATGGGGATGCCGTTGTCGGCCAAGTATCGTGGTACGGAACACTCTCGGCGTATGAAGTTATTTGCATCAGCCATGCAAGGTGCACAGGGGGCGCTGTTCATGGGTGATGACGACGCTTACCGTGGCGGGTTCTGGCAGCGCGCCTACTTCTCTAACTTCGGCACCACCGTTGGCGGTGGTACTACCGAAGTGCAAGCCAATATTATCGCCGAGCATGTGCTCGGTCTGCCGAAATAGGAGTCTTACCGTGACCAGTACAATGGGCAGTGTGGCAATGGGGTTCACGGAAGAGCAGGGCATGTTGCGTGATGTCGCGCGGCAGTTTGTCCGTGATCGCGCGCCAATTGAGGCCGTGCGTGAGCAGTTGGAATCGCCTTTGGGCTACGACGCAGCGCTGTGGCAGGAGATGGTGGATTTAGGTTGGACTGGCATGGCATTGCCGGAGGCCTGCGGTGGCGCTGGCTTGGGTATTGCCGCGGTGATCCCGGTGCTGGAAGCCTTAGGTCACGGTTTGCTGGGTACGCCGCTGCTCAACACCACCCTAGCGGGGCAGTTATTGCTGCGCTTGGGTACAAGTGCAGAACCCTGGCTCGAGCGCATTGCCGGGGGTGAGGTCGCGACGGTCGCGTTCTTGGACGGCAATGACTGGGGTGGTGCTAATACCGGTGTGATACTCAATGCCGACGGCACGCTCTCGGGCGTCAAGCAACAAGTGGGCGACGCGCAGTCAGCGGCATTTTTTGTCGTCGTTTGTCAGCAAAATGGCGCGCCGGCAATCGCCGTGGTGGAGCGAGGCGCGTTGACTAACGGTGCCATTGCCGCCAATACACTAATTGACCTCACCAAGCGCAGTGCCAATGTGGATTTTTCCGGGGCGACTGCAAGCTGGTCGACTTCCGGTGATGCAGTGGCGGCAGCGGTTCGTGATTTTCAGTTGATTGGTGCTTTGCTTGTGGCGTCGGAAGCTACGGGCACAGTACACCGCTGTTTAGAGACCCTAAACGAATATCTAAAAACCCGGACGCAATTTGGCAAGCCCATTGGCTCATACCAGGCGCTTAAGCACCCCATGGTGGACATGTACTGTGGCTTAGAGGATTGCCGGTCGTTTATTTATCACGCGGCGGTTGTGGTGACCGACGGGGCATTGGATGCCGATGCCGAGATTGCCTGCCGAATGGCCAAAGCCAAAGCCGCCGACGTGATTGAATTTGCCGGAGATCGGTCTATTCAATTCCACGGTGGCTTTGGTTTTACCTGGGACTGCGACTCAACATTGTTTATTCGGAGAGCCCAATGGAGCCGCCAGTGTTTTGGTGATGCCGGTCAACACCGCAAGCGGCTCGCGCAGTTGATGTTTGACTGACCGGCAAAGCATACCGCCGGGGGCTCTCAGCTCGCCGGCAGGTTCTCTTGTAAAAAGCGCACCATGTTGCCGCCCATTACCGCACGGATCTCTGTCTCGCTGAGGTTGGCGTCCATCAAAGCTTGGGTCAGGTGCGCGATTTGCGAGGCATCAATCGGCGACGTAATGGTACCGTCCCAATCTGAGCCTAGGGCGATGTGTTCCAGGCCAAACTGATCAATGCCGTAACGAATGGCCTCGGCGACAGCGGTGATGCTCTCGGCGCAGACCGCTTTATCCCAATAACCCACACCCAATAAACCGCCCGCATTGGCAATGGCGGCCATGGTTTCATCCGAAATATTCCGTGCGGTATCGCAGTGCCCTTTAAAGCCTGTATGGCTCACGATGAGGGGACGTTTAACGCGCGCCAATACATCGCGCACCACGGCTTCTGAGGAGTGGGCAACGTCGATCATAATACCCCGTTCTGACATACGATCCACCGCTTGTTTGCCAAATTCCGTAAGGCCAGCGCCGGACTCGCCGTGGAGCGAGCCTCCCAATTTATTATCGAAAAAATGTTGTAAGGACATCATGCGAAAGCCAGCCTCGTACAGTACATCAACGTTATTGACGTCACCGTCCAAGGCATGAGAGCCCTCGGTCCCCAACAATGCCCCCAGTTCTTTTGCCCCCTGTGCTCGACGAGCTAAAAGGTCATCGAGAGCCTTGCGCTCCGTGATGACGGTTAAGGCATCAGTTTCAGCGGCAGCTGTATGCAGTCTCTCCGCCTGATACAAAGCGCGAGCGGCCAACGAGTGACGGGTAGCGGCGGGCCAGCGTTGTATGGCGGCGAGCAGCGTCACGTTGTCGCCAGCCTCAGCAGAGTTGGAGTCGATATTCATGCCACGCGGCGTTTTGGTTACGGTGGTGTACATCTGCAGGGCAAAGTTACCCGCCAGTTGTCGGGGTAGGTCTACGTGACCTCGGGAACTGCGTTCAATTGGGGAGCGAGTCCAAAGCAGGGTGTCGGCATGCAGGTCACCAATGGTCAAGCTCTGGTGCAATGCCAACGCTTCGGCGCTGGGGCTGGGACCCGCATCGCCGGCAACGCGATTCATATTCCAATCCAAGATGCCCGGTAAGGCGATGAATGCAAAAAATACGGTCACGGTCGCTATGACCGCGATTGCCAATAAGGCTTTACGTAGAAACTGCATAGTGACCCCCAAAAAACGCAACAGCACGAAGGCCTGTTCACGGCTTGTCGATGCAGAGTCTGTGAACCTTGGCCTGAGTTTCGATAGTCGCTGCTTATCAGGCGTCTGACAACCCTGCTACGCGTCACGTACTGGCTGCCATCAAGGCTGTCCACCTTGGCACTCCGAGCGGACCGCGGGACCCAAACAACAGACAATGTGCGAGAGCCGCAGGTAAGCTTCGGAGGGGATGAAACAGTGGGATCACGGGTACATGGCAATCGGGGTGACACTGCGGATAAGCGATCGACGGGTGTGATTTGTGCTGTTGGTTCAATCCTGGCGTGTTTCAACGACTCTAGCCTTTTGCCCGGATGAATCCTCAGCCTAATGGTCTGATCACGCGCACCACGCGTAAGGCTTGTCATGTCTCAAGCTCATCTTATTTTGGTGTTGGCCGATCAGCTCGGTTTAAATAACCCGGCGCTGGCGCAGGCTCGACCCGGCATCGATCGCATTGTTATGGCCGAAGTAGCCGAGGAGGCTGGGTACGTCCGCCATAATCGCCACAAAATAGTGCTGCTGTTTTCTGCGATGCGCCATTTCGCGGATCAGTTGCGCGAGGCCGGTTTTGAGGTGTGCTATTTCCGCTTGAGCGACGGCCTGACAAGTCTTGAGGCAGCCTGCGCCAAAGCCTTGGAACAGGCGCCAGCGGAGGAATTGGCCCTGTGCGCGCCGGGCGAGTATCGATTGCAGGCCGCAATCAGCGGCTGGGAATCTACTTTAGGCATCCCTGTCCATGTTCACCCCGACACGCGCTTTCTGGCAGACCTTGATGCGTTCGCCGATTGGGCCAAGGGCCGTAAACAATTGCGCATGGAGTATTTCTATCGGGATATGCGCAAGCGTTATCGTCTGTTGATGGACGGTGATGAACCCGCCGGTGGACGCTGGAATTATGACGCGGAAAACCGCAAGGGCTGGCGCGGTCAGCGCAGCATTCCCGAGCGACCAGCGTTCACTATTGATGTGATTACCCAACAGGTTATCGATGAGGTGACACTGGCCTTTCCCGATAACCCAGGTGACCTGTCCCAATTCGCTTTAGCCGTGACCCATGACGCCGCCCAGGCCCAGTTTGACTGGTTCTGTGAGCATGCCTTGGCTGATTTTGGCACCTACCAAGATGCCCTAGCCGAGGAATCCCCTTGGTTATTTCACAGCTTGATCTCTATGTACCTCAATTGCGGTTTGCTGTCGCCACTGCCGGTTTGTGAGCGGGTTGAGGCGGCGTACCGAGCAGGCCGATGCAGCCTAGCCACCGCTGAGGGCTTCATTCGCCAAATTCTGGGTTGGCGCGAGTATGTACGCGGTGTCTATTGGCTGTTAATGCCCGAGTACGCTGAACGCAATACGTTTGCTGCGAAGCGAACGTTGCCTGCCTTTTTCTGGAGCGGGGATACCGATATGCGCTGTTTGCAGCGTGCCATCGAGCAGTCATTAGATTTGGGCTACGCCCACCATATCCAGCGATTAATGGTCATCGGCAACTTCGCGTTGTTGGCAGGTTTAGATGTGGCTCAGGTATGCGATTGGTATTTGGGTGTTTATGTCGATGCCTATGAGTGGGTAGAGCTACCCAATACCTTGGGTATGGCGCTGCACGGCGATCTCGGCGCCATGGCCAGTAAACCCTATGCTGCCAGCGGCAAATACATTCAGAAGCAGGGCGATCACTGTAAACAGTGTCGATACAGCCCCGCGAAAACCACCGGTGAGGGTGCTTGTCCTTACAACAGTTTGTATTGGCACTTCATAGACCGCCACACTGACTACTTAGAGCGTAACGCGCGCATGGGTTTGATTTTGGCGAACTGGCGTAAGCGGGATGCTACCGAGCGGCAGGGCATCATTGCTTGGGCCGAGCGCGAGCTGACACGCTTGGTGGTTTAGTGGTCTGGTGACTTGTCTTTGAGCGTGTATCGTCTACTGCGACAGCGCTGGGAGCAGTACACAATCGCCTCCCACTGGTTTTTCCAGCGCGCGCGCCAGCTAAAAGGGCGCTCGCATACGGGGCAAATCTTGCTGGGGAAGTCGGCTTTCTTGCGCTGAGCCATTAGGGCTTACCTTCAATTGGCCAATCGGCAGCGTCGGTGACGTAAAGGGGTTGGGCGGGTCGTTTACCCTGCCACTTTGCTGTGAACACACCCTCGGGATCGTGCTGTTCTGCCTGCCACGCTAAATCGAATCGACGACCGCCCTTGGGGTCACTGCCGACACCGGCAATGTATTGCCAGTTGCCGTAGTTGCTCGCGACATCGAAGTCGATGAGCTGCTGCTCGAAATACGCTGCACCAAAACGCCAGTCCAAATCCAATTCATTGACCAAACAGCTTGCTGCGATTTGGCGCCCTCTGTTGCTCATCCAGCCCGTGGCATTGAGTTGCCGCATGAGGGCATTCACCAGCGGGTAATCGGTATCGCCGGCACACCATCGGGCAAACTGTCGAGGATCAAAGGTTTGGGTAAGGATTTTTTTGCCACTGCCATTGAGCCGAAATAGCGCTCGATCATCGAGCACGGCGCGCCAGTAAAAGAACTCGCGCCAGAGCAACTCGAAGTACAGCCAATAAGTGGATTCGTTTTGGCGGTACTCGCGTTCAAAGCGAAACAATGCGTGCGCCACCTCGCGTGCCGACAGCGCCCCGTTGGCCAGCCAAGGCGACAGTGTGCTGCTGCCGCGCAGGGGGTCTAAATCATTGCGCGTTTCTTTGTAGCTGAGTACCGATTGTTCATCGAACAGGAACTGCTGCAGGCGCCGTATGCCGGCACTACGTCCGCCAGGGAGCGGCAGCGCGGGATGCCGATCGCACTCGGCAGGCGGCAATCGGTCAAAAGCGGCGGCGGGGGGCGGTGGCAGTTGCTCAGGACAAGGACTCGGTGCGGGCACGTTTAGGGATTCAACCTTACGTCGAAACGGCGAAAACACACCCGGCATGGCGTCAAGCTCAAAAGGCAGATCTGTCGTCTCAAATAGGCTGTTGCCCGGATACACAGTCAACGGCACCGGGAGATTTTCCTCTAAATGCTGGCGGGTCTGACGCTCGTAATACCCAGCATTGTGCTGGGTGCTGACCGCGGTGATGCCAAAACGGTTGATTAGGTAGGGTAAAACCAGCTCGGGCGAGCCCTCGAGGACCATGAGATTCTGACCGTGAGCGGCAAGCTGTTCGGTGAGGTCTGTAAGGCTCTCTCGCAAGAAACGATCACGCTGTGGCCCCAGGCCCGCCAGATTACACCAGGGTCTGGGGCGGGGCATGAGGTAAACGCACAACAGTGACTCGGCGCCTTCGATGTTGGCAAAGGCCGGATTGTGATCGACGCGGAGGTCGTTCTGAAACCAGTGCAGCAGACGCATGGGCGCTTAAATTCCTGTCGGGGCTTGAGTTGCGAGTCTTATAACAAGGCTGAGCAGCCAATTGTGAATTGTTACGAAATTTTCGGCTGCCCGGATCCGTTGCTGAGCCAGCAAACCAAATCCTTCGCTATAGGCGCTCGGATAAAATGAGATTAGTACTAAATTCAGCGATTTAGGTTTTTTTCTGAGAGTGGTCGTGCAGGTTTTGATTTACACGAGATTTGGCGATGGCTTGCCGATGTCACAAAGCTGTCACTGAAATGACACCTAAGGGTAACCCACGTCGTTGGCATTCTGAGTAATAATCCTTCTAGCGTTGTGACGCGACATCCTATTTCCCAGGAGAATTTCTATGAGTACAGCTGCATCAACTTTTCGCCGACGGCCATTGGCTAATGCCTTGGCAGGTATTGCCTTTACCGGTTTAACCGTTCTGGCGACTTCCGCGCTAGCCCAAGAGACCACTGCGGTGGTTCGCGGTCTGGTCACCGATTTGGCGGGTAATGCCGTGGCCAATGCCGAGGTAACCATTTTTGACCAGGGTACGGGCATTACCCGTAAAGTAACGACCGATGGCAATGGTAGCTATTACGTGCGCAACCTGCCTGCGGGTGTTGTTTACACCGTAACGGCTGACGCGCCCGGTTTGCAGAAAGCGATTACGCAAAATCAGCCTTTGACTGTTGGTCAAACGGCGGTACTCAATTATTCCCTCAGTGCCGAAGAGGAAGTACTGGTGTTGGGTCAAAAGCTGGAGGTTGCCAACACCGCTATTGGTCCGAACGCAGTCTTTGACTTGACCACTTTGCAAGATTCTCCGTCGGTTAACCGCAACATTAACGACATTATTCAGCAGGATCCCC
>Ga0181571_10002570_pt1 | contig 13512 bp, 11 predicted proteins | sample 101ome_17_FD_132440 | JGI IMG/M metagenome (GOLD analysis project Ga0181571, IMG submission 132440) | Coastal salt marsh microbial communities from the Groves Creek Marsh, Skidaway Island, Georgia - 101407AT metaG (megahit assembly) | ecosystem: Environmental > Aquatic > Marine > Intertidal...
AACTCAGGCGCCGCGCTCGCTACCGTGGTAGGTGTTTTAGTGGAAGTCCCAGTTATGCTGTCTCTGGTGTGGTTCGCCAATCGCACACGCCACTGGTTCCCAGAGTGAATGACAAGCCGATTAGATATGATACTTAAGCCGTGACGACGAGCCGCACTACTGAGCGCGGCAGTCTCACAAACGTCATCGGCCCGAGTCGGCCGTTATAACCAACAAAGAGCGACTCTTATGAGTTTGTCTGTGGCGCAAAAAATCAAAAAGAGCACGTCCTCTAGAGACCTCACACCGCGCTGCGTGACCCAATCAAAATTCGAACCGCGTCGCCCGATTCTTGCTTGATCAAATACAACACGTAAAAGCCCAAGAACAAAGCGCCACCAAAAAAGGCCAAGACGGCTAATCCCAGACCCGCTCCTGAAAATTGATTACGCCAAGCCACCCACAGAGCGGACAGCGCGAGCATGAACATAAAATCCAGGTTGAACTGCCCTCTCCAACTCAGCTCTGCCATGTCGCCGAAGAAATAGTAGAACAGCGTAAATCCATAAAAGTCGATAACGATTGCTGTATAGGCAATCAATGTAATCAACATCAGAACCAAAAACGTCTTCACTGAACTCATATCGACTATATCCTTAAGTAACCTCGAGAAAAATTATCACAGATACGAGGAGACTCTACAGAAATTTTGGTCGTTCTTCAGTCAAAGATCACAGACCTTAGCCACCCTCTTGCAGCTCGATCGCTTGCAGAATATCCGCAATAACGCCCTGCTCGCACAGCGCCAAAAACCAACCGGGCTTGCGCTGATCTTGATCTAAAACCGACGCCAGCACGCGCAGAAGTTCTGTATCCGTTAGCTTCGCCCAAGCTTCGCAGGAACGTGGCCAAGAATCGAGAGAACGCACAGCACTGGAACCCGACGCGGCGACGTGCCGTGTTAAATCCGCGCAACGTTCTCTGAGCAACTCCACCGGAACGGGAACAAATTGAGCCAGAGCAGCGCTGTTCACGCTCGCCAAACACAAATCGGTCATTCTGCCTCCTTTACAATGGAAATACGGGTAATTCTGAATTGATTCGAAAGGGCTCAGCGCGCACCACATAGCGCTGATCCCCACCCCTCGAAACCGCGTCAAATGGGTAACACGTGACCAAATACAAGCCATCCGGATTCTCGCTTGGATACAAACCCTGCCTCCTCGCATCGACGACTTGGGTAGACACGACCTTAAAACGCTGGAGGTGATCGATCGATTCCAGTGTTAGCTCATCCCCTTTCTGCAAATGCTGTAAGAAGCGAAAGTGGGTGTCTCGGTGGCCCGAGATAATCTTAGCGCCACCAAACTGATACTGTGCTTCTCTATTCATGCCCGGTGCGAATGCCAAGACCGCACCGCTGTCACCCGACAGCACCACATGTTCGACGCCAAGCGAGGGGACTGCGAGTCGAGCAATGGGGTAGTGATCGGCATCGGGCCAGGGCGCATTCAGCTCGCCGGTTCGCTGGGTTACAGCCCATGCGTGATCCAACAGAACCTGGGCCAGTTGCGCCTTAGCGGGCAGCCACAAGGCCTTTAACGCCGACACCAAGGCGATGGTCATACAGGTCGCACCCATGATTTTCAGCACTTTATACAATACGGATCTAGGCATGGGCTGCCTCCTGCTCACTCGCGCGCAACACAGCCCAGCCCAATAAAAACAGCATGATGGCAAAGAGCAGCGTCTTCTCAAATCCAAGCGCCGTCTGAGCCATAGACACACTTAATCCGGCCGGTTTCATTGGCGTAATCAACTTTTTACGCAGCGCTTCATCCGAGGCTCTAACAGGCGTGACGTCGACTGCCACCAAACTCGTAAAGGTGCTGACCAGATGATGTGTTAACGCTAGATCGATCACGGCTTCACGTATCTGATCGTGACTCGCGCCATACAGACCGGCACGCTCCCAATCAGCGATCTTCTTACGAGCCCAATCCACTCTGATGCCCGCCGTGTTGCCAACAGGCCTCACGTTCACGGTTTTCGACCAGGCGGTATCACCGATGCGACCCTTGATGGTGATGGCGGGAGTCTCATTCTCAAGCTTCATAGCGACCACAAGCGGTTCACTGTAGTAGAGGTCGGGCACCTTGCTCGGACTCACGTCCGCGATACCGGAGCCGCTAATTTCAATATCGGTCAGTACCGGTCTTTCGATCTTCTGAAACAAGTCGGTCATAACCTGCTCGGCATTCACTGGCTCGGCAATATAGGTAAACGCACCCCTTCCCGACCGCGCGGCTTCTTCCATAAAAAACCGATTCGGCGCAGAGCCAATCCCAACGGTGAATAGCCGACGGCCATCTAACTCACGATCGAGCTTCTCGAACAATTCCCGCTCATTCGACACGCTTCCATCGGTAATAAAAATCACCTGGCGCAAACGGCTCGTGTTGCTCGGCAAACCCAATGCCAAATCGAGCGCCAAAGCCATTTCGGTTCCGCCATCGGCATCTAGGTTACGAACAAACCGCTTCGCGTAGTGAAGAACAGAGTCATCGACCCGGAAAGGATGTGCAAATAGCGCCTCCGCCTCGTGATCGAATCGAATGATATTGAAGGTATCACCGGGTTTAAGCCCCGCTAGACCGGCGAGCAAAGCCTTGCGTGCCGCGACAATCGACTCACCGGCCATAGAGCCAGAAGTATCGATAACGAAGGTTACCTCCCGTTCTGGCAAGGCCCAATCGATTATCGAGGGTGGCATGAGCGACAACAAGCCAAAGCTGCCACGCTCTGTCTGTTCACTAAAAAAACTGGCCTGTGGTGTGTTGTTCATTAAGGGATACCATTCCAGTAGGAAGTCACGATCAGCGGGAACCGAAGGACTTGCCAGCTCGAGCCGGTATCCCTCGGCGCCCTCAGTTTGAATCAGTTTGTGACTCGTGCTCTCTATGTGCTCAATCTCGAAACCGGGCTTCAGATTCACTTGAATTCGCGCTAGCTGCTCGTTAAAGCCTGTATCTGCCTTTAACTGATGGGGCCGCTCACCAGGTAAAATGAGCCAACCATCCGCCAGATCCACCGTCTCGTTGAGCTCTTGAGTCGGTGGTTGCAAGGGTGAATACCTCGGTGTCACTGCCATTGGAAAATGCAGCCCAAAGCGACCATCGCGCCACGCGAGGCTCTGCTGATACTCGATCCGCACGGTGATCTCGCCCTTAGGGGGAATATTCGCCACACTGGTCGTAAACAGGTTAGGGCGATCTTGTTCAACCAGTGCCGCCCGTTTACCTTCAGCTCGGGCCTTTTGATACACCGCCTTGGCCTCTTGCTTCTCTTTGACCTTACCTTCAACCAAGCGATCGCCAATTTTCATTCGCATCTGATCAACGGCGGCATCGGGGGGCAAGGGAAACAGATAAATGCCCTCCGACCACTCGTTTGTGGGATTTTTAAAATGCTGCGATACCACCGTACGAGCAATTTGCCCCGTCACATCAATATCGACCTCAGTGAACAGCAGGGGTACCTCTCGCTCTGAATCGGTATCGTCCAGTAATTTAACCGTGCCTCGCGTAATCGATTCCTGCGCGTGTGTTGCAATGCCCCAAACACTCATCAGCACGCATAGGACACCCCCCAAAAAAAGCCGCGGAGTACGCGGCGTAGTATATGTTGGCAACATCGTGGACCCCGTTAATCCGCTTATCGATTGACTACCATACTGGTCGGCCCACTCACCTCAATCGTGACACGCCGATCGAAGGCATCACCGTCCATTGTCGCGACTGAGTCGGTTGGATTTCGCTCACCGAACTCGCGGGTTTTGATTCGGTTCAGATTGATCCCGGCTTGCTTAAAAAGCGCCTTGACGGCCGCCACTCGTTCAGCCGACAGCTGTTCATTGAACTGCTCATCACCGCGGCGGTCCGCGTAGCCCGACAAAGTGACCTGCAGATTAGCGTCTTTTTTAAGCAGCTCTATGGTCGTTTCAATCGTTTCGCGATAGAGCGGCTCTAGCTGTGCAGAGCCCGTTCTAAACTGTACGTTCATGGCCAAATCAAGCTGACTCTCACGAACCGAACTCGCGAGTTGAATATTTTGCTGCTGTAGCCGATTACGTTCTGATTCGAGCCGAGCATACGCCCGCTTGCTCTCGTTTAGATCTTGCTTCAGTGCGGTCATCTGCTTATCCACCGTGATGGAGTTACCCATCAGAATGCCGCCCAGCGCTCCGATCATGGCACCGGCTGGCCCGCCGATTGCAGCACCCGCCACGAGGCCACTACCAAAGCCGATATTCTCGGGGGAATTCAATTTCTTCTCTTCCGCGTAAACCGAACCAGAAGCGAGACTTGCTGCGATTAAACCCATTGCGATTTGCTTTTTCATGTTGCGCCCTCCATTTGGCGTTTTGTGTTGACTGTGCTCAGTAAACACCATCAAACGGGCCAAATTCGGGGGCAAAAAAGGCAATGTCGGGATCAATTGTGGCGAAAATATGGCTTTTGCACTGGGATGCGCTTTTTGGGTTTAAGATCCTGTATAGTCGAAATCACAGCAATCAAAACCCAAATGAGGCAAGGCATTAATGAGTCGCAGAGTCGCTATCGTTGAAGACGAACCGGCTATCCGAGAAAACTACGCGGCGGTGATGCGGCGTCAAGGCTATCAGGTTTCGACCTATAAGAATCGCCGCGAAGCGATGGCCGGCTTTGCACACCAGCTTCCCGATTTAGCCATTATTGATATCGGTCTGGAAGACGAAATCGACGGTGGTTTTCTGCTGTGCCAGAGCCTGCGCAGCCTCTCTACGAGCCTACCCATCATCTTCTTGACCGCGCGCGATTCGGACTTAGACACCGTCTCGGGCCTTCGAATGGGGGCTGACGACTACTTAACCAAGGACATCAGCATTCCGCACATGACGGCGCGCATATCAGCGCTGTTTCGCCGTATGGAAGCGCTAAAAGAACCAGCTGAAGCCGCGCAAACACTCATCTGCGGCAGTCTTACGATGGATATGGCGCGCATGCAGGTGACTTGGAAAGGGCAAACCGTTGATCTTACGGTGACCGAACTCTGGATGGTTCAGGCCTTGGCGAAACACGCTGGGCATGTGAAGAACCGCCAGCAGCTGATGCGTGATGCACAGGTATTTGTAGACGACAGTACGATCACCTCGCACATCAAACGCATTCGCAAGAAATTTCAGCAGTGTGATCCGGAGTTCAACTCCATTGATACCGTATACGGTATGGGTTACCGCTGGACGCAGGACAAGGCCTAAATCGATGTTTCGTTGGTTTCGCCCAGGTCTGCGTTTCAAGCTCCTTCTGATTTCAGGCTTTCTGTTCAGTATTCCCTGGCTGGGCTACGAATACGTGTGGGAAATGGAAAAGTACCTGCGCGCAGGGCAAGAGAAAACCCTCTCGGGTACTGTGCGAGCGGTCGCGACCGCGCTGCACGAGCGCCCCAAATTATTTGACGTCCAAGCCAGCTACCGCAGCCTTGAGCGTGGACGGGATCTATACGCCTACCCCATCATCGACCCAATTCGCCTCGACGGTGATCTGCGCGACTGGCGGCTCAAACAGCACGCGCTCCACTATGGTATCGATAACATCCTGTCGCAGAGCGCCAACTATCGCCCATCGACCCTCTCATTTAAACACATGGTGGGCACCTACAAAGATTATCTCTACGCCTACTTTGATGTGGCCGACGATGACATCGTGTATCGTCCAGAGAACAGCTTGCTCGTCGATAAAAACGACCATCTTCAGATCGCATTTACGACCCCCGCAGGTGATTTTCGGCGTTATTTGATCAGCCCCTACAGCGCGGGCTGGCTGACACCGTATGAAATGGCTCCGACGGACAGCGAAGAGAATCGCCCACTGAGACCTGAATCGCGGATCCAAGGTTCGATGATTGAAACGGACACCGGTTATACCATCGAATTGCGTATCCCCCTCTCGCTCCTCAGCAGCAAACTGAGCTTCGCCATAACCGACTTCGATACCGGCAACATCGAACCCATGGTGACGATCAGCACCTCCAATATTTGGAACGAAGATGAACTGGGCACCGTGTTGGTGCCTTCGCCCGAGATCGAGCAAATCATTAAAGGGCTTGGGCACAGCTCCTCGCGGATTTGGGTAATCGATCGCTATCAGCGCGTGCTCGCGAAAGCCGGCGACATAAAAAATGTCGACGGCGCCTGGAGTAGCACCAACAGTGAGGATCCTGATCAGAGCGCTTGGCGTCGCTTCGAGCAAAAATGGCTGCACCCCATTTACTACCAGTTTCTGACACGCCCACCGAGTGACTTCATCGACACGCTCTATGACGCCGCCAACCTAGAGGGCAAGCACATCGACCAAGCTCTTACCGGCCGGTCAGGCTCAAGCTGGCGTCTCACCGAAGACAGCCGAGCCGTGATTTTAGCAGCGGCCTATCCGATCTATATAGACGATCAAGTCATGGGCGCGGTGATCGCCGAAGAGACCACCAACGGTATTCGCACCCTGCGTAATCAGGCGCTCGAAAAGTTGTTCACCATGATGCTGGCCGTGATGTTGGCAAGTACCGTGGGCATCTTTTTCTTTGCCTCGAGGATCTCCACGCGCATTCGCAAACTGCGCGATCAGGCAGAGGGCGCAATTGATTCACGGGGGCGCATACAGGCGCCGATCGTGGCCTCACCCGTACAAGATGAAATCGGCGACCTTTCGCGCAGTTTCGCCGATATGCTTAAGCGTTTAGGGCAGTATCACAACTACCTAGAGAATATGTCATCGAGACTATCTCACGAACTGCGCACCCCTGTGGCGGTGGTCCGATCCTCACTTGAAACTCTGGATATGGAAGACGAAAGTCTGGCGGATTCAGTCTACTTGCAGCGCGCCAAAGATGGGCTCGATCGGCTCTCCAAGATACTCACCAATATGAGCGAGGCCTCGCGACTAGAGGAAAGCCTGCTGCAAGCCGAGAAATCCGAATTCGACTTAGCCGAACTCTTGGAAGGTTGCATCCAAGGTTACCGAATGGCCTACCCTCAGGTTCAATTTGATTTGCGTGCCACTGCATCGGAACCCTTTGACGGTGCACCGGAACTGCTCGCTCAGTTGATGGATAAGCTCATCGCGAATGCGGTGGAATTCAGCGCGCGTGACGCCTCGATTCAGGTGAACCTTGAACAACGCCCGGGATCACTTCAGATTTCCGTTGCAAATCTGGGCCCTACCCTCCCTGCCGACATGCAAGACCGCCTGTTTGACTCCATGGTCTCAGTGCGAACGGGACACGTGCAGGGTCAGGAGCCGCATTTAGGGCTGGGTTTGTACATCGCTCGATTGATCACAGAGTTTCATAAAGGGCAGATCGAGATTAAAAACCGCGAGGATGCGCTCGGGGTCGTAGTCAGGGTTAAGCTCCCGATGAATACCTAGTGCGGATGGTCTCCGCGGGCGGCTCGGCGCGATTACAGAGTCACAAACTGACGAGCTGACGAGCTCACGAGCTCACGAGCTCACGAGCTGACCGTATCTAACAGCTAAGGGATGCACCACGCATTACGAAACAAAACTGTACCCGTTATTTAATTGGTAGCTAGGACCTCAGTTCACTCGTACGATCGTATTCACGCCGTCGACATAACGGCCTCGATAGACGCCGTATCGCCGTTTCTTGTGATCGCGATAGAACTGTCGGGTCGCCTCTATCACCTCTGGGTAAGCGTATTCCGCCCAGGGAGCATTCGCCTCGTCACAGAGCTTGATTTCGAGGGCTTCTGCGGTGGGGGCAACGTTGAACTCTTTGAGTTCACCGAAATATACCAAATAAATTTCACTAATGGCGGGTAGTGAACCGACCAGAAATAAATTCAGATCGTTTGGATCAATCACAGCACCTGTCTCTTCGAACAGCTCACGCGCCGCTGCCTGCTCTGGAGTCTCGCCGTTCTCCATAAAACCAGACGGTTGCGCCCAACATCCTTTTTTGGGCGGTGTACCGCGCTTGATCCAGAGAATCTTGTCGCCCACCGTCGCAATGCAGGCCACGATGATCTTCGGGTTTTCGTAGTGAATAAACCCGCATACGTCACAGCACCAGCGTAGCTTGTGATCACCTGGGGGCTCTCGCTCGACCATCGAGGTACCGCATTTGCTGCAAAACCGGCTCATAGGATTTTGTTCTGTGTTCGCCATTTACTCCATTTCACCGTAAGCCAGACTCACTCGCAACACGGGAACGGACTATATTTAGAGAATCTTACCAAGGACGCTCAGGGTTCCAGAGGGCATCGACTATGCAACACGGTCACAGCGCAGTGTGTTCGACATCAGAACGGCATCTCGGCATAAGCGCAAGGGGTTGGATACTCGATCGGTTAAGCTTGACCTCTTCTAACGAATCACGTCCAATTCATGAAACTTAAGTATGTAAGGAATGGGCTATGAAGGAATCAACTTTGGGCCAAAGAGCCCTCGCCAAAATCGAACGTTGGGGGAATGCCCTGCCTGACCCCGCCATGCTGTTCGTGGGCTTACTTTTTCTGGTTTGGATACTATCCGCCCTCTTCTCGCTGTTTTCGTATGACCTAATCGACCCCCGTACGGGGCAGGCGGTGATGGTGCATAACCAGCTCTCGCCCGAAGCGCTGACCACCTTTATGACACAGATGGTCAAAAATTTTGCCCACTTTCACCCCATTGGCGTCGTACTGGTCGCGATGCTAGGAATCGGCGTTGCTGAACATACCGGCTTCATTAACACGGGCCTCAAGGCCTTACTCAATGTCACAGCACGCTGGTTGCTCACCCCCATGATTATTTTAGTGGGCATCGTTAGCCATACCGCAGCCGATGCGGGCTACGTGCTGGTTATTCCCTTAGGTGGAGTGATTTTTTATGCCGCAGGTCGCCATCCGTTAGCCGGTATCGCTGCGGCTTTTGCGGGTGTCTCGGGTGGATTTTCGGCCAACTTTATTCCCTCAGCCATCGACCCGATGCTTCAGGGTATCACACAAACTGGGGCGCAAATCCTTAACCCGGATATTACCTTGAACCCTCTAAATAACTATTACTTTACTGCGCTATCGTCACTTGTAATCGTCGGCTTGGGCTGGTTTGTAACCGATAGATTCGTTGAGCCGCGTCTGAGCGCAACACCGCTGGATCAAAACATCGAGGCCTCGGAAGGCATTGATGGTTTATCCGGACTTGAGCGCCGCGCCCTAAATCGCGCCTTGCTCAGTATGGCGGTGGCTACCGTATTGCTTGTGAGCAGTGCTTGGCCTGAGGGCTCCGCTTGGCGCGGCAGCAGTGGAACCCTCACTGAGTTCGGTGCTCCCTTGATGGGCTCGATCGTGCCATTGATTTTTGTGCTATTTTTGCTTCCTGCGGTGGTCTACGGCATCAATGCAGGTACCGTAAAAAGCTCTAAAGACGTGATCGAAGGCATGACCAAATCGATGCAGGATATGGGCTACTACCTGGTGATCATGTTTTTTATTGCGCAGTTTATTTACAGCTTTGGCGCATCAAATCTGGGCATTCTCTTGGCCCTTGAAGGCGCGGAAGTCCTAAAATCACTGGGGCTTCCCGCCGCCGTTACGGTAGTGGGAATCGTGTTGCTCACGGCACTGCTTAACCTGTTCGTGGGGTCGGCCTCGGCCAAGTGGGCCTTGCTGGCGCCCATCTTTGTGCCGATGCTAATGCAGCTTGGCATTTCCCCCGACCTAACTCAGGCGGCCTACCGGGTCGGAGACTCGACGTCGAACATTATCACGCCGCTAATGCCCTACTTCCCGCTTGTCGTGGTGTATTGCCAGAAATATGTGAAGAGTACAGGCATAGGTACGGTAGTCGCGATGATGCTGCCATACACCATCAGTTTTATCGTGCTCTGGACTGCGTTTTTACTGCTCATGTGGGGCGTGGGCATTCCCCTAGGTTTACAGGCCAGCTACACCTACTAAGGAATATTCGAACGCGCGCTTTGCTCAGCCGCATATCATGCAATAAAAAAAGCGGTAGCTTTCGCTACCGCTTGGTCCCCACCCTTATGTTGAACTGGGCTCGGTTACCTCGAGCCGCGCCCGAAAACAGCAAAAATCTACTTGCCCAAATACCGGATCGTCGCGAAGACCTTCCGTGGCTCATTGAACGCAACGTCTGTTGAGCCAAACGCATCGACACCAAATCCACCGATAATTTCGCGCTTATCTGTTAAGTTACGACCGTATACACCCAACTCCCATGAACCTCCGGGTAAACGATAAGTCACGCCTGCATTCACAGTCGCAAAAGCGCTAGCATGTAAACGCTCATAGGTAGATAAGGTCTCCTCGTTTGAATAATAAATATCATCACGGTACGAGGCATCAGCGCGCAATTTCAGCGAACCACCGCTCGCGGTTTCGATCTCATATTGCGTATAAATACTCGCCGTGAACTCGGGCACATCGCGAAACTCTCTGTACGATAAGTCCTGAACCTGACCCGTTACGAAATCAATTTGCTCATAGGTATCGTATTCTGGATCGAGCCACGCCGCACTTGCAGATACCGTTAAGGCATCAGTCAGCAGTGCCGTCATCTCAAGTTCCATGCCTGTTAAGGTTGATTCGCCCGCGTTATCTACTAATAAAATTAATCCTGCAGCAGAGGCAGCGCTTGACTGGTTGACTAGGAATTGCTGGTTTTCGTAGTCGTTATAGAAGACAGCGCCGTTGAAACGAACTTTTCGATCCATCCACTGAGATTTCATACCAATCTCATAGGCGGTAACCGTTTCCGGATCGGCAACCGAAATTTCTTCGGTCGCAATCGGTCGACCATTGAATGCACCCGATCTAAAGCCGCGAGATACATGCCCATACAACAACAGATCGTCGTTGACTGTAAGATCCAGACCAATCTTTGGTGAAAACTCACTCCATTTCTCGCCACATGTGAACTGGCTACCCGCTCCTGCAGCAACCACATTAGAACACTCCGCAGGGGCAGTCGGCCCTGGAACCGCAATCGGTGTTTGACTCGCACGTTTGATAGTGTACGTTCGCAGCGTTTTTTCCTCACTCGTGTAGCGCGCAGCTAAATTCAGATCCAATCGATCACTGAGCGGGTACGTAAGGTTGAAGAAGGCGGCGAAACTTTCTGTTTCTTGAGTACGATCGTAGTCGAGCGTTAGGTCAAGTGGCGCAGCCAAGAATGCAAAGGGGATACCATCAGGTGTAGTCACGGATAGTGGCAACGAAGATAAAACTTGGTACAAACCATCCGCAACGGTAACTCCGCTGTAGTGATCTGCGTCCTCTTTAGAATAATAAGCGCCAACCAACCAATCTACGTCTCCGGAATTACTCGATAGGATGAATTCCTGGCTGAACTGATCCGTATCAAAAATAGTCTCTACTGAGAAAAAGTCGGCGGGAGAGTTATCACTGTCTCTCAATGCTTCGGACTCAATAGTTCTATAGCCTGTCAGGGACTTGAGCGTCGTATTGCCCAAATCCCACGTATTGGTCCAACTCAGACCCATCGTGTCTAACTCATCGCGCTCTCGTGGATTAACTGTTCCACTCCGATCAATATTAGATAAGTTGGACACACAACATGAGGATCCGGTCGGCGCCAAAACAAACGCATTGAACAAAAATGGAAAAAACTGATTCCCATCAAAATCAGACAACACACGTGGGTAGATGCTCTGATCTTGGCTTACCGTATCCACAACCAGATGCGAATTCCACGAACTGGAGAAGTCGGTATTCAGATGCGCCCGAACCCCCATCATATCCTCTGCGCCAGCGTTATCACCGTCGGGTCTTTTCTGCCAGCCATCGGACTGTTTTGCAATAACAGAGACACTACCCGCTACCGCCTCTGACAAAGGGAACTCGGCGTAGGCCTTGACACCCGTGTAGCCGTAGCTGCCTGCGGTCAGCTCACCTGTAAATTTTGACTCGCCCGTGGGTGCCTTTGTTACAACGTTTATGGCGCCACCTATCGTGTTCTTACCAAACAGCGTTCCCTGGGGACCCCGCAAAACGGAAATTCGTTCGATGTCAGAAAACTCCAAATTAGCGCCAATACTCCGTGCAAGATAGACACCATCTACGTACATACCTACGCCTGGGTCTGTCGTTACCGCGAAATCAAACTGGCCAATCCCTCTGATGAAGGCCTGCAGCGTAGACCCGCTGCCATCTGCAGACACGACGAAGTTCAGGTTTGGCGTGAGAGCTTCGATATCTTTAACACTCATCAGGCGAGCATCGTTAATCAGCTCCGAACTGAGAACCGTAACCGCCACCGGCGTGCGCTGAAGGCTCTCCTCTCTTTTTCTAGCAGTGACCACGACCTCCTCGAGTTGGGCGGCTTGGGTCGCAGAAGAAAACAATGTGACCGGCACGAGGCCGAGCCCAACTAACTGCGTTGCAACAAAGATTTTTTTGAGATTTTTCATTAGGTTCTCCTTATTAGTCTTAATTTTGGAACCATATAAACACTTCGGTTCATACCGTGCATCATCTAAACGGGCGATGCGTTTCGCTTCATCCCAAGTCACACACCAACCGCTTCAGGCTCCCTAGCCCGCCAGTCGCTCTTGCCGGCGCGCCGCCGCGGCTGCCGCATCGCGTGAGTACTGCCCTTCGCTGATCACATCAGAAAGCTCACCGTAATCGACTTCAAGCGCATTGTTCATTCCGATCGCCTTGCGCGCATCCTCTACCGAAAGATGCAAGATGTCCTCGTACTTCATCATGAAGTAGGGCTCAGACGTACGGCCAATCAGTAGCCCGCGCTCTAAGCGCTCGAGCAGAGCGGGAACACAGCTGGGGTAGTGCAAGGTAGCTCGGTTTATCTGCGAGGTCGTCAAAATCGAATTGATAATGGTAAATTTACCCGCCAAGCCGGCACTCAGATGCTTGTGCACATTGGCAATCTTCATTGAGGTCGGGATCATTTCGTTGATAATATCGAACGGCGCACCCGCCAAAATGTGTTCGAAGACATCGTGAACCTGCGATGCGCGAATCACCCAATATTCCATCTCGTTCTCGGGTTGTTTAAAGGCCACGATGTTGGGCTCGAACTCGCGATCATACAGATATTCGTAGTAAATACGCCCCACGGTACCCTCGCCGAAATCACGAAAATCATCTCGCGACATGGTCGACAGAAAGCCCTCAGACATCCATGCGTCGAAGGCTTTATTTGTGTGACGCTCGGTTGCGATTAAAGTGAATAGCTCCTCGTAATCTTCATTCTCCGCCAGCGCTTGAAACAGCGCGGGGAGCGTATACGTTGAGGGCAAATCGTTACCGTTCCTGCCCAACATGCGCAGGGCAATGGCCTCGCGCACGCGCGGATCATTCAAATACCGTGATGAGCTCAATAAAATCGAGCTCTCCGAAGTGGGCGGCTTCGCGCCTTTCATTAAGTAGGGTGTGTCTTTATCGGTCATGGTCATTCCCTTAGCTTAAGCGGCTGACGGCGACAGCATCAAACC
>Ga0181571_10002573_pt1 | contig 13505 bp, 15 predicted proteins | sample 101ome_17_FD_132440 | JGI IMG/M metagenome (GOLD analysis project Ga0181571, IMG submission 132440) | Coastal salt marsh microbial communities from the Groves Creek Marsh, Skidaway Island, Georgia - 101407AT metaG (megahit assembly) | ecosystem: Environmental > Aquatic > Marine > Intertidal...
CAAGCACGCCTGACAGGTTGATTGCAGGCGTTTTGGACACACCATCCGATATCTGATCGAATGCCCAGACTATGACAGCCTGTCATCACTGCAAGTGTCGGAGGCAGGGCTGTGCGATGTCCGGGTGACGTCTTTGATCCAATCGGTGGCTTGCAGATGGCGGGCGTTGGCCAGGGACAGGGATCAGGCAAAAGCTTTGTATCGGGCGTCCTTGGCATCTGGCTGAACAAAGTGACGACAGGCCAGTCTGGCCTGCCGCCCTATCACGCCAGGTGACCAACCTTGACATAGATCAGCGTGCCATCTTCTTTTGTATAAGGGCAATGTTCGCTCAAATGTGGGCTTCTTAACCAGCTTCCCGTGGGATAGCTGCCATGCTCATCATGGAAAGTGCCTTCGAGGACGAGGATCTCTTCACCGCCCCAGTGCTTGTGTAGATTGAACTGTGTGTCGGGCGCCCATTTCACAAGCGCGACATTCTCGCCCCCATGTTGGTGAAGCGGCATAACAGTCAGTCCCTCTACCACGCCCTGATGCCACGGCTGAACGTTGGTGTTGAGGGCAAATTGCTTCTGATCGTGAAGGCTGAACTGGTGAAGCTTCACAAAAATCGTCGCGCCTTCCGCGCCGATCACCGGCTGATGTCTGGTGCCTATCGGATTGCGGATATAGGTGCCAGCGGGATATTCACCGTGTTCATCCCCAAACACTCCATCAAGCACAAGGATCTCTTCGCCGCCTGAATGTTCATGTGGCGAGAAGCTGCTGTTGGGTGCATAGCGCACCAGAGAGGTGGCGCGCGCAACCTCATCACCGATACGGTCAAGCTTCATCCGCTCGACACCGGGCATTGGCGAGGCTTCCCAGACATAATCAGCAGGTTTAATGACCACGCGTCGGGAAAAGTCGGCATTCAGCTCAAAGGATGTATCGATCTCAGGCATAATCATGTCCGGCGTTGGAGGTTCTTATACAATACAACTTATATGTGGGGATTGCCCGGACCATTTATACGAGCACAATATCTGACCATTACCCACCCCGGCAACGCAGACCTTTCATTGCCATTCGCCAAAGAAGGGTTTGTCAGATCATTCACCTGTCTGTCACAGTAGCATGATATTCAAACAGGATTGATCCAGGGGAGACAAGAATGGGTTTCAATGTTGGCCATACCACCTTCGGTTTTACCATGCGCGTGCCTGATGCGGACGTCGCCGCGGTTGATGATCTGATTTCCTCTCACGCGGCGTGGATGCAGGAAACGCACTCGCTATCCGGGGAAGAGGGGAAACTTCACACCCTTGAATATTACGTGTCCAAAGCCGCAGAGCTGAACGACATGATGGACCCTTCAAAAGGCACAACGGGGAACGTCGTTTACACTGTTAGCGAAGTTCACAAAGATGACGAGCATTTCGGCAAGCATGTCGAGTTGGGGCAAAGCTGGGACCGCATCAATGAATTTTTTGGGCTTTTCGAGACATACAGCCCATTGGTCACGATGGCGGGCAGAGTAACAGCCAAGCTCTGACGAAAACTGACAAACAAATCACCCCCAGCCGGTGAGTTGGTTGGGGGTGTGAACAGCTCGAAACGCCATGCGACCGGTTTATCGAGTCTGCAGCGTCAATCTTATCGCCAGGGCGATGAAGAGAGCGCCGAGGCATCGATTGATCCATTGGCCGAGATCCGGGTTGTTCCGTAGCCCCGCTGTCAGCCTTTCCCCGATGAGGACAAGGGGAGGTTCGACAACGGCGGATACGCAAATCAGAAGAACCCCGTGAAGCAACAGCTGCGCCCAGGCTGGGCCGGCATCAGGCACGACAAATTGCGGCAGGAACGCAAGAAAGAAAATGGCAACCTTCGGGTTGAGGAGCGCTATGAGAACGCCCTGCCAGAATACATGACGCGTCAAAACATGGCCCGCCTTCGCGCCTGAGGGCAAGGTTTGCGAAACGAAGGAACCGCCCTTCGACCTGAACGCCCCAAATCCCAGCCAGATCAGATAGGCAACACCAATCCATTTGACGACGGTAAAAGCCGTCGCCGAGGCCGAAAGCACTGCCGACAGGCCAATGACAGCCATGATGATATGGCCGATCGTACCACCCCAAATGCCGAACATTGCGGCAAAGCCGGCCTTTCGACCACCTTTGATCGTCTGCCCGAGAATAAAGGCGATATCAGGACCGGGAGACAGGGTGAGAAGAAAAGCTGCTGAAAAGAAGGTCACCCAGTGGAGAAGCGGGTAGTCAAACATCGGCTGAAACCCTGAAGAAGCTGGATCGTGACCTCAGGGCCGTGTAAGCCCGGTCCGTAACCGATATAATCTTTTGGCAGGATGATCTTGCGGGTTCCACGATTTGCCTTTGCCTCTGCGCAAGAGCAAAACCCACTAACCCAACATCATAATTCGCTGTTGCGTGGCAAAAGGAGACGGGAATTCGCGTTGCCTGTCAAGACATCCGCCCCCGGCCACAGGGCCCGGGTCACGCCGGAATGAGGAAGGTCGTGTCATGTTTCACCCCCGGCGTTTCGGCAATGCGGACATCACCGAAGCGCTGCCGCAATTCGGCAACAATCTCCTGCCTGTCGGCATAGAAGATGTTGTTCGTGATGACCCTCTGCCGCCGGCACAGAAGGTTCAGCACCATGCCCTGCCGACAATATGGAAGGCAGGCTGACAGCTGGTCGAGGATGTAGCGCTGCCAGCGCAGCGCATCATCAATCATGCACAGATTGAATGTGCCCGAGAACAATGCGTGATCGACCGGTTGCCGAGGTGTGGCGCCAAGGTGGAATCGTGCGGCTTCGCTTGCAAATCGTTGCTGGCAAGCCCGGATCATCGCCGGGCTGATATCAAGGCCGACATAGCCCCAGCCGGCAAAGTCACTGCGGCTCCGCATATAGCCATAAAGCGCACCATAGCCGCAGCCGATATCGGCGATCAGTGGCAGGCGCCCGGCGGTACCGGTCTCGGCCCGGTGCGCGCGGATCATCGCAAGCAGCGCGGCAAATCGGGCATTCTGGCTGGCCGCCGAATTCCAGAACACGCCCTGCGGGGTGGCGCCATGCCGGCCAAGGGCACCGGTATAGGCGCGGATCACCCCGGATTCGATCGAGAATGGCCATGATGCTGCCAGCCTGCGCCTCATCATCCCTCCTGCCATTTGGCAAATTCTGTGGATATGGCAATCCTGATCAGGCCCTCAGATACATGATTCAAACAGCGCCCGCAGATTGTCCGCGGTCAGCGGCACCGGGTTGCCGCCGCAGGAAGGATCCTCCAGCGCCATCGCCACCAGATCATCCATCCGGTCGGCGCTCACGCCCATCTCGCCAAGCCGGCGCGGAATCGCGAAGCTGTCATTGAATTCCTGAACAAACGCACAAAAGCCGTCAAAACCGCCCTCGATCCCGAGATAGGGCGCTGCGCGGTCGAACCGGTCCCTGATCACCGGTGCGTTCAACGCCAGCACCGCCGGCATGCACACCGCGTTGGTGGTGCCGTGATGCGTGTTGAAGACCGCGCCGACCGGATGGCTCATCGCATGGATGGCGCCTAGCCCCTTCTGAAAGGCAGTGGCCCCCATCGCCGCCGCGCTCATCATATGGGCGCGGGCCTCGATATCGTCCGGCCGGTCATAGGCGCGCGGCAGATTGTCGATCACCAGCCGCATCCCCTCGAGCGCGATACCCTGCGACATCGGGTGGTAATGCGGGCTGCTGAAGGCCTCGACGCAATGCGCAAAGGCATCAAGCCCGGTGCCGGCGGTAATGAAATCAGGCATGCCAACCGTCAGTTCAGGATCGGCGATAACGATGCGTGGCAGTACTTTCGGATGGAAGATAATCTTTTTCACATGCGTCCGAGAATTGGTGATCACGCTGGCCCGCCCGACCTCGGAGCCGGTGCCGGCGGTTGTCGGCACGGCGATGATCGGCGCGATAGCGTCGGCATCGGCACGGGTCCACCAGTCGCCGATATCCTCGAAATCCCAGACCGGCCGTGTCTGTCCGGCCATGAAGGCGACCATCTTGCCAAGATCAAGCCCCGAGCCGCCGCCAAAGGCAATCACTCCATCATGGCCGCCAGCCCTGTAGGCTTCGATGCCGGCATCCAGATTGACCTCGTTCGGATTCGGGTCGACCTCAGCGAACAGGGCGTGTTCCAGCCCGGCCGCCGCCAGACAATCCAGCGCCCGCGCGGTGATCGGCAGGCCGGCAAGCCCGCGGTCGGTGACCAGCAACGGGCGGGTGATACCGGCCTCTGCGCAGGCCTCGGCAAGTTCGGCAATCCTTCCGGCACCAAAGCGCATCGCCGTCGGATAGGACCAGTTTCCAGTGAGATTCATGATGTGACTTTCTTCAGATGATAGGATTTCGGCCGCGTCAGATTGTGATAGCCGATGACCGACAGCCCGCCGCCACGGCCGGTATCCTTGACGCCGGTCCAGCACAGGCCGGGATCAAGATAATCGGCACGGTTCAGGAACACGGTACCGGTCTCGACCCGGTTGCCAACGGCCTCGGCGCGGTCCAGATCGCCGGTCCACAGGCTGGCCGTCAGCCCATAATGGCTGTCATTCATCATCGCCACCGCCTCGTCATCGTCCCGCACCTTCATGATGCCGACGACAGGACCAAAGCTTTCCTCGCGCATCACCTCCATCGCGTGGGTGACATTGGTCAGCACCTGCGGCGTCAGATAGGCACCGCCATCATCGCCATCCATGCGGGCGATATGCGCGGTGGCGCCGGCAGCGACCGCCTCGTCGATCTGGCGGCGGACATGCGCGGCAAAGCGCCGATGCGCCATCGGCCCCATTGTCGTATCCTCGTCAAGCGGGTTGCCAAGCCGGTAGTCATTCACCGTCGCCACGGCACGCTCGACAAACGCATCATACAGGCTGTCATGGACATAGATCCGCTCGATGCCGCAGCAGCACTGCCCGGAATTATACATCGCCGCATCGACAAGCGTCGCCACCGCGGCCTCGAGGTCGGCATCCTCCATCACATAGCCCGGATCCTTGCCACCAAGCTCGGTCCCGACACCGGTGAAGGTTCCCGCCGCGGCGCGTTCCATGGCGCGGCCACCACCAACGGACCCGGTGAAATTGACAAAATCGAACATGCCGTCACCAATCAGCCGCGCCGTCATGTCATGGTCAAGGCTCATATTCACGAACAGCGCCTCCGGCACGCCGGCGCTGTGGAAGGCGGCGGCAAGCCGGTCGCCGGCAAGAAGCGTCTGGCTGGCGTGTTTCAGCACCACGGCATTGCCGGCGATCAGCGCCGGCGCGATCGTGTTGATGGCCGTCAGATAGGGATAGTTCCAGGGCGCAACAACGAAGACCACACCATGCGGCAGGCGCCGGATGAAGCGCCGGAATTGCGTGTCCTCGCCAACCTCGATATCGGCCAGCGACGTGGCGGCGATCGACGCCATATGGCTGGCCCGTTCCTCGACGCCGCCGAACTCACCGCCATAGCGGACCGGTCGTCCCATCATGCGGGCAAGTTCGGGCACGATCTCGTCATTCGCCGCGCCGAGCGCCGCGACGCCGGCACTCACCAACGCGACCCGCTCATCCAGCGGCCGCGCCGCCCAGGCGGTTTGCGCCGCCCGCGCGCCGCGGATGATGGCGCTTGCCGCCTGCTGGTCCATCGCCTCGCGGACGGCCACAACAGTTCCGTCGATGGGCGAAATGCATTGTATTTCTGTCATGGCAGCCTTCCCTTCGGTCAGGCGCGCTCAAACCCGCGCGCCACCTCGTAATCCGTGACAACACGGTCGAATTCCTCGATCTCCCAGGCCGCCGCGCGGGCATAATGCCGGACAACGCCCTCGCCGAATTCCGCACGAAGCATCTTCGAGCGCAGCATCGCGCCGCGGGCCTCGCGAAGCGTCGCCGGCAGCATCGCCGAGCGGCCCTTATACACATCACCCCTTGTCGCCGGTGGCAATTCAAGGCCCTCTTCAATGCCGGACAGCCCGGCGGCAAGCTGCGCCGCCATCGCCAGATAGGGGTTCAGATCGGACCCGCCGATCCGGCATTCAACCCGCACCCCCGGTGTGCCGTCGCCGCAGACGCGAAAACCGGCGGTGCGGTTGTCGACCGACCAGATGATCCGCGTCGGCGCGAAGGTACCCTTGGCAAACCGTTTGTAGCTGTTGATGTAGGGGGCCAGGAAATAGGTTGTCTCACCAGCATATTTCAGCAGTCCGGCAAGGTAACGCTTCATCACGTCCGACATGCCGAGCGGGTCATTCGGGTCATGGAAGACGGACATGCCATCCTTCCACAGCGACTGGTGGATATGCGCCGACGAGCCGACCTTGTCATGATGCCATTTCGGCAGGAACGAGACAGCATGGCCCTGCTGCCAGCCAATTTCCTTGGCCGCATGTTTGGCGATGGTGTGGTAGTCGGCGGTCAGCATCGCCGTGGCATATTTGATGTTCAGCTCTTCCTGCCCGGTCTCGGCCTCGCCCTTGGAATTCTCGACCGGGATGCCGGCCGCCCGCAGATGATTGCGGAGCGGGCGCATGACATGCTCCTCCTTGGTGGTCTGCAGAATGTGGTAATCCTCGTTATAGCCGCTGATCGGAGCGAGGTCGGTGAAGCCCGACTTGCGGATGTCCTCGAAACTCTTCTCGAAAATGAAGAATTCCAGTTCGGTCGCGGTCATCGCCTCGAATCCCAGCGCCGCCGCCCGCGCGACCTGCTGCTTGAGAAGCGCCCGCGGCGAATGCGGCACCTCCTGATGCGTGTGGTGGTCCAGAACATCGCACAGCACCAGCGCCGTGCCCTCCAGCCACGGCACGCGGCGCAGGGTCGAAAGATCGGGCTTCATGATGTAATCGCCATAGCCCGATTCCCAGGACGTCGCCTCATAGCCGTCCGGCGTCGCCATTTCGAGATCGGTCGCCAGCAGATAATCGCAGCAATGCGTCTCTTCCCAGGCGCTCTCGACAAAATGCTCGGCATGGAAGCGTTTACCGGCAAGCCGTCCCTGCATGTCAACGATACAGGCAAGCACCGTATCGATCGTGCCGGCCGCGGTTTCCGATTTCAGATCCTCGAACGAAATATTGCCCGCCATGGTCACTTCGAACCCCCTGTTGATACTCCGATATGTCTGTCCTCCAGATTAGCCGGTCAGCACCGGGACGCCAGACATTTTCGACCTGAAAATAAATGTTGATAAGGTTACACTGGCATCACCAGCCTGTCCTGCAGACAAGAGCGCCCATGCCACGGATTGACCCTGACCGACTGCGAAACTTCATTACCGATATCTATCTGGCGATGGATGTGCCGGCCAACATGGCGGCGCATCTTGCCGATACGCTTGTGGCGGCCGATCTGTGGGGGCACTCCTCGCATGGCGTGATGCGAACCTTCTGGTATGGCGCCCGGATCGAAAGCGGCACGACCCGGCTTGACACGACACCGCGCATCATCAGCGATACCGGCCCGCTTCTGGCACTCGATGGCGGCGACGGTATCGGCCAGCAGGTCGCGCAGAAGGCGGTCGATCTGGCAATGGAGCGGGCCAGGCAATATGGCATCGCCGCGATCAGCATCCGCAACTCCGGACATTTCGGCACCGCCATGTATTTCACTCGCCAGCTGGCGGTGCAGAACATGATCGGCTTTCTGGCGACGAATGCCAGCCCGGCGATCCCGCCGGCGGGTGGGCGTGAGAAGCTGATTGGCAACAATCCTCAAAGCTGGGCCGCGCCGACCGGCCTGGCGGTGCCCTACCTTCTTGACTTCGCACATTCGGCTGTGGCGCGCGGCAAGATATATCTGGCGCGTGAACAGGGCGAGGCCCTTCCCGTCGGATGGGCGCTTGACAGCACCGGCCGGCCGACCACCGACCCGTCAGCAGCCATTGCCGGCACATTGCTGCCGATGGCCGGCCACAAGGGGGCCGGCCTGTCAGCCATGATGGATGTCCTGTCCGGCCTGTTGTCGGGGGGCGAATTCGGCGAACGGGTCGCCGGCCCCTATATCGCCGACAGGCGGAGCGGGGCCGGTCATTTCCTGATCGCCATCGACATTGCCAGCCTGCGCCCGCTGGACGGGTTTCTTGCCGACATGCAGGCGATGATCGCGTCCTGGAAGGCCAGTGCGCCGCAGGATGGTATTGCCGAAATCCTGTATCCCGGCGAGCCGGAACATCAACATGAAACAGCGTCCCGCAGCACCGGCATTGCCCTGCCAGCCAAAATTCTTGATGACCTTCTCACAGGGGCCGCATCTCTGGGCCTCGATGTATCTGCCCGGAATCTGGAATTCCAGGCGCAGCCTCAGACGATCTGACAAGCCTCGTCGAAATCAAGCCTGGCAGCACGGCCATGGAGTTTTTCGCCGTCACCATGGCCAAGATTGATCAGGAAGTTGGAGCGCCATGTCGTGCCGGCATAGAAAAGGTCGTCCACAACCGCATTCTTGAAACCCGACATCGGCCCGCAATCAAGCCCCATGCCGCGCGCCGCGGTCATCAGGAAGCCGGCCTGCAGCGAGCTGTTGCGCAGCGCCAGCTTCTCCACCGCCGCCTCGGGCAGCGAGGCCTCCTTCGGCGGGCTTTCCATATGCGGCGCCAGACGGGAATAATTCTCGAAGAACGCCATGTCATAGGCGATGATTGCGGTCACCGGGGCCGATTTGATCTTTTCCACATTACCCGGCATCGACGCCTGGAGCAGCTTTTCCTTGCCATCCGGAGAGGTCACGAAAGTGATCCGCATCGGGCAGGAATTCGATGCTGACGGGGCGAATTTCGCCACATCATAGAGCGCGCGAAGCTGATCTTCGCTGACCGGCTTGTCGGAAAAGAATTTATATGAGCGCGCCTCGGTGAAGAGCTGCGCGAACGTCATGTCATTGGCCATGGTTGCGTCCTTCCGGATAGCGGTGGGCCGGGGCGAACCCCGCGGAACCGGCAACATCGCCGGCAACGTTCCTTTATGTAGGTATGGCGAACCGAATTTACCGCATGTCAGCCGCAGATTTCTTGGCCGGCCGGCCAGTCACCGGATTTGCCGATGATGGCAATAAATCCGGCTTTGGGCATGGGTCAGGGTTTCTGGATCTCTTCGGGAGACAGGCTCCGATAGAAATTGAGCTGCTGCCACTGCGTCTCATTCATTTGATTGGCATCGGCAAGCCGGTTCGTCAGGTTCCGGATCAACGCCCACAACACCGGGTCAGCCTCGCCAAGCTTGCGCTGCATGGTTGAGGCATCAATCACGTCGATCACCGCATTGGTGGCCGTTACGGCGCGCGCCGTCCGTTCACGTTCCCCCATGATGGAGGCCATCTCGCCAAAGAGTTCACCCTCGCCAAGTATCGCCAGCGGCATCCCCTCACGCGACCTGATCTCGACCTTGCCAGTATGGATTAGGTAGAGCTCATCACTCCTCTCGCTGCTTTCAAAGATGACATCGCCCTTCCTGAAGGGCTTGCGCACCATATTCATCACAAGCTTCATCGCACCTGCCTCCTGTCATAAACCGGTCAGGCCATTAATGCGCCATTATAAACTACTATTTTTAAGATATATAAAATTTTATTCTATAAATAATCATTATCAGTGATTTAACCACACTTTCTTCCACCATATGCATCGGCTCGACAAGCCGCCGGCACCATGCCAGCATGACGCTCCGGCTGACCGGTTACAGCAGAATCAAGCAAGGGAGACAAAAGTCATGACGGCGTCGGACAGCTTCAGCGGACCGGATCTGTGCCGTCTGCAGGCGCATGAGGTCATCGCCATGCTGCGGGTGGGACAGATCAGCCCGCGTGACTGTCTCGATGCGGCCTTTGCGCGAATCGCGACGGTCGAGCCCGACATCAACGCCATGCCCACCATCTGTCCGGACCGCGCCTATGAAGCCGCCACCAGGCTTGACCGGCAGCATCCCGACATTGCCGGCGGACTGGCCGGCCTGCCGATCGCGATCAAGGATCTGACCATGGTGGCGGGCGTGCGCACCACCTTTGGCACGCGCGGTTTTGCCGATTTCGTACCGGAGACCAGCGATCCACTCGTGACAAGGCTGGAGAGGCGCGGCGGCATCGTCATCGGCAAGACAAACACGCCGGAAATGGGGGCCGGCGGCAACACCTTCAACGATGTGTTCGGTGCCACGCTGAATCCCTGGAACAGGTCATTGAATGCAGGCGGGTCGTCCGGCGGCGCGGCAGCCTCGCTCGCAACCGGCGAGGTCTGGCTCAGTCACGGCTCCGATCATGGCGGCAGCCTTCGCACGCCAGCTTGCTATTGCGGTGTTGTCGGGCTACGGCCAAGCCCGGGCCGGGTCGCCAGCGCCGGCCCAGCCAGTTTCGCTACCGAGGGGGTGCCGGGGCCGATGGCACGCTCGGTTCGCGACTGCGCGCTGTTCCTCGACGCCATGGCCGGCTTCAATCCCGATCTGCCGATATCCTATCCCGGCCCGGATGGCGGCAGTTTCGAAGATGCGGTCATTCACGCATCACCAAGGCTGAAGATCGGATTCTCGCCGGATTTCAACGGAATGGCGAGAGCCAACCCCGAGGTTCTGGAACATCTTCGCGGTGTTCTGGGCCAGATGGAACGGCACGGCGCGGACATCGAGGAAGCCTGTCCCGATCTGCCCGATCTTGCGCGCATCTATTACACGCTTCGGGGGCTCGACATGGCGATCACGGCCAGACAGGTGCCGGACAGTATTTCATCTCATTTCAAAAAGACACTGGCGGACAATATGGCTTTCGGGCGAGGCCTCACAGCCGACGACATCGCCGATGCGCAGCTTGGCAGAACCACAATTTTCAACAATATGGCGGGCTTTCTCCAAACCTTTGATGTTCTTGCCTGCCCGACTGTCGGGTGCATGCCGCACCTGCAAACCGAGGAATGGGTCAGTGACATCGACGGGCATCATCTGCCGGGATATATGGACTGGCTCCGCTTCGCCTTTCTCGCGACAACGACAGGCCTGCCCGCCATTTCGGTGCCGGTGGGGCCGGGGCCGGGCGGTCTGCCAATCGGCATCCAGCTGATCGGGCGGCCGCGCGGCGAGGCGGCCTTGCTGGCCGCGGCACAGATTTTCGAGAGCGTGACCGGCGGGCCAACCATGCCCATCGATCCGGCGCCGGGCAATCCGCCAGCCAGCCCGGCCGTCAGGCCGCCTGTATAACAAAAGGTCAGCGACTGACTTTGTTCAGCATGCCAGGCAGAATCGCACTGGCCGGCACAAGCATGCCCCGTTCAAGAGGCCGCATCTGGCGGTTGATGGGCGGCGGGGTCATGACTGTGACGGGCCTGACATGTCCGCACAAAGCTGGTGACGGATGTCAGCAAGGCCGCGCCGTTGCCGGCCCCCGGAATCGAAATTGTCCGGTGCAAGCCAGGCCTCGAAGGCCGCCGCGACGACCGGCCATTCGCTGTCGAGGATCGAAAACCAGGCGGTGTCACGGTTATGGCCCTTGACCACGGCGGCCTGCCGGAACAGCCCCTCATGGGAAAAGCCGAGCCTGATGGCGGCGGCCTTGGAACGGGCATTCAGATTGTTGCACTTCCATTCATAGCGACGATACCCCCACTCCAGAAAAACCCGGCGCATCATCAGATACATCGATTCAGTGGCCAACGGCCGGCGCTGCATCAGCGGCGAGAAATTGATATGCCCGACCTCGATGACACCATTCACCGGGTCGGGGCGAAGATAGGTCGCCATCCCGACCGGCCTGTCACTGGCAAGGTCGATGATGGTATGGAACATCGGATCCATGCCGAGGCAGCTTGCCTCGAGAAACGCCTCGAACCCTGTGATGTCATCGAACGGGCCATAGGGCAGCCAGTCCCAGACCACATCATCGCTGTCGGTTCTGAAGGCGGCGTGAAGCCCGGCCGCATGATCCATCCGAAGCGGTTCCAGCCGGCAATGATGACCGACCATGGGTTGCCGGGCCGGGGCCGCAGCGCCTGTCCAGCCGGCAACAGGCTGACCAAGATCAACCGCCCGGCGCCGTTCTGTCCTGCCGCCTTCCCCCTTGGTCATTCAGCAATATTTCTCGGGGCCGTCCCACTGTGCCACCGAATAGCGGTCGCCATGCGCCCAGCCAACCGGGAGCGCCGCGTCAATGGCCGCCAGCGCCGCCGCGTCGAGGTCGAGCCGCGCGCCCTCGCAATGCTGGCGCAGATGCTCCGGCGAACGTGTGCCCGGGATCGGAATCACATGCTCGCCCTGGTGCAGCAGCCAGGCGATGGACAGCGCGGCGGCGGATGTTCCCATGTCCGCGGCAAGGCGGCGAAAGGCCTCGCCGGCGGCAATGTTGGCCGAAAGGTTGGGCTCCTGAAACCGTGGATTGACCTTCAGGAACGGCAACTCGGCGGCTTTTTCAGCCGAATGCGGCTTGTCCGTCAGCAGCGAACGGCCGACCGGCGAGAAAGCGACAAGTGCTGTTCCAAGCTCGGCCGTGGTCTGGACCAGTCCAAGCTCGGGATAACGCACGGCCAGCGAATATTCGGACTGCACCGCCATTACCGGATGCACGGCGTTGGCCCGGCGCAATGAGGAAGGCGCGATTTCAGAATAGCCGAAGCCACCAATCTTGCCTTTCCTGATCAGGCCGGCAAGTGTCTCTGTCACCTCTTCAATGGGCGTCGCGGCATCACGACGATGGACATAGAAAAGGTCGACACGGTCAACGCCAAGCCGCGCCAGCGACCCGTCAAGCTCGGCCTCGAGATGCGCCGCCGAATTGTTGTAGGTGCGTGCGCCGGTGTCAGGGTCCTTGGTGATACCGGCCTTCGTCGCGATGGAAAAAAGATCATGGCGCCGGTTTCCCTGTTTGGCGAGAAAACTGCCAATGGCAGCTTCCGACCGATGCGGGCCGTAGGCATTCGAGGTATCAATATGCGTAATGCCTTCATCAAGCGCCGCCGCCAGAACGGCATGCGACTGCGACTCGTCTGTCGTCCCGTAGAAATCGGTAAAGGACATGGCGCCATAGCCAATGGCGGAAATCAGCGGGCCGGAAGTTCCAAGTCGTCTTGTTTTCATGTCAGATCCAATCAGATGTCAGCGTTCGAATGTCAGCACCGGGCAAGGTGCCGGAGGAGACAGGCTCGGGTCGCGCAACAGCAACCCGGAACCGTCACCGGTTCCAATGTAAAGAATCACAGTGCAGGAATTCTACTCGAAATCGCCGCGACAGATAAAGGTCGCCGTGGCCGTGCTGCCATCAAGCGCCATTGTTGCGACCGTGGCAATTTCATACCCGGCGGCCATACAGTCATCACGCGCCAGACGACGCACCTCGATCGGTGGTGACAAAAAAGTGGAAAAGCCGGTGTCCCAGGAATAGACAAGCGGTGGCGGCGCTATCTGTTCAACCGTCGCTTCGGCAGGTTGTACGGCAACAGCCCGCTCCGGTTCGGGATCAATCGTGGCGGTATCGGTTTGCGGCTTCACACCAATGTCCGGCATGCAGGCG
>Ga0181571_10002587_pt1 | contig 13474 bp, 9 predicted proteins | sample 101ome_17_FD_132440 | JGI IMG/M metagenome (GOLD analysis project Ga0181571, IMG submission 132440) | Coastal salt marsh microbial communities from the Groves Creek Marsh, Skidaway Island, Georgia - 101407AT metaG (megahit assembly) | ecosystem: Environmental > Aquatic > Marine > Intertidal zone...
CGGATATCCCCCGCAACCGCCGATGGGGGGCTACCCGCAACCTACGATGATGGGGGGCTACCCGCAACCTCCGATGGGCGCTGGCAGACGGGGATATCCGGGCCCGCCCAACGGGGGGAGGGGAGGTAGGGGAGCCAGGGGCGGGCCGCCTCCTCCCCAGGGGAACAGCTTCGCGGTGCTCGGCAACCTCCCGCGGAGGCCGCCGGGTCCGCCGGATGAGGACCCGAGGTACCGGCGTTGAAACGAATCGAAACGAATCGTCGTCGTCGTTGTTGTTGTTGTTGTTGTCGTTGTTGTTGTTACACGCTAACGTTTAGTAGTAGCTGGCTATGACTGTTCGGTGTCTAATACGTGTTACGATGGTCTATTCGTCAGGGCGAGAGCCGCTTCTTGTTGTCCGACGGGGAGAGTCGCGTGAACGCGGCGGGCGCCGGCGCGGGTCGATTCCTGGACGCGGTGACGAGCTCCGCGAGCAGCTGTATCCGCTCCGCCCTGCACACCGACGCGATGTCAATGAGGTCCACCAGCCGCTGGTTCACCTTTGCGCGCACCCTCTCCGCCGCCACCCCGGTGTTCCCCGCGTGCGAGTCCACCGCGACGTGCCGCGCGCCGCCCGCGTCGCGCTCCTGCGCGAAGAGGATCGAGTCGATGAGCTCGCGCGTCTCCGTGTTGAAATCCGGGGCGCCCGCGGTGAGGCCCACCAACGTGTCCTCCTGGCCCACCTGGGCGACCTGCTCGGACAATGACGTGAGGAGGTGGAAGTCCTCGGACGCCTGAGCCTCGCTCGCGGCGACCACATCTCGGAGGAGGCGCTTGCACTCCTCGAGCGAGCACGGGTCGCCGCCCGCGATTCTGGACTTGACGTGCTCCTTGATGCTCTGCAGGGACTCGGCGGGTTTGGCGAGCAGTCCCCCGGTGGAGCGGGCGGGGCTTAAAGGGGGGCTTCGGCTGGTGCCAGCAGGGCTCCCGCGCCATTCACCGCTCGGACCCATGCTCGGCGAGGTGAGCAATGGAGCGCCAGGCGAAATTCTGCTCGGTCAGACTGGAACGAGCGAAGAAATCTGATCAGGGAACATCATAGGGCATCACGCACCGGTCACGACGGCGGCGATGGTCCAAACCGGTGGTGTCAAGGCGGAGGGCGGGCAGCAGGAGATTTTGCTCCCGCCGCCTCTCAAGGACATACAGTTCTACGGATCCCTCACCCCAGACACCGCGCAGCCGTACCTGGCCATCAGCGGCATCGGCGACTGCAAGGGCTATTGGATCGGGGCGCTTCCGGTGCCCCCCGAGGAGCCCGAGGAGAGCGACGAGGAAGACTACGCCGCGGCGGCTCAGGTGCATAAGACCCCGCAGGAGCTGGTGAGCGCCCGGTACTCGCGAATCGACCCCACCACCGCCCCGATCTCGCCCCGCAGCGCATCGAAAACTCCCGCCCCGCGCGAAAGCCCTCGCCCCCGAATGTTCCCTCAGATCTCCCCCGATCCGCCGCTCGATGACTCACCTCGCTCTCCCCCGCCCGCGCGACGTACGATCCAGGAGCACGACGTGTGGAGGATTCGCGAGGAGCGCCGCGAGATCGCGACCGAGATGGCCCGCCTGTGGAGGGAGGACCCCGAGCAGTGGCTGCTCAAGTCGAAGATCCTGTGGGCGCAGAGGCACGAGGCGAGACACGGCCAGGGCAGGAGCGAGGTTCCCACCGCCAAGTCCCTGTCCGGGCGGGGTAACATCAGACCCTCGTCGGATAAGAACACTCGCGCGTCCGGCGGGAAGATCCTGTCGGGTCTGCCCAACAGACCCGGCAGGTCCGCGGTGTCGCTCAAGATGCTCGTAGAGTCCGGGCACATGCGGGCGGGCCCGGATGCGCTCTGGATCTCCTACCTCGGCAAGACCTGGTCCGCCGAGCTCGACGCCGAGGGCGTGATCAAGTTCGAGGGCAAGGAGTACACTTCTCCGTCCGCGTGGGCCATCTTCTGCAAGCGCATCGCCAACCCGGGCAAGAAGGCTGACGACGGGTGGAAGAGCGTGCGGTACGGCGACGCCGACGGACCGACGCTCGATCAGCTCAAGCACGCGTACCTCGGCGGACACGCGGTGACCCACGCGGTGAGCGGGGTACCGAGCGAGCCCACGAGGGTTTTGCCGCCGAGGAAGAAGAGGCCCGCGCGGGACATGGGCGAGGGAGGAGAAAGCGAGGGTGGGGGGACCCCCTCGGCCATCTCCGCGGGCGACGAGCCGAGCGCTTCGAAGCGACTCAGATTGGCCGGGACGGACTCGGGGGCTGACACGCCGGGGACGGAGTTTGGGGCGGCCACGCCGGCGGACAGCGCGGGAGGGGACGAATGATGAATGAATAGGATGTACACGAAAACGTTTTCGATGTATCGCAAACCACGAGCGTCGCGTTGAGGCCCCGCGCCGGGCACTCGCAATGGAGTTTCGCAGAAAAGGCAGCCGGCAGTGTCCCAAGTCATCTCGAGTTTTCGCGAATCTGATTAAAAAGACCCTCACTCGAAAGGCGCGCGTGGAGGTCGAGTGAACCATGGCGTCGGGGTCGGGAGATGCCGATGCCGGTGTATCGGGGGCGAGCATACTTGATCTTGACGCACCCACCCTCGGAAAAGTGCTCGCTCACCTCAGCCCAGACGAGATATGCAGGTTCTCGACCTTATCCCGATCGCTGCACCAGGCGGTGGACGAGCCGCTTTGGAGGGAGCTGTTTCTGCGGGTTTGGGACGATCCCGTGTGGCCAGTGGAGTCATACAAGGAACTCTTCCTGGAAAGGGATGCTGCGCTCGGGAACTTCAAGTATTACAGCGAACTCGAGCTTGACGATTTCGAGGCAGCATCACCAGCACAAGACAGCATCTCCCACATCATGTGGGGAGCAGGTGGTTTGGAGGACATGGCAAGTCACTGTAGAGTACTCGCTGCCGCTGTGAACGCATCGAGACACCTCAGCAGGACCGAGGAGACCATTCGTGTGAACGATCTGTTCGAGAGGACGTGCGACATGCTCGAGATGACTGAGCATTACACAAAGCACAACCTACGTCATCGTGAAGAGCGACGTTTCCATGGACCGTCCATGGAGGAAAGACCAACCGACCACGACCTGGACAAAGCTATCGAACTATATAGAAAAGCATGTCGCCGGGCGATGTACGCATCGAGCCTGATGATGAGTGCCCTCATTACCAGGAGCGAAGTTGTGCGCGCGTCGCTCCTTCGAGAAGAAATTCGAGAAGATGCTAAAACCCTTAGTGTCTGTCTTTGGGCTGCGGCACACAACCTTTTGGAAAAAACTCCTTTTGGGCCTTTTCGTTACTGTGCTACCGACGAGGAATCGGACGAACAAGACGCATATCCTGTTATCGGCTGGACGTGGGATTTTCCTGTTCATGAAAGAGAGACCAACGACGATGCGTTTGCTGCGGCACTTGGGGGTGTGCCTCAAACACAGGCGCCTGGCAGTGCGACCATGCCGAAATTTCACAAATGGGAAAGGACGCCTCCGAGCGTCGCCGTCGCTCTCTTCGCGGCGCCGCTAGCGCTGCTCGGCGATGGACGGGAGTCGAGCCACGGCGTACCGCTACTTTCTCACCCGTACCTCAACCCCACTGATCCAGTTCCGAGCGACGGCGACGATCGTGTGCCGATCGTCCCGAACATGCCGGGCCGCGGCCCGTGGCCGCGGGGCGGGCGACCGCCGCACGGCCAGAGGCTTCGACTGGAGAGAATCGGCGAGCCCTCCACCGCGACGTCAATGTCTGGATCGTGGTTTGGAACGCGCCTCAGTATATCTGGAAGTGATTCCAGGGATGATTATTATCGCTATAGCGTGGACAGCGTTTTCCGAGCCACGCTGACGGTGACCCCGGAGGGTAAAGTTACCGGTTGGATCAAGGACACTGTCGGAAACCTGACGCTTCGCGGCAAGGTTCACGTCGACTCCGAAGAACAAGAGGTGGTGCTGGACGGGATGTACACGGACTGCGGTGGTCTCCCTGGAGAGATGTTCGGCTCTTTGCAGCACGGGAGGGCGCGGCTGAGGCTCTCTGGGTTTGCGAGCGCTACGTTGCTGGCGGGCGACTGGACGCAGTTCAGCGGCGGCCGCGAGACCCGAGGGGTATTCTGCATGTGGCCCAACGACGAAGGCAAGGACAGCAAGAAAGGGATGAAGAGGACGAGAGGCGGTGTATGTTGGAATTAAGGTAGACTTTAGCTCGTAGGTATAAATCGCGTAGCAATCTTGAATGGCTCGGCGGCGCGAGCGCTCAGTCGCGTTTTCTGCCCCAAATCCCGCCGGCGTCCCCGAGGTGTGAGATCGCAGTGATTGGGTCGCGACAAGCTGGTCGCGACACGAAACTCGGCTTTGGTTTCCGGATTAAGCACAAGCGCAGCCGCCGGTTGGCACGCCAGTCGGGGCTTGCGCGAGACAGCTCGACGCCCTCAGGAGAGCCTGTCGGCTCGGACGATCCACGCGTACTGCGCGCGGGTCAATCGCGAAGCGCGGAGTGAATCCCCGCAGGCCAGCCGGCAAGCTCCGGTCGGATTTTCACCGAGCGCTGGGAATTCCGTGAGAGATGGGCGGGTGCTGCTCGGTGCAGCGGGAGGCGTCGGGCGACGGCTTCTCCGAGGCTGACCGCCTGAAGCGGGTAGATCTTTGCGCGAGGTCACTTGCACTGAATGAGGGAAGGTTGATCGTGTACGGTGAGTTCCCGACCCAATGCGCGCGCCCCGCGGCCCCGAGTCGTCCATGATCGTGCTTGCCAAGCGAAAACCGTGCCCGGCGGACGCGCCCCAAGGAATTCCTTCGGAAGCGCTGACCTCATTCCCCCCTCAGGCATCCTCGGACGAGCCAACGCACGCAACAGGAACGGCAGGGTGTACCCGAAGCACCTCCTGCAGCGAGAGGCCTCGGTGTTCTACAGCGCGCACGTCCGCATGTGCCGCGCGCTCGGCGAGCTCGACCATCCCCCGCCAGCCTCCCCGACCTTTCGCTCGCTCAACCTGGCCAACGTGAGTCACCAGGTGCTCGACTACCACTGGCAGGGCGACGACCTCATGGGCTACGTCGAGGTGCTCCCAACACACGCGGGTGTGATGCTGAGGGACCTGTACGTCGCGGGAAACAGGCTGGGAATGTCCTCGCGCGGGTGGGCCACGCTCGCCGAGAAGGACGGGTACGTCTACATCCAGGAGGACTTTGAGCTCATCACCTTCGACTTCGTGTCCGATCCATCCACGGACGGCGCGTACCTCCGGCCGGTGCAGCGCAAGTTCGAGGGGCTCAAGAAACAAATCGACATCAAGGCGGCGTACGACTCTTTCATGGCGCAGTGCGCCGGCAAGGCGATCATCAAGGCCACGGCGCCCGTAATGCCCGTCATGCGAACGGGGGGGGTCGCCGGCGCCGCGCCGGATGCGAGCCTCGCGCCGACGCTCGTGGCGTGCGAGCGGAACGGCGAGGCGAGCGCGATGGACATGCACACGAACGGACCGGGCGTGGTACCCGTCGTGGAGGTTCCCGCGGAGAAGACGAAGAGGGGGAAGAAGAAGGCGAAGGGGAGCCCGGTGCGGGAGCGGCAGCGCGAGGGGAACGACGGCGAGCTGGATAGGACGCTGTGGCAGAGGTTCTGGTACGGCGGCCCTCGGCGGTGGGGCAAGGTCGTGCCGAGCCCGGCGACGACCAGTCTGAAGTACCAGTGGGACATCGTGCAGCAGATGCGGATGGATCCCAAGCTGGGACCGGTGGTCACCTCGCCTCGAACCCGTTCCAAACCGAAGATCATCGCCGCGCCGTTCTGATGAGCGACGACGGAACCCACCTCACTTGACTTAAGCGGCGAGACGTAGCGGAGATTAGCACACGCGCGGAACCGACCCGCGCGCATAGCACCAACGTCGATCGACGGCGAGACATACTAGCTAGGAATCGGGCGTTCGTTGTAACGCGAGCCGACTGACAAAAATTACAGTTTCGAAAACGTCGGTGCTCGCCTGGCGAACTTGGCGGCCATCGCCTCGCCGAGGTCCTCCGACGTCAGCCTCGCTGAGTTCATCATCGCCACAAACTCCAAACCCTCCCTCACGCTGTGGTCCCTCGCGTGCAGCATCGCCTGCTTCGTCCCCAAAACCGCAAGCGGCGATTTGGAGGCGAGCGCCCTCGCGCGCTCCCCCGCCAACGCCTCCAGCGCCGCCGCGTTCGGCGCCACCTCCGTGACGAGCCCGATGGCTCTCGCCTCCTCCGCGCCGACGACTCTCGCGGTGAGCGCCATCTCCGTCGCCACGCCGTGTCCCACGAGCGTCGGAAGCCTCTGAAGCGTCCCGATGTCGGCGGTTATCGCCAGGTCAACCTCCTTGACGCAGAATCTGGCATCCGCGGAGCAGTACCGCACGTCGCACGCTACCGCCATGTCCACGCCCCCTCCGAAGCATGCGCCCTGCACCGCGCACATCACCGGCTTACGACACCTCTCGAACGCCGTGAAGCTGTCCTGGAGCCCCCGTATGTGCCTGCGGCGTTGAAGGCGGAGGGTTGTTAGCAGTCGTGAAATAGGGTTGATTTTCCTCTCGATGCGTCTCACCTGAACAGCGCCTCCGCCTTGCGCCCCGGGCACTTCACGGCCGTCGCCTGCCCCAGCTGCGACGTCAGTGATTCCGGGCTCGACACGTCGATTCCCGCGCAAAAGTTTTTCCCAGCGCCAGTCACCACCACCACCCGGACTTCGGCCTGGTCGTCCAGCCACTGCACCGCCTTCGGGATCTCCGCCCACATGTCTCCGTCGATGGCGTTGGACTTGGAGGGTCGGTTCAGGCGCAGGGTTCCCACGTGGGACCCCGCGTCGACACTCACCACGACGGTCTTGAACCTCGGCGGTACAATCATGGGACTGAGCAGGCGAGCCAGAGAGTGCGGGACCGGAGTGCTGCAGTCACCGATTTCCCCTCGTTCGCGTTTGGTCCGTCGGTGCCGAGTGGATTTGTAAACCCTCGATTTTATGCGGAGTTTCTTGAGTCAGCGGTTCCGGCAACCGCCAGACGAGCGGTGAGCGCGGCACGTCATCCACAGGTTGGCGCCACGGAGGACGCTCGCCATTCCCCGTGTCCGCTCCCGCAGCACCATGCCAGGGCTCGGAGCCACGATGACCGGCCTCGCCGCCGCGCGTCACATCGCGCCCGGCGCGCGAGACCTATCCGCGCCTCGTCGCGCGGCGTCCCGCGTCGCGTCGTCCCGCGTCAACCTCCGCCGATCGAGCCGTGCTCCGCGCGTCTCCCCTCGAGCGATGTTCGATCGGTTCGACGGCGACGCGGTGACCGCGGTGAAAGACGGCATGGACGAGGCCAAACGACTGCGTCGATCGGAGATCAGCACCGAGCATTTGCTCCTCGCGCTCGCCAAGCAGAGGAACGACACGTCCGCGGCCATGCACAAGCTCGGCGGCACCGAGGACGCCATCCGCAAGGCGTGCGGTCGCCGCGCGGGGGTGAGCGAGCTCGAGCTCATGAACCCCTTCAAGAACGGCGGTAAGGTCGCCGACGGGCTCATCCCGCTCTCAGCCGACGTCAAGAGGCTGTTCGAGCGCGTCTCCACCGAGGCGGAGGCCTCCGCGGGCGACGCCATGGTGGGCACCAAGGAGCTCGCGCTCGAGATGATCGCCGACCAAACCTGCGGCGCACACGGCTTGCTCGTCGACGACCTCGACTGCGACGTCGCCGCGATGCGCAACGAGATCAACGGCGAGAAGAAGGAGCTCGTGGGCGCCGGTAAGAAGCTGGGGAAGAAGAAGAAGGGCAGCGCGCTGGCGGAGTGCGGCGTGGACCTGACCGCGGATGCTCGAGCCGGGAAGTTGGATCCCGTGCTCGGTCGCGACTCGGAGGTTGAGCGGGTGCTTCGCATCCTCGTCAGGCGACGCAAGTCCAACCCGTGCCTCGTCGGGGACCCGGGCGTGGGGAAGACCGCGATCGCGGAGGGGCTGGCGCAGCTCATCGTCGACGGTGACGTCCCGGAGAGGCTCAAGAACAAGCGCGTGATATCGCTCCAGCTCGGCATGCTCCTCGCCAACACCAAGTACCGCGGAGAGTTTGAGGAGCGCCTCAAGAACGTTATCGACGAGGTCAAGGCCGCCGGAGACATCGTGCTGTTCGTCGACGAGCTGCACATGCTCGTTGGCGCGGGCGGGACCGGCGAGGACGGGGGAATGGACGCCGGTAACCTGATGAAACCGGCGCTCGCGAGGGGCGAGATTCAGTGCGTGGGCGCGACAACCGTGGAGGAATACCGGAAGCACATCGAGAAAGACGCCGCCCTGGAGCGCCGTTTCCAGCCGGTGCGCATCGGCGAACCGTCGCCGGAGGACTCCCTCACGATCCTGAAGGGTCTCAAGAAGACGTACGAGGAGCACCACGGGGTTCAGTACGAACCGGAGGCGCTGAGCTCGGCGGTGAAACTCGCGACGAGGTACATCACCGATCGATTCCTCCCGGATAAGGCCATCGACGTCGTGGACGAGGCCGGCGCGATGGTCCAGCTCGCGGGTGGGACCGTCGTCGACGCGTCACACGTCGCGGACGTCGTCGCGCAGTGGACCGGCGTCCCCGTTCAGCAGCTCAGCGAGGATGAGAGCACCACGCTGCTCAACATCGAGGAGTCCATCGGCGAGCGCGTCATCGGGCAGTCCCAGGCGGTGACTGCGATAAGCCGCGCGGTGCGCAGGGCGCGATCGGGGCTCGCGGACGCCAGCAGGCCGGTCGCGTCCATGATCTTCGCGGGTCCTACCGGCGTGGGTAAGACCGAGCTCGCCAAGGCTGTTGCGCAGTCGTACTACGGAGCCGAGAAGAGCATGGTGCGAATCGACATGAGCGAGTACATGGAGTCTTTCGCCGTGTCCAGGCTCGTGGGCCCGCCCCCGGGATACGTGGGCTTCACCGAGGGAGGTCAACTCACCGAGGCGGTGCGTCGCAACCCGCACACGCTCGTGCTCCTGGACGAGATCGAGAAGGCGCACCCGGACGTCTTCAACATCTTGCTCCAGGTTCTGGAGGATGGGCGGCTGACCGACTCCAAGGGCAGGACGGTGGACTTTACCAACGCCATGCTCATCATGACCTCCAACGTCGGGTCGCAGGCCATCCTCCGGTCCATGGATCAGGGCGACAACGGCGCGGGGAGCACCTACCAGAAGGTTCAGGCGGACGTCAGGCGCGAGCTCGGCGCCAAGTACCGCCCCGAGTTTCTCAACAGGCTCGACGAGATCATCGTCTTCCAGCCGCTGTCTCGGCCGGAGGTTGGGCGCATCGCGGACCTGATGCTGGCGTCCGTGACCGCGAGGGCGAAGGGCCGGGGCGTGTCCGTGGACGTCGATCAGGGTTTCAAGGACCTGCTCCTCGCGGAGGGGTTCTCCCCCAAGTTTGGCGCCCGGCCCATGCGAAGGACGGTGCAGCGGCTGCTGGAGAACCCGCTGAGCGAGTGCCTCCTGGACGGATTCGCGCGCGACGGCGACGCCGTGACGTTCGGCGCGGATGGGTCCGACGGCGTGGAGCTGGCCAACTCGAGGGGTCAAAGGAGGACGTTCAGCATGGAGGAGCTGGGCGGCGGCGGCGGCGGGGGCATCGAGGAGGGTGAGGTTGCGACCAAGAATGGGGGAAGCGGCGGGCTCGGGGGCGAGGGCCTGCCCTTGCCGGGTTTCGACGGCGCGTCAAGCCCCGCGCGATGATGTGATTGACACTATAGTGCGGATATCATTGTGCTTATTGAAAGCGGTCGGCGAATCTCACCACGTGCGATTCCTCTGTTCCGGTGCCATGTTGTTTCCGATATCCGGCATGTGCTCCAAAAGCCACCCGTGAGCGTGGAAGTTCTTACCGCCCCTCTCTTCCGGGGTGGCCACCTGGATGTCCACGATCGTCCACACCTTCTCCTCATTACCCTCGGGGTTTTCGATGGTCACGTACTCGAGGTCTACCTTGTACACGTCGTCGCCACGGAAGGGCAGCGTATTCTTACCAATCTGGGAGGCGAGCTGCTCCATAACGCCCACGGCCACGACCTTCGCTTCGGGCCCCCCGTCCTCCGAGACGAGCCTCTCCGAGCTGCGCACGAGTGCCCGGAGACGGAAGGGCTGCTGATCGCTGTTCAGATAGAACGAGCACCGCTCGCCGACGCTCGGAAGCTCCCCGGGTTTGCCCTGGAAGCACCGCCTCTGCGGGTCCTGTACTATCCTCGAGTACAGGTAAAAGTCGTCAGAAGGCTTGTGCGGGTCGTTGAGTATCTCTCCGTTCACCTCGCGGAGCTTGATGATGTCCTCCTCGGGGGGCATGTAGTAGTATCCCTTGGGGGGCTCGGGCCATTCATCCCGGTTCTCCCACGTTGTAAAGCTGGTGTAGCTCATGGCGAAGTGCGAGGCGGCGTGGACTTGTGGTGTGCAAGCGAAAACGCCCGCCTGGAAATTTTTGGACATTTTTGCTCGCCTCGATTCTCGCCTCGATCCTCGCGGATTTTGGGAGCGCGTGACGGATCTTGCTTGGGACGCGTCATCACTACTCAACGCGCGACTCGCGCAGGAAGCCCACAAGAAAACTCAAGAGAACGATGGGTCGTCGTCGCGGTGGCGGTGGCGGTTTCGGAGGCGGTCGCGCGCGCGCTCCCCCTCCTCGTCCCGCGACCTACAGCAACGCCCCTCCCCCCGCTCAGCAGACCCAAGGAGGTGGCGGTTCCGTCATGGGGGGCCTCGCGGGCATGGTCGCGCAGGGTGCCGCCTGGGGTACCGGTACCTCCATCGCCCGCGCTGCGGTCGGATCCATGATGGGCGGCGGCGGCGGCCACGAGGCTGCGCGCCCCGCGGAGGAGCCCCGCCAGGCCGCGCCCTCCAGCAACCCCTGCGTGAACCAGATGAAGCTCTTCTCGGATTGCATAAACAACAACTCTGGCGAGATCGCCAAGTGCCAGATCTACCTGGACATGGTGCAGGCGTGCAAGAGGGGGGAGCTCGCGTGAGGCCAGCTAGCTAGCTCGATGTAATCATCAATGTAAACGGTTCGATTCACGACGTTCGAAGCCGAGTGTTCACTCGCGACGACCGCAACTCGTTGTTTGAAGTGTGAGCTAAATATTACAGGAGCAACAAAAATACCACGCTTCCCTCGCCCCGAGGGAGCCTAACACCACGCGAACGCCTTATTTCGTGACCTCGGGGGGGATCACCTCGGTGACGACTGCGAGAGGAAGGGGGAGGGACGTCGGTCAGCGAGGACGTCGACGGGCGCGTCTCGTCGAAGAAAAAACCCTAAAAATATCTCATCGTCATCGCCCAACCCTATACTCGCCCGAGGGGGGCTCCGAGCGACAGGTCGGGTTCGCTACTCACCGGGCTTCCCGGGCTTGCCGTCGGTCCACTTGACCGACTTGAAGTACACAGCCTCGCGGGGCTTCGCCTGTGGACGCGGATACGAGTGTTTCGAGGTCAGCACGCGTGCGCTTAACGGGCGTGACAGCACAGGCGAGGGAGTAATCCGAGGGACCGCGGGGGTTCGCGAGCGCGCTCACGGGGAAGCGGTGACTCACCTTGGTCAGGAAGGGCTCCTTCAGGCACCCACGCACGACCTCAGCGCACATGCTGGAGTACTTGAGGTACGACATACCGGCGATGCGCCAGTAGGACTTCGCGAGGAGGGGGAGGGGGATCGGTTCAGTGCGTTGCCGCGGGGAGGCTGGATTTTATCTCGAGGCGGGGGGAAGACGCGCGGGCCAGGGGACGCGCACGCGGCGCGGGGAGTGGGTCCGAGGTGACACGCACCGCAGAGTTGGCGGCGGCCGACATTTTAAGTTTCGATCGGTTAGACGCGCTCGCGCGTTGCCAGATGGATCTCCACCACGCCGAGACGCCCTTCACGACAAATGCCAAGGACTGAACTCGTCGGATTTTCGTGCTCGATCAGTCTCACGATGAAGACAAAAACTAAGCCGCCCGCCTCGGTGCCCAACACTCGTGATGACTCGGTGAAAACTGTCCTACGCGGGCCACCTCATCAGAGCTCATCTCGCGCTCCCGTCGCGTCACTCACCCCCTCCGCGTCCTCCCTCGCGATCCTCCCAAGCTCTCCCAACACCGCCCGCGCCACCGCGACGGGGCTGAATCGAGTCGACACCCAATGTCGAGCCCTCGCGCCCTTCGACGACGCCGCCTCCGGGTCGCTCGCCACCTCCCGCATCCGCGCCCGGAGGTGCCCGACCGACGGCTGCGACCACATGTGCGTCGCGAAGTGGCTGTCGGGAGGCAGCGGCACGAGATCAGGCTCGACGGCGACGGGGTAGGAGTTATCCTCGGTCATGAACTCCGTCGGGCCGCTCCAATTCGTCGCAACCAGCGCCAGACCCATCGCCATCGCCTCCACGTGCGGACGTCCCCATCCCTCGCCCCGGCTCGGTAACACCAACGCGTCCGCACCCGCGTACATCGCCGGGACGCCTTCCTCCGAGAAAGGCGGCAGGATGAAGACGCGCGGCGCGTGTTTTGCCATCGCGTCGTCGACGCGGGTCCCTCTCGGGGCGCCCCACAGCCGTGAATCGGCGGCGCCCGATCGACGAAAGGCGGATCGCGCCGCGTCTCTCACGCGATTGTGAACGGCGCGCGGGTCGCTCTCGTGGTACAGGTTACACCTGAGGAACAACGCGACGTCGTCCTCCGCGGTGAACTCGGAGAAGTACGCATCCAGAAGGACGTCCGGGGCTTTCCGCGCCTCCCACTTGAACACCGACAAAAATTTCGTCGTCCGAGTCGCCCTGTTGCCGACGTACCCGTCCTCGCCGTCGAGCCTCGGGCCGACCACCCTCTCGCCCACGTGCGCCAGCGACATCTCCCGTCCCTCGAACTTGGCGGGATCGAACATCTCCACGTCCACAGCCTCGGGAACCACCCTGATCTTACGCGCCTCCACGCCGCACCGCTCGAACACCTCCGCGCTCCACCTCGTGGGCACCCACACCTCGTCCATCTTGTTGCACCGCGCCACGTGCTCGGGGTCGAGCCTGTCCGTCTCGAACATGGTACGACCGACGACCCTCACCGCGTTTCGCCGGCCGTACCCCTCGGGCGGACACCGCGCGGTGTCGTACTTGGCCGGATCCCACGCGCCGGGTTCCGAGTGGCACACGATGACGGAGTCCCGCGCGCGCGGTTGCCGCGCCGTGAGCATCGAGTCGAGCTCCCGCGCGTAGTCCTCGGGGAGGCCGCTGTAGAAGAAGTAGTCGATGGCGTCGCCGTGGTGGGTGACCCGAAGCGGAGGGGCCTCGCCGGGCGGGAGCGACTTCAGTCCGTGGAGGAGAGCGTTCGCCTCGCTGCAGTATCCCCCGCCGGCGAGGACGGGGGCGAACCAGTGGAGGCCCGGCAACGGGGGATCGGCGGCGATCGCGGCGAACGGCGATGCGATCAGGATGACCGCCGGCGCGAGGAGCGCGGCGAGGGGATACCGA
>Ga0181571_10002599_pt1 | contig 13452 bp, 12 predicted proteins | sample 101ome_17_FD_132440 | JGI IMG/M metagenome (GOLD analysis project Ga0181571, IMG submission 132440) | Coastal salt marsh microbial communities from the Groves Creek Marsh, Skidaway Island, Georgia - 101407AT metaG (megahit assembly) | ecosystem: Environmental > Aquatic > Marine > Intertidal...
AACTGTGGTATTGGCATGGTAGCTTGCGTATCGCCCGAGGACGTCGCTGAAACTAAACGCATCCTCGAAGAACAAGGCGAGACAGTTTTTGAACTGGGTCGCATTGAAGCATCGGATAAAGACGACGCCTTCGTCGAATACGTTTAATCGATGAGCCAACCTGCCTCACTGGTCGTATTGATCTCAGGTAGCGGAAGCAACCTTCAAGCGATCATCGATCAGTGCGCTAATAACAGCATTAACGCGTCCATCTGTCGCGTGATCAGCAATAAAGCCGATGTGAAAGGTTTAGCTCGCGCCGAAGCGGCAGGCATTAGCACACAGGTTATTGATCACACTCAATATGCCGATCGAGAAGCCTTTGATGCCGCATTGATTGAGGTGATTGATCAATGCAATCCAGATCTGGTCGTTCTCGCGGGCTTCATGCGTATTCTGACTGAAAGTTTCGTCACGCATTTCAAAGGTCGGTTAATCAACATCCACCCTTCTCTACTGCCTAAGTATCAAGGCTTGAATACACATCAACGCGCTATAGATGCCGGTGATAGTGAAGCTGGCGCCAGTGTGCATTTTGTGACCGAAGAGCTTGATGGTGGCCCCGTGATTGCTCAAGCAAAAGTCCCCGTTGAAGCAAACGACACTGCAGAGACATTAGCGAAGCGTGTGCTCGCCGTTGAGCATGGCATTTTTCCAGCCGTCATTGGTTGGTTTGCCGATAAGCGCTTACAGCTCGATAACAATCAGATCGTGTTTGATCAGCAAACACTCTCAAGCCCTATTCAGTGGCCATAAAAAAGCCGGCATCTTGCCGGCTTTTTCGCATTCATTTCTCGTCAAGCGATCTCAAAATTTGCCATTTTTTCCAATGCCTTAACCATAGCTGAATGATCCCATCCGGAACCGCCATTAGCACTACAGGAATTGAAGAGTTCTTGAGCAGTGGCTGTGTTCGGCAACGCAACTCCAAGCTCTCTTGCATTGCTTAAAGCCAAATTTAGATCTTTTTGGTGCAGTTCAATACGGAAACCCGGATCAAAGGTTCTCTTGATCATGCGTTCGCCGTGAACCTCCAAGATTTTAGAAGATGCAAATCCACCCATTAATGCTTCACGCACCTTCGCTGGATCCGCACCGGCCTTAGCAGCAAAAAGAAGTGCCTCACTTACCGCTTCAATATTCAATGCAACGATGATTTGATTAGCCACCTTTGCGGTTTGGCCATCACCATTACCTCCAACTAAGTTAATGTTTTTACCCATTAATTCAAACAGCGGTCTGACAGTGCCAAAAGCTTCTTCCGAACCCCCAACCATAATGGTAAGAGTTGCATTTTTAGCACCCACTTCTCCACCTGATACAGGAGCATCCAAGTACTCGCATTTAAGTTGATTAATTCGAGAAGCAAAATCTTTAGTTGCAATAGGAGAAATAGAGCTCATATCAACAACAATTTTATTCTCACTCAAACCCACAGCGACGCCATCCTTACCAAACAGAACAACTTCAACGTGAGGAGTATCAGGAACCATAATAAAGATTACGTCAGCGTTTTTAGCTACTTCAGCAGCTGATTGACAATCATTACCACCAGCCTCTAAAAGATCAGACGGCACCCCACTTCTTGTGTACAGATAGACATCATGGCCTGCAGCAATAAGATGCCCAGCCATCGGTGAGCCCATAATACCTAAACCAACAAAGCCCAATTTACTCATTACCATGCCCCATTATTTTTTACTCTTACCCGATCGTTTTAACTAGTTTTGTCGGATTACCAAATACGATTGCTTTGCTTTGAATCAATAAGTGCTGACTAGATTGAACTTTTTTATTGATTGTTTGAATAAGCTCGAAACTAGCTGCTGCTTTTTGCTGTGTTGCTTGAATTACCAGTAAATGATCCCGCATTACAGTTCTCCAAAAACTTAACTTATCATTACTTAGTAGCCACTACCGCTTTCAGGCGCCTGGTCATTAGCCATCTCAGCAACAGCCTGTTTCGCCCCAGCAGCCATAAATCTTGCATCTGATGAAATCGTCACAAGATCAAAGCCCATCGCTCTGCGCTTCTTTGCCCACTCAGCAGTGCCGTTATGGCATGCCGCTTTAATGTTATGTTCTTTTGCTTTTGCCAGGATCAACTCAACCGCTTCTGCAGCAGGTGGATCCAAATCATCAAATACAGGACGACAACCTAACGCTAGCGATAAATCTGAAGGACCTATATAGACCGCATCCAAACCAGGAACACTCATGATTTCATCTAAATTTGCTAGACCTTCTGCGGTCTCAATCATCGCGAATCGAAGAATAGTGTCGTTCGCATGAGCCTGATAATCATTACCCGCATATAACAAAGCACGTATAGGGCCATTACTTCTTCGGCCCATTGGCGGATAAGATGTAGCCGCAACAAATCGCTCACACTCTTCTCGCGAATTTATCATCGGACAAATAATTCCGTAAGCACCGGCATCAAGCATTTTCATGATGATGCCTTCCTCTAACCACGGCACTCTCACCAATGGCACAGTGTCCGTAGTTGAAATAGCTGTGAGCATATCTACGGCTTTTAAGTAGTCATTTACCCCATGCTGCAAATCTATACATAATGAATCCCAACCCTGATGCGCCATTGTTTCGGCAGAGAATGTGCTTGGTATCGCTAACCAACCATTAACCGCTGTTTTGCCTTCAGACCATAATTTACGAATATTATTAGGACGCATTTATTTACCTTACTTATCGGACCATACAAGGGCGCTTGTTATCAAAAGTCCAGCCCGGGATTAAAGACTGCATACCAACTGCATCATCACGGCCGCCTAAACCATGCTTTTTATATAGCTCATGTGCTTTTTCCAATTGATCCTCATCCAATTCAACGCCAAGACCCGGAGAATCAGGAACAGCAACCTCCCCACCAATTATTTTAAGTGGCTCGCGCGTTAAACGCTGCCCATCCTGCCAAATCCAGTGCGTATCTATTGCTGTAATTTCCCCAGGCGCAGCTGCAGCAACATGAGTAAACATGGCTAAAGAAATATCAAAATGGTTATTAGAATGTGAACCCCATGTTAATCCCCATTCATGACACATTTGCGCAACTCTTACAGAGCCTTGCATCGTCCAAAAATGTGGGTCAGCCAACGGAATAGTGACCGCTTGCAGCATGATGGTATGACCCATTTGACGCCAGTCTGTAGCAATCATATTTGTTGCTGTTGCCAAACCTGTTGCACGACGAAATTCGGATAAAATCTCACGTCCCGAGTAGCCCTGCTCAGCACCACAAGGGTCTTCCGCATAAGCTAAGATATCTTGCTGACCTTTGCATAACTCAATAGCTTCTTTCAAAGACCAGGCACCATTTGGGTCAAGTGTTACACGCGCATCCGGGAAACGCCGAGCAATCGCAGTAACTGCTTCCATCTCGTCCGATCCGTGGAGGACACCACCTTTTAATTTAAAGTCTTCGAATCCATAAAAATCGTGAGCGGCCTCTGCTAGACGAACAACGCCATCAACATCCATAGCCTTCTCGTTACGCAGCTTAAACCATTCATTTTTAGAATTAATTTCAGACCTATAGCTGGGGTCAGATTTTGTACGGTCTGCAATGTAAAAAAGATAGCCCAACATCTTGACCCTGTTACGATGTTGTCCATCTCCGAGTAAAGCTGCAACGGGGACACCGAGGGCTTTACCAAGAAGGTCCAGGAATGCTGATTCGAACGCAGTAACAACATGTATTGTGGTTCTTAAGTCAAACGTCTGTAGACCACGACCAGCTGAATCACGATCTGAAAAATTTTCTCGAATGGCATTCAAGACCTGGTTGTAGTTACCAAGCGATTGGCCTGCGACAAATACTCTGGCATCTTCCAGCGTCTTTCTTATCTGTTCACCACCAGGAACTTCGCCAACACCAACATTGCCAGAACTATCAGTAAGGATAAGAATATTTCTGGTGAAAAAAGGCGCATGAGCCCCGCTTAAATTTAGCAACATGCTGTCCTGACCAGCGACAGGCACCACTCTGACATCTGTAATAACAGGAACATGACCTGTTAGATTTGTTGCATCAACTGAAGAAACGACAGCAGACATTTGAGATCTCAACAATAAAATTACCTCTAAAATGTTAGCGCTGTCATACTATATGTCAAGCCCCAATTTACCCAAGCTTTCAGAAAACGTTTTGTAAAAAACTTTAATGATTAATGAATTAAAACAGTAATTTATAGGTTGTAACTTTAAGGTCAGACCCTTGAATCCACATGATAACCGTCTGCCATATCTTGAAAAATTATTGATTGTTGATAGGATTTTGATTATCGCTAACATCTTTAAACGAGAACTGGCTTCCCTATGAAAAAAGCCAAATCAACAATGAAACAAACTAAGAGATCTTCAGATTCAATCACTTTGGAAGATGTTGCGCGCTTAGCCGGAGTCTCAACGATTACAGTATCTAGGGCACTCAACTACCCAGAGAAAGTCGCCTCAACAACCCTTGAGAATGTAAATCGCGCTATTAGCCAAACTGGTTATGTCCCAAATTTATTAGCAGGTGGCTTGGCATCAAAGAAAACAAAACTTATTGCAGCAATTATTCCATCCATAACTAATTCCGTATATGCAGAAACTATCCAGCACTTTAGCTCCTACCTTAGAGAAGCTGGCTACCAGGTAATACTAGGCGAGTCAGGGTACCCTGAGCAAAACGAACAAAAACTTATCACTACTATATTGAGTCGCAAACCAGATGGTCTTTTACTCACCGGTGTAAATCACTCTAAAGAGTGCAGAAAATTTTTATTGGGTGCAAAAATACCTTTAGTTGAGACTTGGGAATTAACACAGAGCCCATTGGATATAGCTGTTGGCTTTTCACACGAACAAGTTGGTGTAGCCGTTGGTAGTTATGTAACCAATAAAGGCATAAAACAAGTTGGTAGCGTGTGTGCAAATGATCGTCGCGCGAAAATACGCGAACAAGCTATGTGTGATGAGTTAAAGCGTCGTGGAATTGATGATATAAAAACAGCAGAGGTTTCAGCACCCACCAACCTTCAGTCTGGTAGAGCAGGATTCAGCCAACTTCTTCAGCAAGGATTTCGCAATGGGATAGTCTGCTGTAGTTCAGATACGGTTGCACACGGTGTCTTAATTGAAGCTCAAGCCAGGGGAATTAGAGTCCCTTATGAGATAAGTATTCTTGGTTTTGGTGATCAAAACTTTGCCTCAGAAACATATCCAGCAATATCAACTGTCCGTGTCGATAGATCAAAAATAGGACTTCTTGCTGCTGAAACTTTACTTGCGAGAATAGATGAAAAGGCTGTTGAAAAAACTATTATTGATGTTGGTTTTGAAATAGTTGAAAGACAAACAACCTAATGAAGTAGGCATGATTACGCTATCATTTTTCGCCCTAAAAATTAATGATCTAAAAAGTCAGCCGTCATCAAATATTCTTCGAGCGGTCATAAAATAAACTATAAGTCACTGTTTTGTATATTATTAATTCTTTTCCACCATTCAATAAAAAATTGACTATGTAAAGATTCACTGCTACTTTTTCAAAATGCTAGCGCTAACATTGTTGGTTCAATTGAAAAACAACTAATGCTCAGCATCAACTAAAAAAACTATTCGTTAACTTTGGAGGCACCCATGAAAAAAACGATCGTTGCAATCGCACTTGCTGCATTTAGCGCTATAAGCGTTCAAACAGCCTTTGCTGAAACTGTTTTCCCTAAAAACCTACGTGTAGTGATCGGTTCAAAATCAACCGGTGGGGATACCTATCAAAATTCAGCTATCGTTGCTGAAGCACTAGGTAAAAAATTAGGCATCAACGTTAAGGTTGATGCAGTTGGTTCTTCATCTGGCTTTAAAGCTCTTAAAAAGGTTTCCAATGGCAGTACTTTGATGATCTTCCATGATCAGGCGTATCTTGGCTGGCTATATGGGAAAAAAGGATATGACAATCCATTTGAGCAATTTCGGATTGGACCAACAGTTGCCATCAATCCAGGCAACGCTTACTTAGTTTCTAAGAAATCACCTTATAAAAATATCGAAGAACTAATGTCCGCTTGTGCTGCAGGTAATAAGGTACGCGTTGCAATCCAACCCGGCGGCGTTTCTGAAATTGGTTACAGCGCATTGAAAAATGCCATTCGCATTCAACATCCAGGAAAAGAGGGCTGCTTAGTTGCTGTTAATCGCGGCTCGCAATCTGATAAAAACCAATCGATGTTTGATGGCCTTGCCGATTTAATTAACGGCTCTGTGCAAGCTAATGAGCAATACACACGATTACCAGCTGATGACCAGAAAGCAATGCGTTTTGTTTGGTTGACTGCTCGCGATGCAACTATTAAGCAAGCAAACCCAGAAGGTATGGGGGGAACTAACCGTGAGCAGCTATTGGCTTACACAGATCCATCTGTGAACGTTACCCAAGACGGCAAGAAGAACTTCACTTTTGACAAAGAATTTTTCTTCTTGTTTAACAAGGATATGGATGAAAAGTTTGTGAAAGAACTTGATCGTGCCTTATCTGAGATCTTTGCTGAAGGTTCAATCCAACAGACTCAGAAAAAATCTTTCTTTATTCCAAACTTCCGTCCTTCAGCTGAAGCAGCAGCTTACATTAAGGACAAATCAAATCAGTACCGTGTAATTCTTGACTCAATTAAATAAGTCATTAGTTGATACAGTTAAAGGCGCCCTTTTTAGGGCGCCTTTTTCCTTTAACGCGAACGACTATGTAGAGAAAATGAAATGAACTCCAGTGATCTATTTAGCATAAAGATTATCTTCGACAAATCTCATTTATTCTTCCCCGAAATAATCCATTGGGCCTTGTTTTCAATGCTGGCCATCATTTTGGCCACGCAAACAATGCCCTACTGGAAGGCAGTTCAAAATGGTGAAAAAAAACTTCCTTTTACGGAGCAACCCTTTGATGGTTTTCGTTTTTTTGGCACCCTTTTTCTTACGATTATTTATTTTCTTTTGATGCCAGAGGTTGGATCTGCTTTTCCTAATACAGGCTATGGTTTTTGGTTCGTTTCAATACCCTATATGTTTTTTATATCGCTGCTATACGTACATAAACGAGATAAAAAACACCTAACAACACTTAGCCTTAATGCACTTATTGCACCAAGCATTGCCTGGTACGTTTTGTCCCAAGTATTTGCAATAACTCTTCCATAGGGTATCTAACGATGGAATTTCTCTCTTCACTAGATGTTTTATATTTTCTTTTAGCATCAGCAGGCGTTGCAATTGGAATAGTTTTTGGGGCAATACCTGGCATGACCGCCACAATGGCTGTAGCAGTATGCTTGCCATTAACTTACGCTTTAGATCTCAATCATGGTCTTGCATTGTTATTAGGTCTATATGTCGGGGGAATTTCTGGCGGCTTAGTTCCTGCCATTCTTTTGAACATCCCTGGCACACCATCCTCCATCACAACGACATTTGATGGATACCCTATGACTCAACGTGGTGAAGGTGAACGTGCGTTAAAAATCGCAATCGTTTCTTCATTATTTGGTGGTTTATTTAGTGCAGCAATACTCTTCTACTTTGCACCTTTACTTGCTGACGTTGCTATAAAATTTTCATACGTAGAAAAATTCTTAATTATTTTCCTTGCATTAACCGTTATTGCATCCCTCTCCAAGAATTTACTCATGGGCTTATTTAGCGGCCTTCTTGGAGTCTGGCTAGCACTCATTGGTACATATAGCGTTGAGCACGGCGGAAATGGTGAAACTCGTTTAATGGCAGATTGGATGACTGACTATTTATCTGAAGGTTTTTCACTACTACCCGTACTCATAGGGTTATTTGGCTTGGCTACCATCCTAGAAGAAGCTGAAAAAGGAATAAAAGAGGACATGGAAGGAAAAAAATTAAGCTTAAAGTTTGGCGAAAGATTCTCTTTTAATGCATTTAAGAATCAAAAAACAAACTTATTACGCTCAAGTTTTATTGGCACATTTATAGGTATGCTGCCCGGCGTTGGAGGTAGTGCCGCATCCGTACTCGCCTACACCCAAGAAAAAAACTTCTCAAAACAACCTGAGAAGATGGGAGCTGGTGCGCCAGAAGGCATAGTAGCCTCAGAATCAGCTAATAATGGTCTTACTGGTGGGGCACTTATCCCACTTCTCTCATTGGGCATCCCCGGCGACAGTACAACTGCGGTTCTTATTGGCGCATTTACACTCCAAGGCATTCAAGTGGGTCCCTTGTTTATTGGTGACAACCTAGATACATGGAACATCATGATGGTGGGGCTAATATTTGCGAATCTCGTAATGTTTCTGCTCATGTTCTTTGCCATAAAACATATTGCCAAAGTAGTAATGGTGCCAAAATACATCTTGTACCCAATCATATTGATGATGTGCGTTGTCGGTGCGTACGCGATTAACTATGGCGTAATGTTTGATGTATGGACTTTGTTAATCTTTGGTGTAGGCGGTTATATCGCCGCAAAGTTTGGGATTGAGATTGCTCCACTTGTCATTGGCTTCATCTTGGGTGGGCAAGCTGAAATTTACTTCGTAAAATCTTTGGAATCCTTTGGTACTTACAGCATCTTCTTCACCAAAAGCCCTATTGCGATTGTTTTATGGATTCTAATTGCCTTATCTATTGGCTTCTCGATATACCAACTTATTAAGAAGAAAGCATCTAATGGCTAACTCAACTAGAATATCTATTGAGAAGGACATATCAAAAAAAATCGAGTCCGGGTTGCTTGAGCTTTTAGAGGACGGTTCACTCAATGAAGATGAATTTCTTACGCATGTAAAAAAATCACCTTGGTCTAAAGAATTTTCGACACTTTTAAATCTTGATATCAGCAAAGATAGCGTAAAACGTCGTCTTTCTATATTTTTAGCTAGCTATCCTTATATCTCAGAGTTCAAAAACACCCTCAACATCAAATCATCACTTATCTTCGAAACCTTTGAGCTTTACATTCCTATTGCCATCTATATAGCAAATAGAAGTAATAACCTTAAAACAGCCAAAAACCGGGCTGCGGTTTTTGGTATTAATGGTGGACAAGGATCAGGAAAGACAACTATCAATGCGTTTCTTCAAATCATTCTTAAAAATGGCTTAGGACTTAGAACAGCTGGATTTTCTATTGATGATGTCTATAAAACCTATACTGAACGCCAGACCATGGCATCTAAAGTGCACCCTCTATTTGCCATCCGGTCAGTCGCAGGTACCCATGACACAGCTTTGGCCATTGAGACAATCTCTTCTTTAAGCCGATCTAAAAATAATCAAACAGTCTCTATCCCTAAGTTCAACAAAATGGCAAAAGGAGGCGAAGGTGACCGCCTACCTAGAAACGCCTGGGATACCATTGAAGGCCCTTTAGATGTTGTTATTTTTGAGGGGTGGTTTGTTGGGGCGCGACCCCAGCCAGCAGAAATGCTCCTCAACCCAATAAATCAACGCGAAGAAAATGAAGACCCAGATGCTATTTGGCGAAAAAAAGTTAATAGCCTTCTAGCTGATGAGTATCAAGAACTATTTAATATGCTTGATGATTTACTCGTGATCCAGGGGCGCAGCATGGAAGATGTTTACAAAAATCGAGAACTTCAAGAACAGCACAATCGGAAGAAAATTGCAGAAGCAGAACAGCGTGGAGATGAAATCGGAGAGCAAGGCGCAATGTCACCCGATGAAGTCATCGATTTTATAAGCCTCTATGAACGAACAACCCGCTACATGCTTGAAACGCTACCTAATGAGTCGAGAATAACGCTATATCTTGGTGATAATCATCAAATTACAGAGCTTTCAATTAATCCCGTTTCAAAAAAATTACGCGGATACTTATGAAAAACACTTGCTACTCAATAAAGGTTAATGCCGCAGACAATGTGGCCGTTGTTGTTTTTCGAGGCGGGTTGAATAAGGGCTCACAAATTGAGGGCAATATCCAATTATTAGAAGATACTCCCCAAGGCCACAAAGTTGCTCTTTGTGACATCGCTAAAGGCGAGAAGGTTATTCGTTACGGCCAAATAATTGGCTATGCCATTCATTCAATACAAAAAGGCGCTTGGGTAAAAGAAGAATTACTCGAGATGCCTGGGTCACCCTGCCTTGATAACCTGCCCGAATATTCCAATGAAAAAATCAGCTACAAACCATTAGATGGGTTCTCATTTCAAGGGTATAAAAATACCGATGGTAGCGTGGGTACAAAAAATATCCTATGCATCACAACTAGCGTTCAGTGCGTTTCTGGAGTGACAGATCACATCGTCAATAGAATCAGAAATGAGCTTTTACCAAATTATCCCAATGTCGATGATGTGGTTGGCATCACTCATAGTTATGGTTGCGGTGTTGCTATTAATGCACCCGCCGCAATCATTCCAATTCGTACACTCAGAAATATACCGCTTAACCCAAATTTCGGTGGCGAGGTAATGGTCCTTGGCCTTGGTTGCGAAAAACTGCAACCACAAACCATCATTGACCCCGAAACACTGCTTCAAAAAACAAAGCCGTCTTCACTTTCTTTACAGGAAGAGCGGTTTAATGGCTTTCAAGAAATGGTTGGAGTCATTTTAGAAACTGCAAAAACACATTTAGAAAAACTCAATTTAAGAAAGCGTGAAACTTGTCCCGCTTCAGAACTTGTTGTTGGCGTGCAATGTGGCGGCAGTGATGCCTTATCAGGGCTGACAGCCAATCCCGCCGTTGGCTTTGCGACAGATTTAATTGTACGTACGGGCGGCAGTGTTATGTTCTCAGAAGTAACTGAAGTTCGAGACGGCGTAAATCTGTTATCACCACGGATTAGTGACCCTGAGGTCAGTAAAGCTTTAATTCGTGAAATGAGCTGGTATGACGACTATCTCAACAAAGGTAGCGTTGATAGAAGTGCAAACACTACACCGGGAAATAAAAAAGGCGGTTTATCAAACATTGTTGAAAAAGCCATGGGCTCCATTATCAAATCTGGTTCAACTGAAATTGTAGATGTCATTGGGCCTGGTGAACGTATTCGTAAAAAAGGGCTTACTTTTTGCGCCACCCCTGCTTCAGACTTCATATGCGGCACCTTGCAGTTAGCAGCCGGAATGAACATACATGTCTTTACAACAGGTCGTGGAACGCCATATGGCCTCAAAGAAGTTCCCGTCATTAAGGTTTCAACCAATTCAGCACTAAGTGATCGCTGGCATGATCTGATTGATGTCGATGCAGGTAAAATTGCGACCGGCCAATCATCTATTGAAGACATCGGATGGGAAATATTTAATTTAATCCTGGATGTGGCAAGTGGCAGAAAAACTGTTGCCGCAGATCGTCTAGGCTTACATAACGACCTTGTATTATTTAATCCTGCACCAATCACTTAATGCAGAAAATTTATAGCCATAATTCTCAATGAAACCTATTTCAAAATTAGCAAGCGCACTAATTGGTTTCCTTATATCTGCAATCTTTTTCATTGTTATTGCCAAAGAGGCTTTTACTTTTGATACAAGTATTTTGATAGCCACGCTAGCTCCAACGCTTATTGCTCTTTTAACCGTATATGGAAATTGGTCTCGTCGCTTATTTGTACTGATAGGTATTTTTATAACTCTTGCAGATTTATTAATAAATCCTGATTGGCAAAATACACTTCTCAGTGGTCTTAATACTGCTGCGTTTATTGCGAGTTTCTTCGCGGCATTAACGACTCTAAAGTTTAGTGCAGCGTCTTCACCTGCCATGCGCAAATGTGGTGCATTTCTTTCAGCACAACCACCTGGAAGAAGGTATCTTGCACTAACCTTTGGTGGGCAACTTTTTGGACTACTTCTAAACTACGGAGCTATCCAGTTACTTGGATCAATCAGCACCTCTAGGGTATCGCCAGAACTCAGTAAAGAAGTGCGCGATCACCGAATTCGAAGAATGCTGTTAGCCATTCAGCGCGGATTTATCTCTATTCTCCCCTGGTCTCCCTTCTCTTTTGCGATCCTAATTTCGACAACACTAATTCCCGGCGCCTCGTGGAAAGAAGCAGCAATACCTGGACTGATATCTGGCCTAATTTTAGTTTTTACCGGGTGGGCTCTTGATCAAATATTCAAGCCCAAAATAACTAGCCCTCGTACTCTGAGACCCCAGAACACAGGCAAATGGTCAATATTGCTACCACTTTTCTTTTTATTGCTCTTGCTATCGGCTTTATTAGTTGGGCTGCACCTATTAACAGGCATTCGGATTTTAGTCTTAGTTATGCTGACTGTTCCCGTCATCTCATTACTTTGGGTTGCCGTTCAAACACGGCACAAAAACACGCGAAAACATGTTGTACGCAGAACTAAAACATATCTTTTTAGTGAGCTTTCAAAACTAAGGAACGAAATGCTCTTGCTCATGATGGCTGGATATATTGGCGTCACATCTTCCCCCTTGCTGCAATCTACACTTAATCACTTAGGTATAGATCTAACGAGTTTCCCTACATGGTTGCTATTGGTTGGCATAGTTTGGCTAATACCTTTAGCTGGGCAACTTGGCATGAATCCAATTTTAATTGCGGCTTTAATTGCACCCGCCTTACCTGACGCTACAGCTCTCGGGGTCACCCCAACATCTATTGTTGTTGCTATGACTGCAGGTTGGATCTTGAGTGGAGTTAGCTCGCCATTTACAGCAACAACTCTTCTTACTGGTAGCTTTGCTAATGTCAGCGCATTCCACGTTGGGGTACGTTGGAATGGTTTCTATACAATTTTATGTGGATCCATTCTTTCTGTCTGGGTAGTTCTCTTTAATTGGCTTTAAGGCTAATTAATCGCCTTTCTCGTCATCACTGATACGCGACGCCAACGGACCTGATTGATGACGATACTTGGCATCTTCACGCTTGGTATAAGGACGCTCTGCAGAACCCGACATAGTCTCAAAACTCATCGCACCAATACCCATACCTGGACGTAAGGCAAGTGGTAACTTGCCTGAGTTAAAGAACTCCAACACGATATTGCCATCCCAACCTGGATCGATTCGGTGTGCGGTGACGTGAACCATCAAACCCAAGCGCGCCAAACTTGAACGGCCATCAAGCCATCCTACTAAGTCATCTGGCAATGAAATTGACTCTAAGGTGATACCTAATGCCAACTCACCAGGATGCAAAACAAAGGTCTCTTCATCTGAGACATAAATTTCATCACCCATCACCTTCTCAACCGCCTTATTGACTGACTCTTTGGTGCCGGACAAATCGATAAACGGAATAGTATGTGAGCTAAAGACGCGGAACTGATGACCTAAGCGAAGGTCGACACTGACGCCACTGATCTTTGTGTTATCAGGACGTGGCGTGATCGAAATATGACCCTCATCGAGTGATTTGATGATGTCGCGATC
>Ga0181571_10002604_pt1 | contig 13447 bp, 11 predicted proteins | sample 101ome_17_FD_132440 | JGI IMG/M metagenome (GOLD analysis project Ga0181571, IMG submission 132440) | Coastal salt marsh microbial communities from the Groves Creek Marsh, Skidaway Island, Georgia - 101407AT metaG (megahit assembly) | ecosystem: Environmental > Aquatic > Marine > Intertidal...
CGGGACGAAAAACCGATCCCGGTCCGGCCTTTGATTGGGATAGACTGCGTGCAAGTGTTTAAATCGCCACAGCGATACAGGGTTGTCATGGACCCTGATGGAGGGAGAAAACGGTGATTTACCTCGCGTTCATATTGGCTACAGGGGCCTACGTATTCCTAGGTACGGGCGGTCCATTGCACAGCGATAATTGGTTGGCTGCCCTGCGGCGGCGGGTGGCAGCTATCGAGCCCGAATCCTGGCTGCTACAGGTTTTACTGGTATTGGTGCCCTCAGCGGCTTTTGCACTGCTCTATGCCTTCGCTATCGCGCTTGCCGGTGATGTCGCGATTTTACTGCTGGGTGGCGCAGCATTGTTTTTCAGCTTTGGCCGGGCCGATTTGCCGGCGATGATGGCGCGCTTTGACGCCCGCTGTAATGTCGACGACTTACAAGGTGCAGCCATGGTGGTGGCGGATGTGACCAGTACCTCCGACGTTGATGGCGAGGAGGCCCTGGGCCGCAGTGCTGAGCGGGCATTCTTACAAGAGGGCGCCCAACGATGGTTCGCGCCAGTTTTATATTTTCTACTGCTGGGACCTTTTTTTGCTGTGGCTTATCGCTTGTTGTCATGGCTCGCAGAGAATGCCGAAACCGATAGCCAGCGTTGGTTGGCCATTGCCGATTGGTTGCCTTCGCGTTTATTGGTTATCACTTTTGGCATTGTGGGTAACTTTGAGGCGGTACGACCTTGGCTTGGGCAAGCGGCCCTGGACAGTGAAGTGAGTTCGGCCGAGTTTTTAGTTGAGGGTGCTGAGCGTGTTATGCCCGAGAGCGGGGATGATCCGCTATCGCGCAGCCAGCGTGCCGCTGCCTTGTTGCAGCGCAGCCAATACGTTTGGGTAGCTGTAGCTTCGGTACTTGCCATTGTGATGTAACACGACCGCTATTGATGGATCTTTGCCGACTTCATCAATGCATTTAGCGCTACGCTCAAGACTGGACACTCAGCCGAGGTCGAGTCGATATGAAGTCAGCACAGCAGACACAGCAGCCCCTGCGCACCGTGGCAGCCCCTGGATCCAGTGCGGCAAGCGCGCTGCGCATTACTATCCTTTTTCACCCTGAGTTAGAGCGCATTGGCCAGTTCTATTGGTTAGATTTATGTGAGCGAACTCGCATTGACGTCATTGTAGGACGTGATTGGCCAATTTTTAGTGACGGTTTGCCGCTGCAAGAGCGCCATGTCAGTCGTCGGGCGTTGCATTTAGAGAGCGGCTCAAGCGGATTGAGCAATATAGGTGCTGCACTCCGGATCTGCGCCGAGCCCGATGCCGATTGCCGGATAGGGCCTGCTGAGGCGCGCAGGCTCGAAGTGGATGGCGCGGAATTAAACCAAGGTATTGTGGTTCGCCTTGGGCACGGTGTGGTGCTGTTTATCCGCAGTGTCGCTGCCGCGATCCTCGGTCAGGTATTGCGGTCCGATCATCAAAGCGATATTGCCGTCACCTCTCCACTTGCTTTGTCCTCGCCAGATATGATGGCTTTATTGGCCCAGCTTGATCAGGTGGCGGTGAGCCAGCTACCGGTGTTATTACTGGGTGAGTCGGGTGTCGGTAAAGAGTTGCTTGCCCAGCGAATACATCGCCAAAGCCAGCGTGCGGATAAACCCTGGCGGGTACTCAATATGGCAGCGCTGCCTGAGCCTCTTGCAGTGGCCGAATTGTTTGGCAATGAGCGAGGAGCCTTTACTGGCGCGGAAAAACGGCTGGGTGCTTTTCGTGAGGCTGATGGCGGTAGTGTATTTCTCGACGAAATAGGTGACGCCCCTGAGGTTATCCAAACCCAGTTGTTAAGAGCTGTTGCTTCCGGGGAGATTCAGACCTTAGGTGGCACGCAATACCGAGTCGACGTCAGGCTGATCGCGGCTACAGATCAGAGCGTAGAGTCCAGTGACGGCTTTCGCAGCGCACTACTCAATCGTTTGGCGGGGATTGCGCTACGTATACCGCCACTGCGTGACCGGCGCGAGGATGTGGGCGTGCAGATGCGCCATTTTTTGACAGAGCGTAATGACGTTGAGCCTGTTTACCCCGTACTGGAGTCTGATAAAGATCCCTTGGTTGCGGCGAAGTGGGCGCGCATATTTTTTGATTTTGCCCATCGTTCTTGGCCGGGTAATACCCGCGAGCTTGAATTTGCTTGTGCGCGCTTAATGTTGGGTGTGGATAAGATTCCGGATCATTACGCGCTTGCAAAAACACCCGATAAACAGGCTATTGTTGTGTCCAACGAGCGTATTGTCGACGTATACAAATCCTGTGATTTTGAGGTGTCGCGTACTGCAGAGGCGTTAAAGCTCAGTCGAACGGCGCTGTATCGGCGCTTAGAGGAAATCCCCGAATGCAACTTGGTAAGCGATCTTAGCGACGAGGAAATTGGCGCTGCATTGTCAGTACATGACAGTCCGCGTGAAGCGGCGCGACAACTGGGCGTCTCCTTACGAGCGCTGAAGCCTCGCCTTCGTTGGCTGGCAAATTAGTTCGGTGAAATTATTTTCGGGGTTCGTCAGTCGTACACATGATACGGGTCGATTCGAGTATTTGGGGCGTTTAGGAAGCGGCGGCGAAGGTTTGGTTGAGTTGTTATGGGATAGGCAGCTGGCGCGCCGGGTAACGTGTAAGCAGTTGCATCGGAGCGAGGCAAGTCAGACCGGCTCCGAGAAGGCGCTAGATGTTGCACGTCGGTTGGCCTCAATTACCGTCGATGGGGTGCCCAGAGTCTTGCAACTGCTGTCTCGAAACGGGCAGGACTGTCTGCTAATTGAATACACCGAGGGCGTTTCGCTCGAGAGGTTGCGGTCTCAAGCGGTCCCGGTCTGGGGCGATATTGAAATTTTGAGTTTTGCGCTCGATCTGGCGCGCACCGTTTCAAAATTGCACCGGGGCGGCGTAGTGCACGGTGATCTTTCGCCAACCAACGTGTTGATAGATCCAAACGGGTGTGTCCGGCTGGTCGATTTTGGGCAAGCCGCGATGATGGGACAGTGCCTTAATGGCGCTATGACACCGGGATTTTCAGCGCCAGAGTGCACCGCTGGGGTTGCCGCCGATCCCAGTCTCGATGTCTATGGAATTGGGGCGCTGCTTCAATGGTTGTTGCACCCGTGTAAGTCCAATATCTCCGATTTGTCTGCATTGGGCCGTGTTAACGGTACTATTAAACCGTCGCATCTGCGCACGACCTTACATCGCTGCGCTGAAATGATGCTGTCGCCATTGCCCGAGCGTCGTCCCACTTTGGATGTTTTGATAGCGGATTGGGTGCGACTGGAACGACAGATGCCGGTATCGGCGCAAAGGCAATGGGTCACCGATGCCAAGATGCTCTCCGATGACCATAATGGTTTTGATGCGGATAAGGGAGTGCATTACCGGGGCGCTTTGGCCGGGGATGCCGCGTGCGCTGAATCAATGGTTTCTTTTGAGGGTACTCGAGAGCCTGTTGAGGTAAGTGCGGGAAAAAGCGCAGTTGAGAGAGCTGATGAGACGATTGCGCGATCGAATGCGGGTACCCCAGAGTCACGGTTTAGGTCGCCAATAGCTCAGTTCGTTTTAGCGCACATCTCACGTATATCTATTTGTGCCGCGATGATTTTAACAAGCGCACTTTTGCTCGCAGTGATGGTGACGAGTACTGCCGAGGGCAGTAAACCCCATTTTGCGATTAACCGATTTGAGGTTGCTGCAGTGACACGACTACCCGTGGCGCTGGACCGCGCCTGGTTGTTGTCAAGATTGTATCATCACGGTCGTGGGCTTGGCGGGCGTTCAAGTATGCATGGTGCCATTGAGAATGCTTTTGAGCTCAGCGTGGTTTGTATGGGTCAGGTATGTCAGCTCGGTCTTTGTCGCAGTGATGACGCTGGGGCAGCGCATCAGTCCTTGTTGTTTGCCGGCAGTGAGCTGGCTTTGTGGGACGGCGCTATTCGAGATTTGCTTCGCCTTGCCGTAATGCCGTTAGCCAACGACTAAGCACAGGTGCCGGCGGCGTCACAAGGTTATTGGTGTCCTCTATCGGTATGAGTTGTTCCAAGAAAAAGCCAAGAATGGCTTCAACTTCAGTCGGACGTTTTCGCTGCCAATCGCGCCGCATAGATGAGCAGTTTGCGCCAGTTTGCTCGGCGACCTGTTCAATAATAGCGGCAAGATTCTCTGCCAGAGCGGCATGACCTGCCCACCGGAGACGTGTCGTTATTTCGCTGACAGCTTGATCAAACTCCGGGCGCAGAGGGGCTTCGAGCACGGCGCCGTTATTGACATCATAAAGTGCAGTCATGGGGTTGATCGCGCAGTTGATGGCCAGTTTGGTTAGCAGTAAAGCACTGATATCCGAACGCCAGCTCGCCTGCCATGGTGCGCGTTCGAAATCTGCCATCCAGTCCGGCGCTGCTTCGCGCGACTGTAGCCATCCCAGCTGAGTTTCGCCTACGCCGGCGGGGCGCCAATGTCCGGCTGCGTCGATGGTACACCCCGCCGTTGTTGAACAAACGATGATGTTGTCCGTTTCAAGGCTGTTGGCGATGAGCTCTTGGTAACCCATACCATTGCCCGATAGGACAACAGTGGCAGTGGGCGTGAGCCGATGCGCCACGCTGTTAACAGCGCCTTTTGCATCAAAGGCCTTGGTGCTTACCCAAAGAAAATCGATGGGATCGGAGGCAGCGCAGGGCGACTGGCTAAACAGGCTTTTGCTTATAGCGCCGTTGTCATTAAAAGTCAGCTGGAGAGCTTCTGTGCAACCGAGGCGATTCAATACGGTTACGCCATGCCCCTGTTCGCTCAGGCGTTGAGCAAAGAGGCCGCCTAGCGCACCTATTCCCAAAATATGCCAGTGTGGAATGGCTATACGTGTATCTGCTGACATAGCCTCTCCCAGTGGCGGTTGTCGTGTGTGAATGGCTCTGTGGCAGCATACCAATTCCACTCAATGGCTCGGTACAGGCGCTGGGCATGATGCCAACTTTGGTAATCAGGATGGCTTCCGAAAATGCCCGCCAAAAATTTGCCCTCGCTCAATTCTGGCGATTGTAAGAAACAGGCCGCGGCGTCAAAGTAGGCATTACCTAAGCCTGCGTACTCCCAATCTATGGCGACTGCTCCCTGTGGTGCCAAGCGAACATTACTCGGGTTGAGGTCGTTATGGCAGAGCACTTTGGGTTGTACGGTCAGATACTCGATCGCTGTTTTTAATATCGGTAAGTCGACAGTAAATAATTGCTCGGGCGTGTAGCCTTTATCAATAGCCTGGCATCGATAGTGCTCAAGCCTACCAGCGAGGTCGATAACGGCTGCGGAATCAATTCTCGGTAGCGCATGGATACGTTTTATTAACTCCGCTAAGAGTGCGCCGTTAACGGCAATGTCCAAGGGTGGGAGGTACTCAGTGACCGTTGTGGCCATGCTGGCATCAACATAAACCAATCTTGGTGTCAGCTCGGCCGCCGCGGCTAACTGCATAACGGATAGCTCTTCTTGGGTTTGTATTCCCAAGCCGCGCGAAGGCGGTGCCTCGCGTATGACAAAGTCGATGTGTTCTTCGCCGCTCAGAGCTCGAACCCGCAGGGCACGATGCCGAGTGCCGTCATTGAGCTGTTCGATGATGTCGGGGCGGTGCTCAATCGGAGGTTTGACCTGCCAATGGCGGTAGCTCTCTAGGGCACGCGACGTCATTATAAGGGTCCGGGTTATCGAGACATTCTGAGTGGGGCTTGCTGGTCATAGTGAACTCGCCACTGCCAGTACCCTGCAAGCGCCAACACCACATAGCCTGCATACAGTGCGGCGGTAAGGTCTAGAGTGCGACTACCATACAAATAAACTGACGCTGCATCGATGACGATCCAATACAGCCAATTTTCCAATACTTTATTCGCTACTAGCCAAGTGGTGACGAGTGCGGCGATCGTTGTGCCACTATCCAAGTAGGGCATAGCCGCCTCGGTGTAGCGGGATAACAAAAACCCACAGATACCGGCTCCCAGTCCAATGATCGCGATCAGTAATACATGCCTTTGCATAGACCATCGCTGAATGCTGAGCGCCGACGCATGATCATCGCTCTGCCATTGGCGCCAGCCATAGGCGGCCATACCGATATAAAAAACTTGTAGTGCCGCCTCCATGTAGAGATTGGCTTGGGAAAAGATCCAAATATAAAGTGCCGCGCTAGCCGCTGCTGCTAGCCAACAGCTTCGCCGTTCTTTGATGGCCAACACCACGTAGGCTAAGGCCAACGCAACCGCAACGGTTTCGAGTAGCATGGTCAGGCCGGTGGGCCCACCTCGAGCGCGTGCTCAGGAATAAACTTCGCGACCAGCACTTGCCGGCCCGCACGCTCGTAACTTAGTTTCAGCGCTTTTTGAACAGCGTCAAAAACCGCGTCCCATTCGCCGGTGATTTGCGTACTCATGGAATTGGTCACGGCGGATACGGTGCCGTCGGCAATCAGGTCTTCAATAAAGGCAAGGACGTTGTTGTTAACGTCGCCCGCCAGTGGGTAAACGCTGAGCTCTGCCGATAGTCGCACGGTTGTCTCCTGTAAGCTGCTTTGCTGAGGTGCTCGAGAAAAGTACCTCAGCGCTGGTATTCGAGAGTGATACCCAGAACGCGGGGCTCTCCGTATTGGTAATAAGGCTCTGTAATGTACTCTTTGCGAGGGTCGTTGCCAAAGCTGCCAAAGCCCCGCACGAAATAGTCTTCATCGGCCAGATTACGGCCCCAAAGACGCCACACCCATGAACCCTGTGACCATTCAAGACTGCCGTTCCAGAGCTGCCGCGAAGGCGAGCGGGCCTCATGCCGGTCGGAAAAGTAGTAACTGTCCATGGCGGTGACTTCTAGCCTGGCTGTCAGTGAAGCCAGTGGTTGCCAGATTGCCGCGAGTTGTCCCATAAAGCTAGGCGCCTGGGGTTGGTCGCGACCACTGAGATCCTCACCCGGCGCGGTGGTGTAGTTGTCAAACTTGGCCTTTAGCCAGCCCGCGGATCCTTCAAAAGACAGGCTATCTGTTGCGCGCACGCGGACTTGCCACTCCACACCACGGTTGGTGCCGCGTGCGGCATTGTCTGTATGGTCAATAAATGCTGTGCTGCCATCCGGCCGCGGTACGGTGAGAGACTGCTTGGCCTGTTGGTCACGTCGATCCATGTTGAATAGCGTGAAATCGCTTTGCCACCGACCCTCAGGGCCCACCCAGCGCCAACCCAATTCGGTGCTGATCAACGATTCTTCTTCAAAGGATCCGAGAGTGCTGAAGGCGGTTTTCGCATCCGTGGGCAATGCCTCTAGAGAAGCGAGCAGGTTGGCATTGACGCCACCGGCGCGAACGCCTCGGCTAACGCTTAGGTAGAAATGATTCTGCGCATTCGGTTCCCAGGCGATACCGATACGTCCACTCCAAAGTGTGTCACCGAACCCTTCCGTAACACCGGCATTATCGTCGTAATCGATGTCGCGGCGTTCAAGTCGCAGGCCGGCGAAAGCGCTCAGATTGGCACTAATTTGGACGTCGATTTGGCCGAAAACAGCTGCTGTCTCGGTGTTTAAAGTGCTATTGAAAGGCGCGTTTAAATAGGTGTATGTCCGCGCTAACGTCTCCTCTTCGGTGCGGAGGTAGACACCTGCCACCCATGCGGTTTGGTGGCTACCGCCCTCGGTACGGATCTCAAAACTTGCCATGTCACGGTCGCGCGCGTATTGGTCATAGGAGCTGTACTCCCAATAAGGTCGAATGCCGACGTAGCTCCAATCTTCATCATAGGCGTAGACCGCGTCAGTTTGTGCGACGCTAAGTTGAGCGCTCCAGACCCGCGCACCATTGGCAGTCCAGCGCAAGCTCGCCGCCTGACTTTCTGTGCGATCCACACCGGGTTGGTCCGATAAGGTCTCTCGAGTGTTGTCCAGCGAGAACGCATCAAAACCGTTGTCGATATCGAAGTAGTGCAAGTTGAGATCGAGCGTTCCGGCGTCGAAGTGGCCGGAAAGCTGAGCTCTGACGGTCAATTCGTTCAAGTCATTGGTGTCATCACGATTAAGCCAGCGGTTGTCGATATGCCCATCGGAGCGGTACTGCTGGGCGGACACGCGCCCATTCCAGTGGCTGTTGAGGGCGCCGCCGCCAGCCATGCCGAGACGCGCGCCGCCATCGCTCTCGATGCCCGCGATGACTTTGAGATCAGCTTGGTCGTCGGCGGCCTTGGAGCGCATGTTGATGAGACCAGCCAGCGCATTGGCACCCAGCAGCGTGCCCTGAGGACCCCGCAGAATTTCAACCTGCTCGATATCCCACAGGGTAGCCACGGCGCCCAATCCGGTGTAATCGATGCCGTCCAGCAAAAGTGCCACCGAGGCATTGACGGGCTCAATGTACTGACTGCGCTCACCAATACCTCGAATTTGGAAAAATCGCCCGCGGGAGGCCCCGCTGGCAGTGTTGAGATTAGGCGCTGCCGACATCAGATCCTCTAGGTGCTGGGCCGCGCGGTCTTGAACCAGTGCTTCGGTAAAGACGGTTGCGGAAATTCTATTGCTGTCGGCCTCGCTCAGGGCTGCGCTGACCACAATTTCTTCAAGAGGCGGCGGCGTTTCTTGCGTATGACTGGCAGGGCAATACGAGCTCATAGCCGCGATCAGCGGGACAGCAAAAACAGAAGACTTTTTCATGATGACTCCACGCTAACGGCAGAGTCAGGTCAGGACTGGAGCAGTCCCGAATACCTGTCCCTACGCCGGCGTTATCCGGTTCAGGTTCAACGGGTCCGTCGAAGTAAAGACGTCTCAGGCACAGGCCACCCCGCAGGTTTCGGTGGTAGTATAACGCTTGAGAGCCGCTATCGCCCAGCGGCGAGATGGGGATTAGGAATTATGAACGATCCGCTGCTAGGTCAGCTGTTTGCTAACAACCGTCAATGGGCGTCGGATTGCTGTCATCGAGATCCCGATTACTTTTCGCGGTTGGTCGCCCAGCAGTCGCCGGAATACCTGTGGATTGGGTGCTCGGATAGCCGAGTTCCAGCAAATGAAATAGTGGGCTTGGAGCCCGGCGAAATCTTCGTTCACCGCAATGTAGCGAATCTGGTACCCCACACCGATTTCAACTGCTTAAGTGTGGTGCAGTACGCAGTGGACGTTTTGCAGGTTAAACACGTGATTGTTGTAGGGCACTATGGCTGTGGTGGTGTGCGTGCCGCGTACGAGAGTTCCGATCACGGTTTGATTGATAATTGGCTGCGTAATATCAAAGACGTGATCCATGATGCCCGGGATGAGCTCGCCACAATTCATGATGATGAGCGACGTATAGACCGGATCTGTGAGCTCAGCGTCATGCAGCAGGTTCACAATGTTGCTAGCACGACAATCGTGCAAGGGGCCTGGTCGCGAAACCAGCCTTTGGCGATCCACGGTTGGGTCTACTCTTTAGCCGACGGTTTACTACACGACTTGGAGTGTACTGTGGACGGCGCTGAACAAGTGCGTCCGGATTTTCGTATCGAGCCGAGTGCTGGGTAGTGGGAGCGCGTCACACTTTTGTCACATTGTTGCGGTTTACTTGGATATTGCTTGTGGCTTGTAAGCCGAAGGGCCCTAGCAAGGAAATATATACGGCTATGGGTTCACCACCGAATGTCCCTGATTACCGTTGCGATGTCATCAGCCGAAGCGGTGATCACGACCTACGCGAGCCTTGGCGTACGTTTTTTCTGCCCATATTGTCTGTCCGTATGTTCTGTCTAGGTAACTCGTGAAACGCCCCGTTGACTCCTTGAACTCATTGCGCGAACTCCAGGATCGATTGGAAGCTCAGATATTGCGCTGGGCCGAGCCCATGCAGCTGAATAGGCTCAAAATTACGTTGTTGGGGTTGCTGGCGATTTGGGCGGTTCTTAGTCTGACACGAGGCCTATGGTTGTTGTTACCTGCACCATCGGTTGCGCTTTCTAAAGCAACAGTGATCAATCCACCTACGGTAGCTATTGCGGACTCCGGATCTGTAGACGTCGATGTGGATTCTATGTTGGGTCTGTCGCTATTCGGTGACGGTATTACGCCTGAGTTGCCAGAACTCACCGAGGCCTTGATAGGAAACCCGCGAGACGGTATCGAGGCTGGAGCGCGGGAAACCCAGCTGGATATTACGCTCACCGGCATCGTCGCCAGTACTGATGACGGCCTGGGGTCTGTAATCATTGAGCGTTCAGGTACACAGACTTTGTATGGTGTGGGCGATATTATCACCGGTCTTGATCGTGTAAAGCTTGCCAAAGTGATGGCACAGCAAGTGGTCTTGGATAATCGCGGTACCTACGAATTACTTAAGCTGTTTGAGAATGATGCGCTACCCATTGCAGCGCAGGCCGCGATCCAAGCTGCTCCAGGGATTAGATCAAGAGATAACACAGCACCAGATGCGGCTAAAAGTGTTTCGGCAGATCAGCTTTCAGACAGCGTTTTAACCGGTAGTCGAGCACAACAAGTAGCCGTTTACCGCGATCGGCTATATAGCAATCCCCAATCCCTCTCGACGCTGGTAAATGTCAGTGCTGTTAGAGAGGGCGGTCAACTGAGGGGCTATCGAATTACCCCCGGTGTTGATCCCGAGCTTTTTAGCAGTTTGGGTTTGAAGGCCGGGGATATTATTACGTCGGTAAATGGCTATGCGCTTAGTGAGCCGTCAAATGCTGCGAAGTTGTATCAGATGATGCGCGACGTGACGCAAGCAACGATTGAACTCGAACGCAATGGGGCTAGTTTCTCCGTGGCGGTCAATTTGGACCAATAACAATGTCTTTATCTGCAAACATGTTACGAACAATGGATAAGCTCATGGCAAAGCGAGCAGTGACGAATGCGCGAACAAACTTACTGCGCTCTATAGGCCTCGCGATAACGCTCTTTGTGGCAACGTTAATGGCTTTGCCCAGCTATGCTCAGGAATACACGGTTAATCTAAAAGATACCGACATCCAAGAATTCATTAAGTTTGTCGCGGATGTGACCGGTAGCACCATTGTCGTAGACCCCGGAGTGAAAGGTAAGGTGCGGGTTATTTCCTCCAAGCCGGTTAGTAAAAACGAGCTCTACGATTTATTTCTCTCAATTTTGGATGTTCACGGTTTCACGGCAGTGCGAAGCGGTGGCGTCATCCGCGTCATTCAGAACAAAGATGCGCGCTCAGCGCCGGTGGGGGTAACTGACGGTGCTGCCGAATCGATTAATGACGAATATGTCACGCAGGTTATTCGGTTGGAAAATATTTCAGCCGCCAAGTTGATTCCCGTATTGCGACCGCTGGTGCCTCAGCAGGCACATATGGCGGCCTATGCGCCCAGTAATGCAATTATCATTTCCGATATACGCAGTAATATCGCGCGCATTGTCGACATCATCGACCGCATGGATAGCTCAGCCGTGCAGTCAACTAAGGTGATAAAACTCAAATATGCGGTTGCTGAAGATGTCGTTCAGATGCTGCAAACCCTGGAAAAAAAGACCCGCTCTGAGGGCGCGGAGGCTGACGAAGAGGTCACATTAGTGGCCGATAAGCGCACGAACAGTGTGGTGGTCACTGCCGACGAGCTGAGTGTTGAGCGTATTCGCGACTTGATTGGCTATCTGGATACGCCGCTTGAGCAGAGCGGCAATGTGCGAGTGATCTATCTTGAGTATGCCAATGCGACTGAAGTGGCTGAGGTACTAACGCGGGTTATGCAAAATATATCTCGCCTAGAAGGTGAAGGTTCTCGTAAGACGTCGGCAAGCAGCACCTCAACGATTGAGGCGGATGAGGGCACCAATGCGCTCATTATCACCGCCGATACCGATGAAATGGCGGCACTCGAAGCGGTTATTGCGCGACTCGATATTCGTCGCGCTCAGGTGTTAGTGGAAGCCATCATTGTTGAGATGGAAGTCAAAGAGGGCCAGGAGCTAGGTTTGCAGTGGCTATTTGCCAATGACAGTGGGGTGTTTGGGGGCAACATCAGTACTAGCAGTGCGCAACAATCGCGGAATGCCGCCCTTGCCAACTCGCTACTGCCCACTGACAGCGCCAGTGAAGACGTTAATGTGCGCGGTGTCGCCGGTGCGCTGAGTCAGATTCCCGGCACGACCTTGGGTTGGGGTGTGGTGGATAACGACTTGACCATGGCGGTGATTCTCAATGCTTTGGAAAGCACCGGTAATGCCAATATTCTCTCGACCCCCAGTCTGCTGACCCTCGACAATGAAGAAGCCTATATTACCGTAGGACAGCAAGTACCCTTTGTAACGGGCTCTTATACCAATACAGGCAGTAACAGTGGCTCAGTGCAGAACCCTTTTCAAACTATTCAGCGTGAAAACGTCGGTATCACTCTGGAGGTGACACCACAAATTAACGAGGGTGACTCGGTGGTCATGGAAATAGTGCAGGAGGTCTCCAGCATTAGCCAACAGGTGTTGGCAGCCTCAGACGTCATTACCAACGAGCGCAAAATCGAAACCAAGGTGCTGGCCAAAGATGGTGATATCGTTGTCTTGGGCGGTTTGGTCAAAGATGATGTACAGGACAGCCAGCAGGGTGTTCCCGTGTTGCAACATATCCCTTTGCTGGGGCGCCTGTTTCGCAACGACGTTGTGTCGGTCACCAAATCCAATTTACTGGTCTTTATCCGCCCAACTATCATTCGGGATGACGAGGATTTGGCCGGTGCCACGGCGGAGAAATATCGCTACATCCGAGAGCAGCAGTTAGAGCGGCGCGCGCGAGGGCTGATCTTTCTCGATGATGGTAGCTTGCCCTTGCTACCCAACTGGGATGAGCGTGTTGAGGCCCTGCCTGAGTTGCCGGAAGCGCCATGAAGTGTTGATAGTGTGACTGCCATGGACTCTAATCAAACGACAAACGACGAGGTGAAGCAGAGTACTGAGGATGACGCGAGTTTGGTGTCGATCAGTACTGATGCGCAGGCTGCCTCGTTGGGCTTGTTGCCATTTAGCTTTGCCAAGCGCAAGGGCGTAGTGCTGGAGCGGCAGGGTAACCGTGCCACGCTGTATTATCGAGAACCTTTAGCCTTGGACGGGCTCTTGGAAATTCGGCGCTCGGTAGGTCCTATTCAGTCACTTCAGCCGCTTGGCGATGAGGCCTTTCAGGCACGTCTGACCCGTGCTTATCAGCGCTCAAATAGCGAAGCGGCACAAATGGCCGAAGATATTAGCTCCGATGTGGATTTGTCTAAGCTTGCCGATGAAATCCCCGACCTGGGAGATCTCATGGATGCGGAGGATGATGCGCCGATCATTCGCTTAATAAATGCCATCCTGTCGCAAGCGGCCAAAGACAAAGCGTCTGATATTCACATTGAGACCTTTGAAGAACGCTTAAGCGTACGCTACCGCATTGATGGTGTGCTGAGCGAGGTGCTGTC
>Ga0181571_10002607_pt1 | contig 13429 bp, 6 predicted proteins | sample 101ome_17_FD_132440 | JGI IMG/M metagenome (GOLD analysis project Ga0181571, IMG submission 132440) | Coastal salt marsh microbial communities from the Groves Creek Marsh, Skidaway Island, Georgia - 101407AT metaG (megahit assembly) | ecosystem: Environmental > Aquatic > Marine > Intertidal zone...
GGTGCCGTCGGGGGAGAAATGCTGCTCCTCGGACAAGAGGTGTCTGGATTGGAACCCGGCGAACCGACGATGTCCCACCGCGGGATGCGTGGACATGCCAGATTGGGAAACAGGGAAAGTCAACAGCATGGTGGGACTTTTTCGAGACAAGTCCCAGTTCAGCCAGGACATTTCAAGCTGGGACACGTCGCGGGTGACCGACATGCAGTCGATGTTCTCAAACGCGGCGGCTTTCGACGGTGACATTTCAAGCTGGGATGTCTCCAGGGTTGAGCATTTCGATCGTTTTGTCGCGTGTTCTGGCACATGCCAATTCACGGGCAGCCACCTGAGCAGGTGGGACACGAGCTCCGCGAAATCGATGGCCAGCATGTTTGAGGGCTGCTCACGCTTCAACAGCGATATTTCCCGATGGGACGTGCGCGGTGTGACCGACATGTCCCGCATGTTCGAGAACGCGAGCGCATTCACCGCCGACATCACGCGGTGGCAGACAGACTCCCTGGTGAATTCTTCCAACATGTTCCTCGGTGCCGACACCTGGCGGACTCTACATGCGCATTGCGGTGATACTGCCAAACCTTTCTTCGATGAGGACACGTGTCTGCACTACCCAGATAAGGTGAACCAATATGAGGACCATCACTCCGGTCCCCCTTTCGCGTGGGCCCGCCTCGTCAAGCGATGGAGACGCGACTTTTTCTTCGGCGAGGACATGAAGGTCGATGCGGCTAATCACGAGTTTGGCTCCCGCGACGGACACGTATCCGTATCGTACGACGGAAAGCGGATCGCGGCTGCTGGGACCGTCGAATCGTGTACGTCCGAATCGTGTACCTTCATCGTGTACGTCCGCGTTTTTGAGTGGAACGACGATGAAGGCTGGAAACGCGCCGGCGGCGACGTCGAAACAGGTCAGGATTTGGCCGGCGAGCTCTGTCTGTCTGGCGACGGGAAGCGACTCGCCCTGGGTGACCCGAACGGCCGCGCCGTACACGTGTATCGTTGGAACGCAACAAGTTGCGATTGGGATCGACTGGGCGACGCCCTCGAACAACCGTCCGGTTCCGACTTTGGTCACGCCGTCTCGCTATCCCGAGACGGCTCCGTGTTGGCCGTCGGCGCGCCGGACGGCTCGGGCTCGGTTCGAGTGTTCAGGTGGGACGCCTCGCGGGCATCTTGGTCTCGGATGGGAGTCGACATCGTGGGACCCCACGGCACGGACGTCCCCGCGCGACTCGGCGCCGCGGTGAGCCTTTCCCTCGACGGAACGCGCCTCGCGGCGGCGGCGCCGGGCGCGGGCTTCGCGTTAGTCTTCGGGTGGGACCGCGCCTCGAGCTCGTGGTCGAAGATGGGCGGCGATTCGACCGCCGGTGCGGGTCGAGTCCTGACGTCGATCGCCCTCTCCGGCGACGGCACTCACCTCGCCGTCGGCGCTCCCGACGCCGATGACGGGGTCGGGGTCGTCGCGGTGTACCGTTGGACCCGGACCCGCGACGCGAACGGATCGACCGGATCGACCTGGGAGGCGGCGGGCGAGTCGGGCCCCCTCTCCGGCGCCGTCGCGGGCGACCGGTTCGGATCGACCGTCTCGCTGTCCCGGGACGGCAGCCGACTCGCGGTCGGCGCCGAGCGCGGGGTCGACGGGGTCGACGACGGATACGTCCGGGTCTTCGACTGGAACGCCGAGGATTCGAGCTGGCGAATGGCGCCCGCGGTGAACCTCGACGGCGCGCCCGGCGAGAGGTTCGGGCGAAACGCGCGGCTCTCCGGCGCGGGCGCGATCCTGGCCGTCGGTCGCAACGAACCGGTCGGCTCCGGCGGCGGGTGGGTGATTCCCCACGCGCTCGAGTGCGACGCGGAAGCCGCTGGCGCGCCGCCCAACGGCCGGACCGGCGGGTGCTCCGCCGTCGCTCGGCTCTTGAACGTCACCGGCGGCAACGCGACGTGCGCGCCCGAGTGCGACGACGGGTTCGACCTGACGGAAGCGAGCGCGTGCGATCCGTTCACCGGCGGGTTCAGGTCGGGGCGGTGCCTGTGCGCGTGCGACGACGCCTGGCGCGCGAAGGGTTTCTACATGTAGTTCAGACGGAGCATCTGTACAAATTCTCAACCGCGCGGTCATGGTTACGTGACGACGCGGACGCCATCCGCGGGGCAGCCTCGACTGCGGAGTCCGACGAGATCTAGAAGACGAGAGCTCCCCGTGCGTGTAATGAAGACTCGCACCTTCGTACCTTCTTCGTGAGCACTTATGAGTACGGTTTCGCGCGTCCCTCTCCTCCTTGGCCAGTTGGCAGTCTGGGATTCTCTTCGGGTTCGCCCGTACCAGTAGTTTTCTGCTGGAGGTCAGTTCCGAGCACGTCGATCCCTCGCGCACTCGACGCGGCGCCGCGGGTGGGACGCCCGAGGTCGGGCGACCGCCTCCCCCGCATGGCGCCGATGATGGAAGACCAGGGATTAGAACGAACGGTCGACCTGGCGCGTTACCCCCTCGCCAGCCGAACCTTCCGCGAGAGGTGTCGCCTCGAGCTCGACCACGAAGGGGCGCTCGTTTTACCGGGCTTCATGCTTGCACCCGCGGTAAACGACGCGCTATCCCAATCTCTGGCGCGTGAGGGCGACGCCTTCTTCTGCACCAAGTCCCACAACGTCTTCCTTCTAAGTCCCGACCCGGACCTGCACAGCGAACACCCGAGGAACCGCGAGGTTTCGTCGTCCAAAGGGATCCTCGCCGACGATCAGATTGACCCTCGGTCGCCGCTCAGGGCTCTGTACGATTCGCCCACGTTTCGCGATTTCCTGCGCTCGGTGACTGGCGCGAACGGCGCGCTCCATCCGTACGCGGACTCGCTCGCCAGCGTCAACGTCCACGTCCAGCGCGCGGGCCAGGAGCTGGGATGGCACTTCGACAACTCATCCTTTGCGGCGACTGTCATGCTTCGGCCCGCGACGATCGGCGGTTTGTTCCAGTACTGCCCCGGGACGAACCGAGACGCGGCGGACGAACGCGGGGTGATGGAGGCGGTGACGAGGTGCCTCGACGGCGACGCTCCGGTCAGGACGCTGACGCCGGGACCGGGAGATCTCACGATCTTCCGCGGGAGGAGAGCCCTGCACAGGGTCACGCCCACCGGCGACGACGGCGCGGCGAGGATAATCGCCGTGCTTGCTTACAATGAGGAGCCCGACCAGCGGCTGTCGTCCACCGCGAGGATGACCTTCTTCGGGAGGCTCGAGTGAGAGCCGCCGCGTAGACCGGGGACGGACGGGGCGCTCGATCGCCTGTGAACGCGTAGACGTGTGATTAGCTAAGTGTAGTCTCGCTAGTCCTAGCTAGAGCTAGTAGCTTTGAAGTCTCGAGAAGTTGAGCACAGACGGCCGTGACCGCGCTGCTAGAACCCGGAGGTCGTGTCCAGCAGCCTGTTCGACTCCGCGCACGACGCGCACCATCCGAGCGGGTGTTGACCGAGCAGCGCCTTCTCCACCGGATCGGCGCTCGGGTTCGCGACGATTCCCTTCTCCTCAGCCGCTCGAAGGGCCTCCGCGGTGGAGGCTCCGCACAGTGGACAACGCTTCGTCCGTCTCGCCTCTGCAGCTTCCGGCCAGGACCCGCCGTTGCCGTAGTTCCGGTCGCTGATGCCGTCGCGAACGTCCGCGAGCACGGACTGAAACCCATCTTTCGCAGCCTTATCCCTGCCCTTTCTCACGCGGTCCGCCAGCGCCATCCAACCGGTCATCACGTCAACCTCGCCCTTATCGGGTTTGGATTTGTCGTCGCGATCGAAGGGGTTGCGAAAGGGGCCCGCTCTGACGACGAGCGCTCCTCGCGAGGATCCGACGGGCGCGCGGACCCTCGAGTGACGCAAGTCCCGCGCGAGGGGCGGTGTGCTGGCGGGAACCCGAGCGAACGTCGACATGGGCGTGAGGGCGAAGTGAGCCACCCGGAAGAAGAACAAGAACCGGTCCACCCGGCACCAGTCTCTGCTCCTATCTGCGTGGCCACCTGCTCCAGACTGGCCACAATTTGACGGATTCGTGTCGAAACTCGAATTGGAGCCACGAGGGCGGCCACTTCGACGAGCGAGACGACCGCACCGGGCAGCGAAGCGCCCTTCCGTCCTCGTCCGCGTCGAATTAATACCGACGACGCGTCGAATCCATACCGCGCGCGCGGTCGGAGGCTCGGCCCTGGGCACCCTCGGGACGTCGATCTGATTTGATTTGATCATGGCGACGAATTCCCGGACCGCGCTCTGGTGGTGCCTCGCGTGCATCGCGTGCATCGCGTCGCCCGCGCTCGCCAAGGTTGAGACCGGCACGGTCAAGCTCGACAGCGTCACCACCGAGCAGCTCATCGGCAGGTTCGGCGTCACCGAGAAGGGCAGCCTGACGCTGAAGCTCACCACCGCCAAGAAGGGGTGGGAGCGCGGCGAGCACGCGCTGCACATCCTCGTCTTCCGCGACGAATCGTACAAGCGATGGCGCGACATGATCAAGAAGGGATCGTTGTGCCAGGAACGCAACAGGCTGGCGGACATAGAGAAGGCGGTGGACCTGCCGCACCCGCTCGCCACGCACGCGGGTCACGGTTTCGAGTACTTTGTCGATCCGGAAACGGGTCGCTCCTACCGCATCAACCTCGAATCCGGCGAGAGCGACTGGGCGGAACCGGACGACCACCCGGAGGGACCCCTGAACCGCGTCGAGCACAGGGAGACCACGTTCACCACGTCGCTGTCCCACCACCGCCCCAAGGGCCGCGGGCGCGACGTCGAGAGGGTTCCGGTGAGCGCGCACTGGTACGTCGTCGTCGCCGACTGCAGGTTGGAGTTTTACGACGCGCATCCCCCGCCGATGAAATACCACCTCACCTTCCTGCGCGGCGACGAAGGGGACCGCGGCGGTACCTCGCACCTCCCCGCGGACCTTCGCGGCGTGGGGGTCCTCTACTGGACCCTGCTCGTCGCCATGGTCGCCCTCGCCGTTCCCGGCCGCTCGGCCATTGTCGCGCAGTATCGCCGGCTGGGCAGGGTGCACGCGCTCGTCGTGGGCGTCTGCGCGGCGTACGCGCTGCAGACGGCGTCCATCGCCCTGGAGCTGGCGCACCTCGCTGTCTTCTCCAGAAACGGCGAGGGTTTGCAGTGGAGGTTCACCTTCTTCGCCGCGGATTTCGCGGCGGAGGTTGCGCAGGGCGTCGCCGAGCTTCTCGCTTCGCTGATGCTGCTCTTCCTCGCGTGCGGCTGGACGACGGTGAGCCTCGGGACCGCGGGCGCGAGGCTGCTCGGATCGCTGGAGAGCGGCGGCGGCGGCGGCGGCGGCGGCGGCGGCGGCGGCGGCGGCGGCGGGTCCGCCGGGTCGGCCGGCGCGGAGGCGGAGAAGAGGGAGGACGAGGCCGGCCGGGCGCGGCGCGGGGGCAAAAACGGGGGCGGGCTCAGTCGGGAGATTCGCGATCGCGTCCCCGACGGCGTCGTCGCCGTCTTCAAGGGGCTGCTCAAGGACGACGACGACCCGCGGGTCAAGGCGAGGATCCAGTCCGTGACGCGCGCCCTGCAGTCCCCGGCGCGGCTGTTCGCGAGGGGCGCCGCGGCGGCTTCGTCGGTCAGTCGGCCAATCGGGTCGGTTCCGGGATTCGATCCGATGACGCGCGCGGCGAGCGGGATGTCGCTCGGGGCGTTCCTGGTGGTGGCCCTCGCGTGCGCGCAGATCTTCCTGGAGATTGCGTCGAGGACGTACACCGACGACTTCAGCGGGTTCCACGATCACGAGCACTGGCCCGGGTACGGTTTGTGCGCGCTGCGACTGGCGCTCGCCGCGCTCTTCGCCGTGGGCAACGCCAGCGCGCTCCAGTCGGCGGAGATGCAGGACCCGGACGCGGCCAGGTTCCTTCGCGATCTTCGCGCCGTGGGGTTGGGTTGGATGCTGGCGTTCCCCGGGCTCGTGGCCACCGCGTGGATGCTGCCGGCGATGTGGCGGCATCGATGGGTGACGGGCGGGTGCGTGCTGCTGCAATCGACGGGGCTCGTGGGGCTCGGGTACCTCGTGAGCACGAGCGAGAGGTTCCTGGCGGTGTCGACCGTGGCGCCGAGGAGCGCGAGCGTCGCGGGTAACGTGGCGGGATCGCGCGGGATCGCGTCGAAACTGGCCGTGGACTGAAGCACGTGGGATTATGATGATTTTAAACATGACAAAACTGCGTCGCGCCGTCGTCGACGCCAACATCCTTTTTTTTCATCGCTGTTTCCCATCCTTGTTGACAATCTCGTCGAATCCCTCGTTTTCCTCCGTGGGAAGAAGCAGCGATTCCAGGCTCGGGCACACCACCTGCGTCGGCAGGGGATCGATCACGCTCACGATCGCGGACTCGACCCTGTAAACGAGCTGGTCGATCTCCTTCTGCATCATCTTGTGCTCCATCGGAACCGCGTCCCACTTCATCCGAGCGTCCGCGAGCTCCGCGGCTGCTTTACGGAACGCGAGCCGCCTCTCCTCGATGCGGTTCTGCCTCAGCCATCCCTGCAGAGCCGTGCTAAACGCGACGGTGATGGCAACCCACTCGGGCCTTCCCACTGTGGCGAGGATGGATCCCACGGCGGACAAGACATAGTTGCAAACCTGAACAAGCACGGAATAGAAATGAAGCACCGCGTACTTCTCGCGGAACCTCCTCAGCTGGATGGAGAGGCGGTAGCGGACGTAGTCCCTCGAGTTGATGGTCGCCAAGCCGCTGTCCTCGAATTCCTTTAGCTCGGCTTTCGCCCTGACCTTCGACTTGGTGAGTTGTTCATGGAACACAGACGCGATTCCTCCGTGCTTGCTCTGCAGCCTGTCGAGCTTTGTCGCCCCTTCCGCATGAATCTTGCTCGATTTTTTAGCAAGTGGGGACATCACAGACGATAACAGCGATGGCACGGGTGTCTTGGGAACCCGAGGTTTCTTTATCGTTCCCAGCTGTGGAGTCGTGAGCTGCGGAAGTTTGCCTTGAGGCGCCTTCACGCCTGGCGTCTGATAGCTCTGCCCTGGAATTTCCAAGGCAAAATGTTGAGCTCCGGCGATTCCGCCCTGAGCCTGTCTCATCTGGCCTTGCAAGCGGAGCTGATGTCGACGGTACTGTGGAACGGTCATGTTCGCCGCCCTCGCCAGCTCCGCCGTTTTCTGCTCCAGGTATTGGGACACTGATATCCCACTCGCTGCGGCCATCAACTCGGTATACTTGGCGCGCTCAAGCTGAGCCGTCTGCGCCAACCGCTCGGCAAACTCCTGCCAACCGCTCGGCCCTTCACCAAACCCAGCCCTCGACGCCTGCAAAAACATGTACTGCGGGACCGTCCACCCTTCCGCCGCGGCTTGCTCACTGATGAACGTGAGAACGTCCGACTTGGTCGCCTTGGCCAGTTCAACGATGAAACGGACGACGTCCATGTTGTCAGTCTCCTTTGCCAAATCCGCCATGAACTCGTGGATCTGCTTGTCAACCGCATCAGCCTCAGCGGCGAGATATGCTGAGACACTCGTGCGTTTTGTCTTGGCACCCTTGACGACGCTATCCAAAAGCATGAGCTGACTGCTTCCCAGTTTCTTCAGCTTCGCGGGGGTTCCCGGACTCATCATCCCACCAGGACTAATCACGCCCGACGCGCCTCCAAAGTCACCTTCCAGCCGCCGGGCCGGAGTGCCGATGCTCTGCGCCGCGACAATAGTCTTACCTCCAAACGATTGACCGCCAAAGGTCTGGCCGCTGCGAGCCTGAATCTCGGTGTTCGCCGCGTCGACGCCTCGCTGCATATTCGCGTCCATGTTTCTAGCGGCTTCGTCCATCCTAGTTGCCAAGGGCGTGGCAACCGCGATGGGGCTCATCATGTCGAGGTCGAGGGCGCCAAGCCTTCCTCCTGAGTCGTCGAGGTCGTCGTCGCTGACCTCTGCCGTCGTTGGGTCGTTACCGCCTGGGGTGACCATTTTTTGAGCTCTAGACTTGCTGGGGACGCGCCTTCTGTGCAGCTGCGTCGCCGTGAGCTCCTTTTCGGTGCCCTTCTTCTTGATTTCCTCCTTTCGCCCCCTGTCCAAGACACTCGACAGCTCTGACAGAATCGCCCCAGACTCGGAAAAGTCGTAGTTTATCTTCTCAAGTTGACTGGCCAGTTCCGCTTGGCGTCGAGTGATGACATCACCGGAAGACTGATCATTCTCGTCTGGCTTGTTGGATTCGTCTTCATCCTCGCTTGGATCTTCGTCATCTTCGTCACCGCTCATTCGTTGAAGCGCTTTTCGATTCCCAACCCTCATGGCCTCGAACTGACGTTGCTTTTCCAGGGATTCTTCGATCTTTTGTCTTTGCCTGTCCATTTTGCTTTTCCGATCGATGAAGCTATCGCTGAAGTTCAGTGCCCTCAAGCGATAGATGTACAGTAAACTTTCAACTTTTGCGTTGGCACGCTCCGCAATGATCAGCATGTTGTTGAAGTTCACAAAGTTCTCGATGTTGTTGAGAATTACCAGTACCGCGGGAGCTCCGACGGCTATCCATTTCAAGCCCGTCTTCGCTGTCGAATGGTCCCCTGAACCGAGACTCATGCTGTCGAGATTGCTGACGAAGACGGAGGCAAGCGTGGCTGCCAATCCAAAGAAAATCGTAGCCAGCAATAGCTTTGGCTTCCACACCTTGTATTCCTTGATTGTCCTCTTGTAAGACTTGATCCTGCGTTGCGCCGTCTCGATGAGTTGGTCCCCTTGCAGTTCGATGCGAAAGAGTCGCTCGAGCGCGCTGGAATCGTCACTCTTGATGGAATGCAACATGAGAGATCCCTTCTTCAGAATCTCACGAACCATGTGCGCGCTCTCCACACCTCTGTTAAATCCGATTTTGCTTCTGATCAGCTTGTGCGCCTTGTCCGCGTTGAACTTCTCCGCCGTTCGCCTCAGCCACATTTTCATCCAGATATCGGAGATGCGACCGGAATCGTCGAGCACGATCATCGGCACGTCCCAAATCGCCGCCTGGTGCATCTGCTGCAAAACGCTCACGCCGCCGGTGCACGTGACGGCGAGGGCGTGACGCTTTAGAATTCGCGCGAGGGCAATCATGAGATTAGCCTTCGCCAGCGACATCGAAGTGCCGTTCGGAACGACGACGAACCCCAGCGCGGGATAAAGGTTAGAGAAGGCACTGCCGCCGGAGCCGCTGTCCTCGTGGTGTTTCTTGAGGGCATTTATGGCCATGGATATGTACCGTTTCTCGACGACGACCACAACCCTCGGCTTGGTGGGACGGAACTTCCTCACGGCTTCACCGAGCATGCATTTGGGCTCGTCCCGCATGGTCTCCATGCTCAGCGGGTACGAAATGCCATCGGCGAGCTCGCCGAATATTTCAGTCTCCGCGTCGGTCGCCATCGATTTCATCACGAGGGCGTTCATGAAATCGCAGACGGCGATGCCCTCTTCGTTCTCGATCACCTGCGCGAATACTTGGATCGCGTCTTGCACCTGCGACATGGTGGTCATCTTGGACCTGGTCATCGCGCTGCGCTTTCGTTCGTGACGTTCTTTCTTGAGGTCCGCGTTGAGCAGCCTGACCCTCTCGCGCAGGGTTTCCCGCGACTCGGCCGGGTTGGTCAACTTTTTGAACGCGATGGACGCGTGCGAGTCAAACACGGCGGCTTCCCACTCGGACAATTCGAACTCCTCCTCCCGGGCCGGAGGCTGGATCTCGTCGACGCGGGCGGCGGCGGCGGCGGCGGCGGCGGCGGCTTCGGCGGCCGCCGTCCCTTTGGACGACGACGGCTGCGCACCTCGGCTCAAATCTGCGTCGCCCTTGGGCCCGGGCGCGTTTTTCTTAGTCTCCGCCGCTCCATCCTCCCTTCGTTCCGCTCGGGCCTTACCGGATTGTTCGAACCCCGCGGTCGCCTTCATCAGGATGCCGATCTTCTTGGACGCGCCCTTGAACTTCTTCAGCAGGTTTTTCTTCCGTTTGTACTCGATGTAGTCCTCGTAGGATGCAAACTCCATCTTTCTGTTTGCAGCCGCCTCCTTGGTGCCCGAGGGAAAATCCGCATGCCACATCGGCGCGGTGACTCCCGTGAGCGAACCCGCGAAGAGCGCCACGACTGGTGCGGTCTTGCGACTTTCCATGCTGCTGCGGTATTCCTCCTGTCTCTTCAGCTGACGCAGGAACTGCGCGCCCGGGTCCGCCGCGAACGGGTACGTGCCCGCCTCGATCTCGGCCTCGAGCTGACTCACCTCGTAGTTGATTGCGTTTTCGAACTCCTCGACGGTGGCGCCGAACGGCTGAGACCGCTCTTCCTGTGTTATGACGGGTTCCCACACCCCGTTGATGAGGCGCCCGTCGCTTATATCGAGGATCCTCGCGGCCAGCTCGTCGGGAATGTCGAGCTCCACGGGAGCGGTGGGAGCGGATTGCCTGGGCACATTTGGATTTGGATTCGGGTTTGGAGTTGGATTCTTGGCTCCCGGTATCCTGACCTTGCCGAGCAGCTTGGAAATATCGCCGGCCTCCTTGCCCGGCGGGCCACCTTCGCCACTCATGGCGGACGGCGTTCAGAGGGTCGAGAGCACCCTGAGCCACGACCCGGTCGGCGGCCTTATTGTCGTTGGGCAATTATTTGGCCGTGGGAAAACGGCGGAACGAAAACAGGCAAAACTCCACCCTTCTGTCAGCAGGTCAGTCTGCGTGCACTGCGCGAGGTGGCGCCAGGAAGTTGGCTGCAGGTGAGATTCTTTTTTCCCGTGCGTTTCTCGTTGTCGCTATCCCCGCTCGTCACTGCGTGCTCGCACCCGCGTCGGCGTCCAATCCGAACAGTCCAATCTCCACCATAAACTCGGATTGCTCCCCTTCCCGCAGGAACGTCAACGCGGTGGAGAACTCGTCCATGTCCCTCGCGTCCTCCTCCCTCGGCGGCGCCTCCTCCTTCTCGTCGGAACCGTCCCCGCCGCCGTCCTCGCCGTCGCCGTCCTCGAGCTCCACCGCGGGCGTCGCCACCAGCCACGCGAACGTGTACGTGCCCTCCATGGTCCCCGTGCGGGTCCGCAGCGGGCAGGCGGAGGCGTACTCGAACGTCTGCCCCGGCAGCAGCACCGGCTGTTGGCCGACCACGCCGGGACCGGCCACCTCCTCGACGCGCTCGTCGCCGTCGGTGATTATCCACCGCCTGCGCCTGAGCTGCACGATCTTCTCCGTGCGGTTCGTGATGCGAACGCTGTACGCGAAGAAGTACTGGCCGCTCTCCGGCCTGCTCCGGCTCGCCACGTACTGGGACATCACGCGGACGTTGACCCCCTCGGTGGTGACGTCGCTGTGGCACGGAACCTCGGCGGGTGGTGGCGGGGGCGGGGGCTCGAGGGACGCCACGAGGTCCCTGAGCGCCGCGGCGTCCTCGAACCTCTCCTCCTCGATCGCCGCCGCCAGCTCCCGCTTCGCCACGTGGCACTCGTCCCGCTCGAGCGCCTCGTTGAGCTCGTCCCTGAGCCGCGCGGCGAGCTCGAAATCCTCAGCCCTCGCCGCAGCCTCCATCGACGTCCGAAGCCTGTCCTGCAGGTTGGCCCTGTCCTCGGCCTCGCGCCTGCGCCGGTCGGCGTCGGCCTCGTCGTCGGACGTCTCGGCGACGGATGACGCGGCGTCGTCGTCCGAGGCGGCGGCGGCGGCGGCGGCGGCGACACCCGCGGCGGGGCCGACGCGGGTGAGCTTCGGCCCTCGGGGAAGAAGCTTCATCAGGGATCGGCCGCGGGCGAGGCGCGCGCGCGCGTCGCGTCGTCGGGTCGAGGCCCCGGGCGCGAGGGACCGCGCCGGGGGCGATGCCAGAGCTCTCGCGGTTGACATGGTCGGGAGGACGGTGCGTGCCACGCGCGTCGTGGCGGTGACGAGCCCTTCCTCCCGGAAGGAGACGAGCTCTCGTCTCTCGGCCGAGAACTGGCCAATGAGATCGAACGGCGGGTCACCGCGGACAGCAGGATGCTGACCTGGACCTTCACACCTCCGCCGCGACGCTCCCGACGTCGCCCCGAACGCGCGCCTCGCGCGGAGCGAACAGACCCAGAGAGTCATCTCACGCGATTGATCCATGAGCGTCGTGGCGCGACACGCGGCGTTCCCGGCCAGCCCCCGCGGCGTCGCCACGCTCGACCAGAGGCGTCATCGGATAGCGGCCAGGTCATCATCGCGCGGGTTGGCGCGACCCATCCGCGCCGTGGCGAGGCCGAGCCGGATTACCGAGGAGTCCGCATCCGCGACGACGCGCCGCGAGGCTGCCGTTAGCGCCGCGTTCGCGCTCGCCGCGCTCGTCGCCGGCCCCGCCGTGCGTCCCCGAGCCCGCGCGCGCCCTCCCGGTCGCCGGTCGCCGGACGCCCGTCGCCAATTATTTCTCTCCCGCCCAACCCCGTCCCATCATCAACATCATGATCCGTCACCCCCTTCCCTTCTCCCGACGCAGGAGGCGACGCCCCCGAGGCAGTCCTTCGAGGTTCCCCCCGACGCATTCAAGCCCTTACCCGGAACTAACCCCCCGATCATGTACTACGACATCAAGGGCGGCGGGTCCACCGAGGGCGGCGCCAGGCCCGGCCAGAGAGTCGCCGTGCACTTCGACGTCAAGTTTCGCCGCATCACGATCGCGACGTCCAGACAGGGCGCGGGCGTCACCGGAGGCGTCCCGTACGGCTTCCAGGTGGGCGCCCCCGCGGGCACGCCCGGCGGGCCCTTCATCAAGGCCTTCAACGAGGGCATCAAGGGCATGGGACCCGGACAGTTCAGGCGAATGATCGTACCTCCCGAGTACGCGTACGGCAACCAGCAGGTGCAGGAGATACCGCCAAACTCGACGCTCACCGTGGACCTGGAGCTCCTCAGCGTCGCGGCGAGGGCGTGAGCGCGTGGAAACCCGCGAGTCCGTGAGAAAGGGACGGACGCCGGGCGTGCGTCGAGAGGGGGAGGGAGGAGTAGGAGTGGGGGGGGACTCGTCGGCCGCGCGCCCGCTTTGAACTTATTTCAGCTCCGCTACGTGTACGGGACCAACATGAACAACCCTCCTCGACAAAAACCCCCGGGGTTGCGCCAACCGGCCCCCCTTTTACTTTTACCACCCGCCGTCCCGTCCCCTCCCTCGCCCGCACGCCTCGCCCGCTTCCGTCCCGTCGCTCACTTCGCCGCGCGTTTCGCCGCGTGTCGGGTGGTGATGTCCTCCACGAACGCGTCGGACAAGGCGCCGTCGCGCTGAAAGTCTCGCATGTGCAGGATCGGCACGCACCCCAACGCGGCGACCGACGGACCGTCCTTCGCGGCTTCGTACTTTTTGGGCTCGAACGGCGTCAGCAAAGCCTCGCCCGCGTCCGTGCCGATCTTGGCGCACACGGACATGAGCGCGTCGAGCGAGTTCATCTTCATGTACGGGCACGACGCGCAGCCGCCCTCGGCGCTGCA
>Ga0181571_10002609_pt1 | contig 13426 bp, 9 predicted proteins | sample 101ome_17_FD_132440 | JGI IMG/M metagenome (GOLD analysis project Ga0181571, IMG submission 132440) | Coastal salt marsh microbial communities from the Groves Creek Marsh, Skidaway Island, Georgia - 101407AT metaG (megahit assembly) | ecosystem: Environmental > Aquatic > Marine > Intertidal zone...
GACCCTGTCTCGCGCTTACCCAGAGGGCGCGGCGTATCATAGCCAACATATACACCAGCCACCAGATCAGGTGAAAAGCCAATGAACCACGCATTTGTATTGTCATTTGTAGTGCCTGTTTTGCCAGCAAGAACCAGCCCTAGATCCTTGATTTGACGACCTGTTCCTCTGGTAATTGCACCTTCCAGCATGGATACCATCTGAAAAGCAGAGGCTTTATCGGTTAGCTGTTCACGCGTATCAACAAGCTGTGGCACTGGCTGTTCAGACCAGCCTTCAGGCACATCACATTCAGCACAATCACGCATATCATGCTTTAAAATGGTGCGCCCATATCTGTCTTGAATCCTGTCAATCAGGCTTGGCGTTATTTTCTTGCCGCCATTAACTAGCTGGCCATAGGCGGCCGTCAGGGCAAGCAGATTAGTCTCGCCTGCTCCCAAAGACATAGACAGATATTCTGGCAGATTGTCATTTATGCCGAATTTTGCCGCATATTCTCTGATCATCGGCATGCCAATATCCATCGCTAGCCGCGCTGTCATCAGATTTCGTGATTTTTCAATCCCTACACGCATGATCGAGGGGCCATAAAAGCGTCTGGTGTAATTGGCAGGCTTCCATTTAGGTTTGCCCTGCCCCTGATCAACCACCAGTGGCGCGTCCAGAATTCGCGTGGTAGGCGCATATCCCTTATCAAGGGCAGCCAGATATACAAAGGGCTTGAAAGCGGAGCCAGGCTGTCGTTGCGCCTGAATCGCACGATTAAATTCTGATACCCGATAATCATAGCCCCCGCTCATCGCAAGCAATCTGCCAGTATGCGGGTCAAGCGCTACAATTGCACCTTCCACCGCCGGACGCTGGCCAAGCGCATAATCATATTCTTGTGGGGTGAATGTCTCACTAACCAGATCAGGGGCTTCTGAGGGTGGCTGGACAATGACAATATCACCTGGCGAAAGTGCTTCGGTAAGGGCAGTTATTTTGGGTGGCCGCACACCATCTTCACGGCGCGGCGGATATGCCCAATCTGCCAGCGCAAAAGGTATCCGGCCTGATTTTCCATTCACATAGATACTGGCTTCAGAAGCAGATACAGATGTTACCAATGCGGCATATCTGTTATCAGGCAAGGCGGCGGTAAAAGCATCTAGCTGCTGGTTGACATCAAGGCTGTCATCTGCCTGTGCAAGAGGCCCGCGCCAGCCCTGCCGCCGGTCCAATGCTTCAAGCCCTTCACGTAGCGCGCGTTCAGCCATCATCTGATAGGTTGGATCAATGGTAGTTCGGACAGATAATCCACCCTCATACAGTGCCTTATCGCCATATTCAGATTTGATAATCCGGCGAACCTCTTCTGTGAAATATGGTGCGCTAGCGCTGTCAAACCCTGTTCTTGGGCGCACCCCAAGCGGCAATAGCTGGGCTACTTTTGCATCTGCTTCTGAAATAAATCCGTTGCGGTGCATTTGAGATAAAACCCAGTTGCGCCGACCTATTGCTGCTTTGGTGTTTTTTACCGGATGATAATTTGACGGTGCTTTTGGCAGTGCCGCCAGATATGCCATTTCGTGCAATTCAAGCTCATCCAGCGCCTTGTCAAAATAATTCAGCGCCGCCGCCGCTACCCCATAGCTGGCCGCACCAAGATAAATTTCATTCAGATACAACGCCATTATCTGGGTTTTGGAAAAAGCACGTTCCATCCGGATAGCCAGTATCGCCTCTTTGATTTTTCTGTCTATGGAAAGCTCGTTTGTCAGCAGAAAATTCTTTGCAACCTGCTGAGTGATGGTAGATGCACCAACAGGCCGCCTGCCTGAACCATAATTGATAATATTGGTTACCATCGCACGTGCCAGCGCAACAGGATCAACCCCGATATGATAGTAAAATGATTTATCTTCAGCCGATAAAAACGCATTAACTAGCTGTGGCGGCATGGATTTTACCGGCACAAATACCCGCTTTTGAGACGCAAATTCTGCCAGTAATGCGCCATTGCCTGCATGAATACGGGTGGCTACGGCTGGTTCATATTTCGCAAGCTGGCGATAATCAGGCAAATCCCGACCCCAGTTCCAAAATACCCACACCAACCCGCCGGCCGCAACCATCAGGCTTAGACATAAAACAGCAAACAAGGCGGTAAACAGCTTCCACATAACTTTTATTCTAAACCCAAATTACGGCCTTGTTATGGCATGATTAGCCAGTTAACTTCCAGAATTTTCCAGATAGGATAAAATTGCACTGCTTAAACGACGCGATAATTTGCGAAGATAGGCTGTGTCGTTCAAATTGGCTTCATCCTGTCTGTTGCTGAGAAACCCCATCTCCACAAGCACTGACGGAATATCTGGCGATTTCAATACCGCAAATCCGGCAAATCTGTGACCTCGTTTATCAGAGCCCGGAAAATCCTTGATATGTGAAAGAATTGAGGCGGCAAGCTGGGAAGACTGGTTCATACTCTGACGCTGGAACATGCGCAATAATTCGCTGGCAGCAACAGGGTCTTCACCTGCCAGATCAGGCCCGCCAATTAAATCAGCCTTATTTTCATTGCGTGCCAGATATTCTGCTTCCTTGTCTGAGGCGGTATCAGACAGGGTAAAAACAGAGATGCCATGCGCTTTTTTGCTTTTTGCAGAATCAGCATGAAGCGAGACAAACAGATCAGCACGCGCATCATGTGCCAGCTTTATCCGGTGGCGCAATTTATAATAGACATCTTTTGAACGAACCAGCACCGGTGTTACTTTGCCTGTTTTTTTCAGCGCCTCAGAAAGCATCTGCGCCGCCATCAGGGTAATATGCTTCTCACGCGTGCCTTTCAGCCCAATGGCACCGGGATCTTTGCCGCCATGACCTGCATCAATGGCCACAATCCATTTTTTTGGCGTGCTGTTCTGCCTAGCTGGTAATTTCGGTCTGGCAGGCGGCGCAATAGGCACCGCGCTAGCTGGCTTGGATGTATCAGATTGAGTTTTTTTCTGTGCTGTGTGTGCCGGTTCGGATTTCGTGTCATCAAGAATAAAAAAAGGCTCAGCCAGCAAGGCAGTCTTTGCCATCAGAAACTGGGTAGCACTGGTTGCCGCAACATCTACAACCAGCCTGTGCCCCCCATCACGGGGCGGAAGCCGGAACGCATCCAGAGGTCTGGCAGGACTTGCCAGCTCAAGCACAATTCTGCCAATATTGCTTTCAGGATAACCAAATCGATAGCCATTCACCACGCCCTGAGAAACAGATTTGCTTGGCGGAAGCGAGCGCACAGCCCATTGCGCATTCTCAATATCTACGACCAGACGGTATGGATTTTCCAGCATCAGCAATTGGGCGCGTGCCGGCCGTGAAGTTTCGATCACCATTCGGGTTGCAGATTGACCATTGCTATCTATCTGGCCAAATCGGATGCCCTGAATATCAATATTGCTGGCAGAAGCTGTTGTAACAAACATTATACCAAACAGGCCAAGCAACCACGACATCACACGCATATATCCAGAAAAACGCGCCAGAACATTCTGTCTATCAGGCCGGTATTTCTGCTGTTTTAGCATCTTGATAAACTGCATTATGTTTCTTTCATCTGCGCCTATGAAGGCCAGCATTCGTCAATACCGGCAATAAAGATGGCGCCTTTTCTGCCTGCCATACCAGCTTATACCAGTTACAGATGCCACCATACCAGCCAAATTAGCATCTCTCAACCTGCCATCAATCTGCTTTGAGAAAACCGCAGAACGAATAGATTTTCGAACAAACTGAGCCATCAATGCATAATTCATTTTGCGCACCTGACAAATTGACGCTATAAGAAAAAGGTTAGAGATTTTCTGGTTGATTTGGATCTCAGCTCAACCCCTTAATGGCTCTGTTAACTGCAAATGCAGAAATAGGCTAACATTTTGGGCAGACAGACTAGCTGAGACGATAACCAGCCAAAAGAAGCTGAGGGTCTAGCCTTATGTGATAATTTTCAGACAATCATGGCTGATTGCCGCACAGACATTGTGGCAAGCCATGCAGTTTTGAAAAATCACCTAGATAGCCCCTGACAAAACATAGAGCCTAATTTAGATGAACACGCAACAAACCATCATTTCCAGCACAGCCGAAAGCGCTTCACATGACAGCCTTCGACGCCGTGCAACTGTGACAGGCCAGCGTGATACATCTTCTCAATCACACTTGATGAAATGCGGCATTCATATTGCCCGAACATCTGATTTATGCGGCGTCCACGGCTCGGATATACCGCTTATGGAAAGACTAGATAATGACACGAAAAATGTTGATCGATGCGCATCAACCCGAAGAAACGCGGGTGGTACTGCTTAATGGAAACAAAATTGAAGAGTTTGACTACGAAAATAACAATTTCAAGCAATTAAAAGGAAATGTATATCTGGCACGGGTAACCCGTGTCGAGCCATCCCTGCAGGCTGCTTTTGTTGAATATGGCGGCAATAAACAGGGCTTTCTTGCATTTTCCGAAATTCATCCAGATTATTACCGGATTCCGGTTGAAGACAGAGAACAGCTGGTTGAAGATGCCGCCCAAGATGAAGCAGATGCCGAACAAGAAGACAATGAAGAAGCTGAAGAAGCCGAAACAGATGGCGCACCAGAAGAGCTAGGCGGTGATGAGGCTGAACGACCAGCTAAGCGTCCACGCCGGATTCATAATAAATATAAAATTCAGGAAGTGATCGTCCGCAAGCAAATTCTGCTTGTGCAGGTGGTAAAAGAAGAGCGCGGCAATAAAGGCGCGGCACTGACAACCTATCTATCACTGGCAGGGCGTTATTGTGTATTGATGCCAAATAGCGCAAAGGGCGGCGGCGTATCGCGGAAAATCACCAATGTTGCAGATAGAAAGCGTCTAAAATCTGTTGTTTCTGATCTGGATGTGCCGAAAGGCATGGCTGTGATCGTCAGAACAGCTGGCGCAAAACGCACCAAGACAGAGATCAAACGTGATTTTTCATATCTGTCTAAATTATGGAATGAAATTAGAGAAAAGACGCTTAGCTCGGAAGCACCTAGCCTGATCCACGAAGAAGGCAGTCTGGTAAAGCGTGCGATACGCGATATTTACACCAATAATGTTGATGAAGTGCTGGTTGAAGGTGACGCTAGCTACAAAATGGCAAAAGAACAGATGAAAATGCTGATCCCAAGCCATGCAAAACGTGTTGTCAAATATTCTGAAAATGAGCATCTGTTTCAGCGCCATCGGGTCGAAGAACAGCTTGAAACCATGCATCAGTCAGAGGTGTTGCTGAAATCAGGCGGGTATCTTGTGATTAACCAGACAGAAGCGCTGGTTGCCATTGACGTAAACTCAGGCAAAGCCACAAGAGAGCGAAATGTCGAAGAAATGGCGTTAAAGACCAATCTGGAAGCGGCTGATGAAGTTGGCAGACAGCTGAAATTGCGTGATCTGGCCGGCCTGATTGTGATTGATTTCATTGATATGGAAGAACATAAGCACCAGCATGCGGTCGAACGCCGGCTAAAAGATGCGTTGCGCCATGACAGGGCACGCATTCAGGTTGGCTCTATTAGCCATTTTGGCTTGCTGGAAATGTCTCGCCAGCGGCTCAGAATTTCTCTTGTAGATTCTGTTTCACAAACCTGTCCGCATTGTTCAGGAACAGGGCGGGTCCGGTCAGTCAATTCAGCCGCCCTGCATATTCTGCGCGTGATCGAAGAACAGGCAGCAAGCAAACCAGATGAAAATATCACCATTTATGTTCATCCCGAAGTTGCTTTATATATCTTAAACCAGAAGCGTGCCAGCCTGGCAGCACTGGAAGCACAATTCCAGATTACGGTGATGATCGAAGCAGATGCAACACTGATACCGCCCGATTATCTGATTGAAGGTCAGGCATCTAGCCAGAATGCGCGCCCGCAACCTGCTAGCACAGAGCAACATCCTGAAAATACCGAAGAAGACGGCTCAGATGATGACCAGCCAAAACGCCGCAGAAGAGGGCGCAGAGGCGGACGCAGACGCAAAAAACGCAATTCAGAAGAATTTTCAGCAGATAACCAAAATAGCGAAAATCCGGATAATGAAGAACAGCCATCAGAACAGGCTGAACAGACAGATGACGAAAATACTGTGCAGGAAAAACAGGCGCGTCCAAAACGTTCCAGACGCAGAAAGCAGCGCCCTGCCCATGCCAGAACAGATGGCGGCGCTGAAAATGCTGATATAGCCGCCAGCACCGTGCCGTCAGATAAGCCGGAAACACAGGAAACTGTGTCTGTAAAACCAAAAGCAGACAAAGCATCTGATCAGGCTGCTGAAGAGGATAAGCCAGCGAAAAAAGCTGCCAAAAAGAAAAAAGCAGGCGCGAAAAAAGCAACGAGCAAAAAAGCGGTAGCAAAAAAGGCCAGTGCCAAAAAAGCTGCTAAAAAGGCGGCCAAGAAACGTGCCCCAGATACAGAACCAGCTTCTCAGGCTGAGATGTCTCAGGCACGCAGCGATCAGGCTGAACATTCGGGAAGAGAGCGCAAAGCGTCTGTTGAAATGAATGTTGTAGATGTGAGCGATGTTGCCCCTACCGAAAAGAAAAAAGGATGGTGGTCACGCTAGAGACCATGCCCCAAACAGGCAAAAAACGCTGTAGCCAGGCTACAGCGTTTTTTATTATTACGGCTCGATTATCATCGAAACCTTCAGGGAAACTAGCTATCTAGACAGCCGCTATGCGTGGCTGGCAGATAAATCTGTTAAACCGCCGAACCGCCTCTTCCATCTGAGAAGGCGCACCTGCAAAAGACAGGCGTAGATATTTATGGCCATCAATGGGATCAAAATCCACACCCGGCGTGGTGGCTACTGACTCCTGTTGCAACAGCGCTTTTGCAAAATCGATAGAATTATCTGTCAGGCTTGAAATATCTACATAGAGATAAAACGCCCCTTCACTTGGCGCTGCATTCTGGGTAATTTCAGACGGCAACCCTGCTAACAGCATGTCACGATTGTGCTGATAACGTGTTTTATGAGCTTCAAATTCGTCATAACAGTCAAATGCAGACACAGCGGCGCGCTGGATCGCGGTAGGTGCCGAGATAAATAAATTCTGGATCAGCTTCTGACCAGCCTCAATCAGCTCGTCAGGCAAAATCATCCAGCCAATGCGCCAGCCTGTCATGGAAAAATATTTGGAAAAGCTGTTTATAATAATAGCATCTTTATTATAGTTCAGCGCAGTGTCGCATTTTTTAGAGAACGCCAGCCCATGATAAATTTCATCGGAAATCAGCCTGACACCATGTGTTGAACACCACTCACAAATGGCTTGTAATTCATGATTATCTAGCACTGTTCCGGTTGGATTTGACGGGCTGGCAATCATTAGCCCTTCTGGCAGTCTATCCCAGCTTTCCATTTCTTCAAGCATCGGCTTCCAGCCCTGCTCTGGCCCTGCTGAAATATGGCGAGGCGTCAGCCCCATACCCATCATCAAGTTCCGGTAAGCAGGATATCCCGGTCTAGGAATAGCAATGACATCACCAGCATCAAACGCCGCCATGAACGTAACCGCAAATGCTGTTGATGAGCCGACCGTGACCGCAATATTGTCAATTTCTGGCTGCGTCCCGTACCATCTGTCATAATGATCTGCTATCGCATTTCGCAAGCTCATCTCGCCAAATGCAACGGTATATCCATGCGCTGATTTTTCTTCCAAATGCTGTTGGAGCGCGATATTAACCTGTTCAGGCGCGGCCGTCGAAGGCTGGCCAATTTCAAGATGGACGATATCTCGCCCTTCACGCTGAAGCGCCTGCGCTTGTTGCAACACATCCAATGCCAGAAAAGGTGGCAGTTTGCTGCGCTCAGAAATTTTTACGCCTGTTCTAAGCTTGGTCTGGCTTTGTTTTGACACAATTTTTGTCCTCATTATGGCTCTTTGCATGTATAACCCAACCTCTGGCACAATTTCTCGTTAAGCACTATATCAACAGCTGACAAAATACCGTATAATGTCGGCATAAAGATGACACAGATTCTACCCTGTGCCCTCTGATACGACGCACAACATCATGTCTTTAACCTGATGTCAAATAGGGAAAATGAAATTATTGTTTGAAAAAACTATAAATACCGCATTTTATTCCAAATTATTTGATAAATGCTTTTATTCGTCTAATATTTGGTTGAAATGCCGATTTTTCCTGCTTTTTTTCGCGCTAGGCAGTATTTTTACATCGCCTGTTTCAGCCGGACTGATCAGAGATAGCGAGCTTGAGACAGGCTTTGCAGAGATCGTCCATGATATGGCGGTGCAGGCAGGCTTTGTGAATGGCGTGAATATCCGGATAATTATAGACCCAAGCTATAATGCGTTTGTGCGTGGCGGACAGACAATCTATCTGCATTCTGGACTGTTATTATCAGCAAAATCTGCTGAAGAAATTTATGGGGTGATTGCCCATGAAATCGGCCATCTGGCGGCTGGTCATGTACCCTTGCGTTCTGAGACAACCCAGCAGGCGGCGCTGGCAAATGCGCTTACCGCCGTAGCCTCTGCGGCGGCCGTTGCGGCAGGGTCTGTAGATGCGGCTATCGGGGTTGCGATTGGCGGAACAGATCGCTCAAACAGACTATATCTTCAAAAAAGCAGGGCGGATGAATCAGTGGCTGATGAATGGGCTATCAGATTGCTAAATAGCCAGAATATCACGTCAGCAGGGCTAGCCGACTTTATGCGCCGGATGGCCGCTCAGCGCGCCTTGCCAGAAAACCGACAGGCAGAATATTATCTCAGCCATCCCGGCGCACGCCAGCGTCTTGCCGCCTTCGCCGACAATGTTGCCCAGACAGGTGGGTCACTTCAAAATCTGCCGCCAGAAATTCAGCATAAAATGGCACGTCTGGTCACAAAATTGCGGGCCTATGTTCTGCCCCCGATGACGGTACTAAATTCAGCAGTTGATATAGAATGGCCAGCTTTTGAGCCTGCATCTGAGATTCATGATTATGCGATTGCAATAGCGCATTTCAGGCGCGGCAATATGAAAGATGCAAATATAATGATGAACAGCCTGTCATCAGACCATCCAGATGATAGCTGGTTTCATGAATTTACCGGTGATGTGCTATTTTCAGATGCACAGCTAGTGCCAGCCTCACAGGCCTATGGTCGTGCGATAGACATACAGCCAAAAGCAGAGCTGATAAAATTATCGAAAGCACGCGTACTGATTGCCATGAACACATCTGATAGTCTGGCAGAATCCATCCCCCTGCTTGAAGAAGTGATAGAGGCCGAAGACCAATGGGCGTTTGTGTGGCGCCAACTGGCAATCAGCTATGGCAGAAGCCAGCAACTGGCACAGGCAGACCTTGCACTTGCCCAAGAAGCATTATTGATAGGAGATACCGCTCGGGCTATCCAGCTTGCAAATCGTAGCCTCTCGCATGAGAATGTGCCTGATACCATTGCGACGCGCGCGCAAGATATCCTGTTTGAACTCAATAGCGTCCCTGCAGGCAGCCTGAAATAACAAGATGCCAGCCTGCAACGTCCTTATCTGTCATGACGCAGAAAAATCCTACGCTAGATCATAGACGATGGCCTATAAATTAGCCTATAATGCTCGCACGATAAATGTAGCCGCCTTCATGCTTCTACACGAAAGGTTAATAATGATGAACAGCCTTGCTTCCTACCTTCTTTCTAGGGCGACAAGCCTGCTGGCAATAATGGTCATGGCACTGGTATTGGCCATGCCAGCTTCTGCTGAGCTAAGCAAAACTGAAAAATCAGAAATTGAAGCGCTAATCACTGATTATATTTCTAAGAACCCTGAATTTATCCGCGATGCGCTAGACAAGCTGGCTAACCGTGAGGCCATACAGCAAAAACAGCTGGCACTGGCACTTGTGCGCATGGATGAACAAGATCCGGTAATGGGCAATGCTGAGGGTGATATCACGATTTATGAATTTTCTGATTATAATTGCGGATATTGCAAACGTCTGTTCAGCACCCTGCAATCCATCATTGAAGAAGATGGCAATATCAGGCTGGTGATAAAAGAATTTCCAATTTTGGCAGAAAGCTCTTATACCGCCGCTAGAACAGCACTTGCGCTTAACAAACAGGGAAAATACGCCCCTTTTCATATTGAACTGATGCGGCTGAAAGGTCGGATGGACGATCAGCTTATCACAAAAATTGCCGCAAATACGGGGGCAAATATGGCGCAATTATCGCTAGATGCCCAAAGTCCGGAGGTTATCGGATTGTTACAGGCCAATAAACGGGCGGCTCAGGCACTAGAGATACAGGGCACACCTGCGCTGATTATCGGAGAAACCATTGTGCCGGGAGCAATTTCAAAGGCTGAAATATTGGCTTTGATTAATCAGCAAAGAGACGCTAAAACTAATTAGAGTAATTTATATCGGGTTCAGCGCAAGAGGAACATCATGGCCGGATCATCAAAGCAAAAGCCGTTTTCATCTGAAACAGACCTTGTAAAAGAGCTGACAAACTTGTTTACAAAAAACGAGTTAACAGAGCTTGAACTGGAAACAGAAACCATTTCCATAAGGCTGGCCAAGACCGCAGAACAGGTGCATCAGATAGCGCCTGTTGCAATGGCACCTGCGCCTGCCGCCACTGCGCCGGCACCTGCGCCCGCAGCCGCCCCTGCAGCTGAATCATCGGTGCAGGCTGATCTGGCAGATGCAATTAAATCACCGATGGTAGGCACTGTGTATCTTGCCCCTGAGCCAAATGCAGCCTTGTTTGTGAAGAAAGGCGATAAAGTATCAAAAGGCCAGACATTGTGCATTATTGAAGCCATGAAAGTAATGAACCCCATTGCCTCGCCTCAAGATGGCACTGTGACAGAGATTCTGGTAGAAAATGCCCAGCCAGTAGAATTTGACCAGCCTTTATTTATAGTCAGCTAGACGATGTTTAAGAAAATTCTGATTGCCAATCGTGGAGATGTTGCGTTGCGGGTACTTCGTGCCTGCAAGGAAATGGGTATCCAAACAGTGATTGTTCATTCGGCCGCAGATTCAGAATCAATGCCGGTCAGGCTGGCAGATGAATCTGTATGTGTTGGCCCTGCACCTGCGACAGATAGCTATCTAAACATCCCCAATCTTATATCTGCAGCCGCCGTAACAGGCTGCGATGCTGTTCATCCGGGCGTTGGTTTTCTGGCAGAAAATGCAGATTTTGCGGCGATTATCAAAGCACATGGCCTGACTTTTATTGGCCCTGATGAAGAGCATATCAGAAAAATGGGTGACAAGGTTCAGGCCAAAATCACGGCGGCCGAAGCTGGCCTGCCGCTTGTGCCTGGCTCACCTGGTGCTGTGCATAGTTTAGAAGAAGCAGAAAAACTGGCAAAAGATATTGGCTTTCCGCTTTTGGTTAAAGCTGCCTCTGGCGGTGGTGGTCGCGGTATGAAAGTTGCCAACCGGCCTGAAGAGCTATCTGAAGCTTTTTCATCTGCACGTTCAGAAGCCAAAGCCGCATTCGGAGATGACACCGTATATCTTGAACGCTACCTTGATAATCCGCGTCATATTGAAGTTCAGGTAATCGGCGATAGTCATGGCAATGCTGTACATTTGGGCGAGCGTGAATGTTCGGTCCAGCGCCGCCATCAAAAGCTGTTTGAAGAAGCCCCCTCGCCTGCCCTATCAGATGACCAGCGAAAATTCATTGGCGATCTGGCGGCAAAAGCGACTGCGGATATGGGTTATCTTGGCGTTGGCACAATGGAATTTCTTTATCAGGATGGCGAGTTTTTCTTCATCGAGATGAACACAAGATTGCAGGTTGAACACCCCATCACCGAAGCCATTACAGGCATAGATCTGGTCGTTGAGCAGATAAAAATTGCGGCTGGCGGAAAATTGCCATTTACCCAGAAAGATATCAGCTTCACCGGCCATGCCATTGAATGCCGGATTAATGCTGAACATCCTGAAACCTTCATGCCTACGCCTGGCAAGGTTGATTTCTATCATCCGGCAGGTGGCGCAGGGGTGCGCGTTGATACCATATTATATTCTGGTTATAAGATTCCCCCCTATTATGACAGTCTGATAGCCAAACTGATTGTGCATGGGCGGGATAGGGAACATGCTTTGGCACGCCTGCGACTGGCACTTGATGAATTTGTTGTAGAACCAATCCCGACAACCTTGAGTCTGCATAAGAGATTGCTTGATGCGCCTGAAATTAAGGCAGGCAATTATTCAATCAAATGGCTGGAACAGGATTTTCTATAGCACAGCGCATCTATCTGGCCAGACCACAGGACAGAGGCGTCACAATGCCTGTGTCGGGGCATGACTGTTTTTTCTGATGGTTAATGCACATGCCAAATAAGTTCATCTTTTCGCCTGAGACAATCATCAAAGCCTATAGCGTTGGGGTTTTTCCGATGGCGCAAAGTCGGGATGATCCGGAATTGCGGTTTTATGAGCCTGCTATCAGAGGGATAATTCCTATCAACCCGCCACATATTCCGCGCCGCCTGATACGGTTTGCAAGACAATCCAGATGGCTGGTTAGGTTCGATTCGGCCTTTGCAGACGTGGTACGGCATTGCGCTGAAATGCGCGCTGATAATACCTGGATTAATGCAGAAATTGAAACATTATATTTTGCCTTGCATAAAATGGGCTTTGGCCATTCTGTTGAAATCTGGGATCATGACAGGCTAATTGGCGGGCTATATGGGCTGTCACTTGGCAGTGCATTTTTTGGCGAATCGATGTTTTCTGAGGAATCCAACGCGTCTAAAATGGCACTGGCCTTTTTAATGGCGGCTCTGCACAAAGCAAAATTTACCTTGCTTGATGCACAATTTAGCTCAGAGCATTTACGCCAGTTTGGCCTGATTGATATGCCTCAGCCCGCATTCAAACAGGCCCTAGCTTCAGCACTAAGCCAGCCTGCAGTCATGCCAGTTCATCTAAGCCAGCAAGAAATATTAGCTCATTTACTACAACTAAGAAGCGTTACATCATAAACGGCATGCTCAAGCCCTGATAATGCAGGTGACGAGGCGAACATCCATCCTGAAAACACAGTTTGCACCGCATCACTATCAGTACTGTCAGCCAGCTTTCGAGACGCAGTATCTGTTCTGCCGACATTCAGTGCAATATCCCTGATCTGTAAAAAGGCGGTATGATCTGGGGGCTGTTCTGGCGGACGATAGGCACAATATTGTGCCGTAATTTCAAGCGTACCCAAACGCACTGCCTGACCTATTTCAGCATCTAGTGTCTGGATTCGGGCCGTAACCTTATCAAGGGTCTGAAGTACCAGCCGGTTTCCGTCAATCCATTCTGGCTGTTCGGCGTTAGCAGGAATACCTGCCAATGCAAGCATCATAAAAAAGGTAACAA